>OLQV01000934.1_pt1 | contig 23742 bp, 21 predicted proteins | sample 1672371 | NCBI WGS metagenome assembly OLQV01 (sample SAMEA3136676, study PRJEB25190) | human gut metagenome
TTTGAAAATCATATCATATAATAGATCATCAGTTTGTAATTGTGTTTTTGGTTTTATTTGTAAATCATTAACCATAGTTATCTTTCCTCCTTTTTTACCAATATCTTTTTCCATTTTTCCTTCCATTTTTCACTTTACTTTCCACCTCATCGTCCACCTCCTTTCACCTTATCCCCCAATTTTATTCTTTCTATTATTATTATTACCAAAAATTTCAAAAATTCCCCCCTCAGGAGGCCAATTTCTCCCCAAAACATATATTTAATGCACTTTTTCACCCCCCTTTACACCCTAAAAGTGTAAAGTAATAAAAATTTCCGTTTTTAGACATCTGTCCATAACCCCTCCCATTTTTGAAATTTTTGTTAGCCCTATCGGGGGCCATAACCCCTCCAAACCCCAATAAAATATATGCCCTTTCCTCCCACCTCTCCAAAACACAAAAAAACCCAACTTTCCCACCTTTTTCTCTCAAACCCCTTTACTAACCACCAAAAATTTGCTATACTAATAAAGTAAAGTAAAGAGAGTAGGGATACTATGATAGAAACACAAACAAAACCAAACAATAAAACCCAAACCCCCCCCTTAAATACCGCACCCCCCATTGAAACCACCACCATCGACATTACCTACGTCACCCAAATCCTATCCGCCTGTCCCAATTACGACCACATCATCTCCGCCAAATACCCCGAAGACGACCCCCTCTCATCTCTCCTCATAAACTGGTATCGTGACCTCATATTCTCCGCCACTCCCACCTCCCAGTCCCAATTAAAAATAATAAACGCCCTCGATAAAAGCCTCTACTACTACGTAACCTCCCGCAAATATAACCGCCTCCTCCATAAAAACCTCACCCCCTCTGAAATAACCCTCCAAGATGCAAACCAAATCAAAGCCACTATCAAAAAAATAATAAACCTCACCACTACCTACGAAAGCAAAATAATACTCGATATCCCCACTTCCAAATGGCTCTAACCACTATTTTATAAGTGTGCCCTACGGGTTACCAATAACCCATATTCCCCTTATATATATAACCCCCACCAGAAAGGATGTTAACTATGAATAAAATATTAGAAAACAAAACCATCGTTGCCTTAACCTTCACCATAGCCATTATATTTACCGCTATAGCAATGAGTGGATCCTCTTATGCCCTCTATGTAAATAAAGACTATGGAACTACTGAAGACTATACTACCGGCCTCTTAGACTTAACCTTCGATGAAAATACCACCCTTACACTTGCTAGTGCCTTCCCCATATCCGATGAAGAAGGCCTAGCAAGTGATCCCTATATCCTTAAAGTAACCAATACTGGTAACTTAACCTATAAATTCAATATCGAACTATTAGATACCACCTCTACTAATCTAATAGATAATAAATATATAAAAATAAAAGTAGATGATGGAGATATCTATACCCTAAACACAACTAATATATTAAGTAAAGATATAACCCTCGTACCGGGGGAAAGTAAAAGTATAAATGTAAGAATGTGGCTTAGTGAAGAAACCCCTAATAGTGAAGCCGGTAAAGGATTTAGTGCTAAAGCAACTACTAATGGCTATGCTGTGTATACTACAGGAACAGAGAAACCTAAGACTGCTGCTGATACTATTATGGAACTAAGTAAAGGCGATACTTGGCCCGCCGATCTTACTGATAGTGGTGTATATGCAACTAATAAATATACTGCTGATGATGGAACTACTAAATACCACGATTATCGCTATATAGGAGCAAATGTTAATAACTATGTTAAATTTAATAATGACTTATATAGAATAATAGGAGTATTTGATGAAAATAGTCACGGTGTAACAGGGCAGTACCTAGTTAAGTTAATAATGGCTAGTCCTTTATCAGGTAATAGTTGGGGTATATATAATACTAGTAATACAAGTGGTACTTACTCTAATTATAAGAATGATTGGACAGGTAAAGCTACTGGTATTAAAGCTAACTTAAATATTCTCCTTAATGAGTATTTTATAAATAAAACTAATACTAGTAGTACTTATGGATCTTGTAGTAATTGGACATATTTCCATACTAATACTGATTACAAAACTAATGATTGCACTGATATAGTGGGCTATGGTATTGATAGTAACTTAACTAGTTATATAGAAAACGCTACTTGGTACTTATATGGTAGTGGCACGGATCAAAGTAAACAAAACTGGTATCTCTGTGAAAGAGGAGGTAACTCTTGTACTTCTTCTGGACCTAGTACAGGGGACACTAGTGTAACAGGGGACACTAGTGTAACAAGTAAAATAGGATTAATGTATCTAAGTGATTACTTATATGCTAGTGGCCTTTACTCTAGTAGTGATACCACTACCCAGGATAATAATTACTTTGGAAATAAGAATTGGTTAAATAAAGGATGGGAGTGGACAATGACACCTTATGCCTCTGGCGCGGATGGCGTGTGGGCTGTGAGCGCTGGCCGCACGTACTACTACCCTTCGCGCAGTCCGCTTGGGTCTCGCCCCACCTTCTATCTAAAATCTGACATCAAAATTTCCGGAGGCTTTGGAACTTATAATAATCCTTACATCCTTGAACAAGACTAAATATATAAATAAGAGAAAGGAGTACACTAATGGATAAAAAGAAATTAATAACTTCCCTTGTATTTATAATCATAGTAGGTGCTGTAATAATATCTTTAACAGTATCTAAAAAGAGTTACGCCGTAGGCACAACTCTCGTAGATACTGTTAAAGCCTTAAATAAAGGCAGTAGTTGGAGTGCCGGAGCTAGTGGTGTATACTATACTAACAGTCACGAATATAGATATATAGGAGCGGAAGTAAATAACTATGTTAAGTTTAATAATGACTTATATAGGATAATAGGTGTCTTTGATAGTAATAGCCACGGTGTATCAAATACTGAATTAGTAAAACTAATAAGAGCCCGTTCCTTAGGTGGATATAGTTGGGGAGCATATAATACTGATAATTCTGCAGGTACATATTCTGGATATGCTAATGACTGGACAGGTAAATCTAAGACTTCTAAAGCTAATCTAAATGTTCTCTTAAATGAATACTTTTATAATAAGACTGATACTAGTAGTACTTATGGAGATTGTGCTAATTGGACTTACTACTATTCTAATAATAGTTATAAAACCAAAGATTGTAGTGATATTATAACTTATGGTATTGATAGTAGTTTAAGAGGATATATAGAGACTACTACTTGGTACTTATATGGAAGTGGCACTAACCAAAGTAAACAGAACTGGTATCTCTGTGAAAGAGGAGGTAACTCTTGTACTTCTTCTGGACCTAGTACAGGAGATACTAGTGTAACTTCCAAAATAGGACTTATGTATCTAAGTGATTACTTATATGCTAGTGGTTACTATTCAAATGCTGATACAACCACTCAGGGTAATAATTACTTTGGAAATAAGAATTGGTTATATAAAGGCTGGGAGTGGACAATGACACCTTATGCCTCTGGCACGAATCGTGTGTGGTCTGTGGTCAATGGCAACACGAGCTACAACACTTCACTCAGTCAGAATGGGTCTCGCCCCAGCTTCTATCTCAAATCTAGTGTCTATGTAACAGGAGGAGATGGTTCCTTCGATGACCCATATACCTTAGGATGTGATAACTGCTCTTAAATAGATAAATTAATAGCTATTATATTATAATAAGGAAAGAGAGTGATATATATATGAAAGGAAATAGGATAAAGATAGTATTATTTACTATAACTTTAATATTAGTGGTAATAGGTATAACTGTAGCTTTATTTAAGTGGAGTACTACTACTAAAACGAATGTAGTAGTAAATACTAATGGATATGATGATTATATAGTATATACTAAGGGAGAGGATACTACTAATAGTAGTTTAGAACCAGTAACTACATTTAATGAGGGAATGCATTCTAGTATAACTATATATAAGAAAACTACTGCTACTAATATACCCTTATATGCTCACTTCTATATAGATATATCTAATATAGGTACTAATATAAGTGCAGATAATGGCTTAAAATGGGCTATAACTAAGGGAGATGAAACAAGTACTAATATCTTAGCAAGTGGTACCTTTAAAGATTCCACTACTACAACCCCTATAACCCTAAAAACAAATGAACTATTAGGAACAACTGAGCAGAAGTATACCGTATGGATATATCTAATAGAAGAAGATATAACTAATGATAATATAGTAGGAGAAAGCCTTAATACAACTATAAGAGTAGAAGTAACAGGGAAAGGAATCTAATATGGTTGAAATAAATACAAAGAAAATAGATCCTAGTAAGAAAGTACAAGAATACATAAAACCTAGAATAATATACTTACCCCTTGAAAATAAACGAGAAGAAGAATATAAACACCTTGTTAAAGAAGGAGACTATGTATATAAAGGAGATGTAGTAGCCATAAATACCAAAACAAAGTTCCCTTTACACTCCTCTGTTAGTGGTTATGTTATAAAAGGAACAATGAAGAAAGTATCTAGTGGTAAACTAATAAAATGTATAGTTATCGAAAACGACTTCAAAGAAAAATACCGTACTCCAAAAGGAACTAAGAAAGAAATAAATAAACTAACAAAAAAAGACTATGTACAAGCCCTTTTCGCGAGCGGTATAACCGGATTAAGCGGAAGTAACTTTCCCACATACTTAAAGTATAAGGGAAAGGTTAAATACCTAATAGTAAATGGAGTAGAGTGTGAACCCTATAATAGTTGTGATAATGCTATAATGTATCAAAATACAGAAGAAATATTAGAAGTAGTAGATGCTATAATGGAGATAAATAATATAGAGAAAGCCTATATAGCCATAAATGAAACCAATACTAAGGTAATAAACAAATACTTAAAGTATATAAATACCTATCCCAATATAAAAATATACTTAGCAGGTAACTATTACCCCAGTGGTTGGCAAAAAGACTTAGTAGAAAATATCTTCCATATAACCTATAATAAGTTACCAATGGAACAAGGAATAGTAGTAAATAACATATCTACAATATATAGTATATATGAAATGCTAAAGTACCAAGTACCCCTTACCGAAAGAATAATAACCATAATAGGTGATGGTGTTAAGAAAGAAACCAATGTAAAAGTAAAGATAGGATCCAATCTAAGTGAAATAATACCCCTAATAGGAGGATATAAAAAAGATGTAAGTAACCACCTATTTATAACAGGAGGACCCCTAAACGGGACAAGCCATCCCGATGATGATATAATAGTAACCAAAGACTTAACTAGTGTTTTAGTATTAGAAAATATCGATGAAAAAGTATACCCCTGTATAAAGTGTGGAAAATGCCTTAAAAACTGCCCCGTAAAATTAAAACCCATATTTATAACAAATAATATAAATAATAAAGAGAAATTAAAAAAATTACATCCCGAAAAATGCATAAAGTGTGGCTTATGCTCTTATATATGCCCCTCTAGAATTGAATTAAAAGAAATAGTAAAGAAAGCAAGGGATATATGTGAATAAAAAATTCTTAGTAAGAAGAGGAGTATTTATAAAAACTCCCTTAAGTACTGATAAAATAATCGAAAAACTAATAATAAGTATGTTACCCCTAATACTAGTAAAACTAGTATATAATATAGAAACAATAATAACACTACTAGTAACAATAATAACATTTTATCTAGGAGAGTACTTAGTATACTATCTAAGAAAAAAGAAAAAAACAATAAAGAATCTAACCCAAGAAAGTTTCACTCTCTATTCAGGTCTATTAATATATCTATTTACCCCTCTAAGTACTCCAGTATATATAACCATAATACTAACCACTTTAGCATCTATACTAAAAGTACTACTAGGAGGCTTTGGAAAATATAAACTAAATCCCTATATACCATCTATACTAATAATGATACTAATACAAGGATACTATTCCATAAATCCCCTTATCCTAGTAGAAGAAAAACTAAGTACTTATATAATATTACTAAATATAATAGCAATAGGTAGCCTTATGTATCTAATATATAATAATAGCATAAAATACAGAATAACCATATCCCATCTATTAACAACAATAATACTTATTAGTATTATAAGTATTAAATCCCAAACCCTAGGATTAAACCTAATAACCCTAATAAATTCCGGTATTATACTAATATCAATATACTTAGCAAGTGATAGCATAACCACCCCAGTAACAACAAAAGGACAAATAATATACGGAATATCCCTAGGAATAATAAGTGTACTCCTTATAAATATATTCCCAACAATGTTTGCTATCCTACCCCTAATAATAATGCCATTATTAACAAAACCAATCGATAACTACTTTATGACCAAGTAGAAACAATTAATTGACATAGATAAAAAAATATGTTATATTATCTATGCGACGAAAAAATGGTAATACATTTTTGCAAGGGCACTGTCTTAATTGATGGAGCCCTATTTTTCTTAAACTATATAAGTACTTACAGCACGTAGTGAAAAAAACCAAAAAACTACTCAAAACCCCTTGCAAATACCCCCAAACTATGATAACATATTAAGTCAAGTGGAGGAAAGAAATAATATGAAACTAAGAGTAATAAATGGAGCAAACAATAATATATTTAATACCCATTATGTAATAAAGAACTTTACCATAAACGAAGGATCCTATAAAGTGGTAAAAGGCGTTTATGCCGATAACGGTAGGCCCCTTATTCTCGATGAAGAAGGAAATATCGAATTTATTGCTCTAGATCAAGAAAACTTTTTAACTAAAGAAAAAGAAGTAGAGAAAACCCATCGTACAGGCTTTAATAAAGTAATAGGATATAACTATACCCACTATAGTTATAAAGAAGGCTTTTTATGTCCCCATAAAAAATGGTACTATAGTACAGAAAGACATTACAGTTTGGACCCCCTTTTAAATAGGAAAGAAACAATAGTTGTATCAGATAAAGAAGGCTTGCTTTATCTATATAATTACAAAACTACCCAAATAATATCAAACGCTTTCACAGAACTATCAAACAATTACCTATCTGCCCAAAACCTAATACAAACACATAACATTATACATTTCTCAGTTCATATATCCTTCATAGAAGATACAACAATAAGTAGAAAAATCTCAGGCTTTGTTACACTACACGGGCAAATACTAAAAGAAGTCTTTGATGATAACGGTAATATTTATGAAATAGAAAATAACAACCTAAACCCCATTTTTCATATAATATATAAAGAACTAGAAGAAGAAGCCAAACAAAAATTAGAAAAAAACACCAAAAAAATATTAGCTCGTCAAAGATCTTTAGAATTATTAGAAGACTATAAAAACAACTAAAATATCAATATATATAATAAGGATAGCAAAATAAAGACTAAAAACGCCAAAAAACGTTAACAATAAGTTAAATTTAAAAAAAAGTATTGACAAATACAAATACATCATATATAATTGATATTGTCGTTGGGGAATTAGCTCAGTTGGCTAGAGCACCTGCCTTGCACGCAGGGGGTCAAGGGTTCGAGTCCCTTATTCTCCACCATATTTTTTTCGGGAAGTGGCTCAACTTGGTAGAGCATTTGGTTTGGGACCAAAGGGTTGCAGGTTCAAATCCTGTCTTCCCGACCAGTTATTATAAACATTACCTTTGGTATTGTTATTTTTTTTACTTAAAATATATAAGGGAGGATGAAATGAATAATAAAGCAATAACAAATAGAAGTGACGACTTTGCAAAATGGTATACTGATGTCGTTAAAGCTGCCCATCTAGCCGATTACTCCAATGTAAAAGGATGTATCGTTATAGAACCAAACGGCTATGCAATATGGGAAGAAATACAAAAAGCATTAGATAAAAAGTTCAAAGAAACAGGACACGAAAATATATATATGCCCCTATTAATACCCGAAAATCTAATGAAAAAAGAAAGTGACTTAATAAACGGTTTTGCTCCCGAAGCCGCTTGGGTAACAATAGGAGGAACCAAAGAATTAGAAGAAAGAATGTGTATAAGACCAACTAGTGAAACCCTATTTAGTGACTACTATAGTAGAGTAGTATCATCTTGGCGTGACTTACCCAAAAAATATAACCAGTGGTGTAATGTCTTAAGATGGGAAAAAGAAACAAGACCCTTCCTAAGAAGTAGAGAATTTCTCTGGCAAGAAGGCCACACCATTCACGAAACAAGCATTGAAGCCGAAGAAGAAACAAAAAATATGCTAGAAATATACAAAAGCCTCTTTGAAGACTATCTAGCAATACCCGTTATTACCGGTAGAAAAACCGAAAAAGAAAAATTTTCCGGAGCCGAATACACCCTAACAATCGAAGCCCTTATGCAAAACGGTGTAACCCTTCAGTCGGGAACTAGCCACTATTTTGGCCAAAAATTCTCTAAAGCTTACGATATATCATTTACAAACAAAAACAAACAAACAGATTACGCTTATCAAACATCTTGGGGTATCTCAACAAGAAGTATCGGAGCCCTTATTATGGTTCATAGCGATGATAAAGGCTTAGTATTACCACCCAAAATAGCCCCAACCAAAGTAATAATTATCCCTATTGGAACAGATGAAAAAGTATTAAATACCTGTACTAAGATAAAAGAAGAACTAGAAACAAAAGGAATATCAACAAAACTAGACTCTTCAGCTAAAAGCCCTGGCTATCGTTTCGCCGAGGCCGAAGTAAACGGTATTCCCCTACGTATAGAACTAGGAGCAAGGGACCTCGAACAAGGAAAACTAACAATCTTTAAAAGAGATACTTATGAAAAAGAAACCATCTCTCTAAATGAAGATATCGAAGCATTTGTCACTAAAGAGTTAGAAGAAATGCAAACAAGAATGTACCAAAAAGCCCTTGCCAATAGAGAAAACCTAACCTATACTTGTACTACTCTAAAAGAAGTCGAAGACATAATGAATACTAAACCAGGTTTTATTAAAGCAAGTTGGTGTGGAAACCAAGAGTGTGAAGAAAAAATGAAAGAAATAAAAGGCACTAAATCAAGGTGTATAATAGATGATAATCCAAAAGATAAAACCTGTATTGTCTGTGGAAAAGAAGCCAAACATTTAGTAGTATGGGGTATCCAATATTAATATTAAAATAAATAATTATACTTTAAAAAAGCTTCTATTCCAAAAAAACTCCACAATGGAGTTTTTTTGGAATAAAGTATTAACGATATATCCTAATAGTTAAGGAGGTTTTATGAAAGAAACATACCAAGAATTAAAATATGTAGTTGATAACAGTATGTATGTCAAAATAAACTATAATAAAATAGTAGAATTTGCACAAGAACTAAAAACTCCAAGTTATAAACATTGGTTTGCAGATATCAATATAAAAGTAACAGAAAATCAAAAAATACTATTGGCTTTTATAATAGAAAGTCTCAATTTTTGTTTTTGGCCAAAACCAAAATATAAAATAATATATCATAATGAAGAAGTAAAAGGCTCAGAAGCACTATTTTTAAGAATAATAAAAGAAGTCGAAATTAATAAAAAGTTTTTAAATATAAACTATTTACACAATATGACCCTTAAAGAGTTTAATAACATTTTTACAGGAATATCACTAGTAAGTACTAGATATAAATTATTTAAAGATACAATTGATGTAATATATAAAAAGCAAGATAAATTCTATAATGAACTATTTTCTATAAAAAAAGATTATGAATTATTAAATTATATAATAACAAACTTTAAATATTTTGACGATAGTGCTACCTATAAAGGAAAAACTATTCACTTCAATAAGAGGGCAACACTATTAGTAAATGACCTCTTTTATATGTCCAAAACAATAAATAATAACATTAAAAATGTAAACAATATGTTTGGCTGTGCCGATTATGGAATCCCACGAACTTTAAAAAACTATGATATATTAGAATATAATAAGGAACTGGAAACCAAAATAAATAATGAAATAGAACTAAAAGCCGGTAGTACTATGGAAATAGAAATAAGAGCAAATATGCTTTATGCCCTTGAAGAAATAAAAAAAGAATTATTAAAACGAAACATAAATATAAATAGCATTCAGTTAGATAATATAATATGGCAAATGGGAAGACTAAAACAAAATATATGTCCCTATCATCATACCCAAACAATATTTTATTAATAAATTACTTAAACATAATGAGCATTTTATACATCATATTACTCCAAAACAAGTTCCTATTCCAAAAAAACTCCACAGTGGAGTTTTTTTGGAATAAAGTATTGATAATTTTTCCAAAATAGAGTAAAATATATAGTATGAGAGGAAGAAGTGAATATGGAAATAAAAAGAGATTACTATTTAAAAAAATTAATAGAAGCCAAAAATGATGGTCTAATTAAAACTGTAACCGGTCTTCGTAGATGTGGAAAATCCTATCTATTAAACACTATATTCTATAACTATCTTATAGAAGAAGGAGTTAAAGAAGACCATATAATTAAAGTAGCCTTAGATGATACAGATAATGAAGAACTATTAAATCCCAAAAACCTAAGCAAATATGTTAAAGAAAAAATAATAGATAAAGACACATATTATGTAATATTAGATGAAATTCAATTGGTAGAAAATTTTGAAGGCGTATTAAATGGACTTCTAAGAATAACCAATATTGATATATATGTAACAGGAAGTAACTCCAAGTTTTTGTCAAGTGACATAATTACCGAGTTCCGTGGTCGTGGGGAAGATATAAAAATATATCCACTATCTTATTATGAATTTATGTCAGTATATGAAGGCGATAAATTCGACGGTTGGATAGAGTACATAACCTATGGAGGATTACCATTAGTAGTATCAATGAATACAGATGAAAGAAAAGCATCTTACCTAAAAACTCAACAAAAGAATGTGTATATTAATGATGTAATAGAAAGAAATGATATAAAAAATGATGCCGAACTAGTTAGTTTGGTAGAAATAATATCTTCGAGTATCGGTTCCTTATCCAACCCTAAAAAATTATCCGATACCTTTAAATCTACTGCGGGACTAAATATTGACCCCAAAACCATAAGTCTTTATTTAAAATATTTAGAAGAAGCCTTTTTAATAGAAAAAACCGAAAGGTATGACGTAAAAGGAAAAAAATATATGAGTACTCCATATAAATTCTATTTTAGTGATTTAGGAATAAGAAACTCATTTATAAACTTTCGCCAGCCCGAAGAAACCCATATTATGGAAAATGTCATATATCTAGAATTAAAAAGAAGAGGCTATAACGTTGATGTTGGTGTCATAGAACTAAAAGAAAGAACGGAAAAAGAATATACCTATAAACAATTAGAAGTAGACTTCATTGCCAATAAAGGAAATAATAAAATATATATTCAATCAGCATTTAGTATGCCAACAGAAGAAAAACTAAATCAAGAAGAAAGACCACTTTTAAAAATAAATGATGCCTTCAAAAAAATTATAATCGTTAAAGATTATATCAAAAGAACTAGAAACGAAAACGGAATTATAACTATGAGTATATTTGATTTTTTACTTGACCCCGATAGCCTTGATTATTAATAAAGAACATAAAATAATAAAAATAAATACCCCCATCTCTATAAAATAGTTATCCAAATACCAGCCCCCTAGTAGGGCTTTTTCTCTAAAAAATAACCCAATTATCTTGATTAATCATACCATATATGGTAAAATGAATAAAGGAGGAAAACAATTATGGAAACAATAGTAGTAATAATATCAATTCTATTAATAGCAATCGTTCTATTGCAAAGCGGTAAAGCAGCATCAGCAAGCATTATCGAAACAACAGGCGATTCAGAATTATTCTCTAACCGTAAGGAAAGAGGACCCGAATTATTTATAAGTAGAGTAACATTCATATTAGGATTTACATTCTTTATATTATGTATGTTCATATCATTTATGTAAGCCTTTTAAAATAAGGAGTTGGTTATGTGAAAGAGAAAATAATAAAAATATTAGAAAACAAAAAAAGACCCAGTCAAAGCCTCATCGAAATAAACGATGCCCTAAGACTAACAACAGCAGAAGAATTAGAAGAAGTCCAAAAAAATTTAAAACACTTAGAAGAAGAAGGAATAGTCTATTATAGTGAAAAAAAGAAAAACTATACCCTAATAAAAAACACCCATTATCTGCAAGGAAAACTAATCCTAAATCCCAAAGGATATGGCTTTGTTGTTATCGAAAACCATTCCAAGGATGTCTATATAAACGAAGTCAATCTTGCCGGTGCTACCAATGACGATATCGTCTTAATCGAAATAATCGATATGTATCGAAACGAAGGCCGTGTTGTAAAAATACTCAAAAAGGATGATAAAGAAATAGTAGGGGAAGTATACTATAAAGAAGGAAAGTGCTATGTAAGATGCAATAATCGCAAGTATGGCGATATCCCTGTTATCAAGGATGAAACCCACAATATCGTTGACGGATCAGTTGTAATGATAAAAAGAACCAATCATAATGCCATCATTACCAAACTAATCGGGCACAAAAACGACGTAGGTATTGACATCCTCTCCTACGTATACCAGTATAACTTCCACCCCAATTTCCCTGAGGACGTCATAGAAGAACTAAGTACCATCCCAAACGAAGTATCCCCATCTGACCTAAAAGGGAGGAAAGACCTTCGTGACCTAACCATATTCACCATTGATGGCGATGACACCAAAGATATCGATGACGCCATATCCATAAAAAAGAACCCTACAGGAACCTATAACCTAGGAGTCCATATAGCGGATGTATCCCATTACGTAAAAGAAAATAGCCCCCTCGATAAAGAAGCCTATTTCCGTTCAACAAGTGTCTACCTCGTTGATAGAGTAGTACCAATGCTACCCCATAAACTATCAAACGGAATATGCTCACTAAACCCAGGCGTCGATAGATTAGCAATGACTTGTATGATGGAAATAGATCCAAACGGAAAAGTAATAAATAAAGAAATATACCCCTCAGTAATAAGAAGTAGACTACAAATGACCTACAACAAAGTAAACGATATCCTAGAAAAAAATATCATTGCTGAAGAATACAAACCATTTGTCAAAGACTTACACCTAATGAATGAACTATCGCAAATACTAAGAAAAAAAATGATATCACGAGGTTACCTCGAATTCGATAAACCCGAAGCCAAAATCCTTGTTGATGAAAAAGGCATCCCAACAGAGATAAAACTAAGAGAGCAACGAACCGGCGAAAAACTAATCGAAAACTTTATGATAGTTGCTAACGAAACCGTCTCTGAATACATAACCAATATGGGTTTACCTTGTATATATAGAGTTCACGATTTACCAAACCCCGAAAAACTAAAAAATCTCTTCAATATACTATCCCTAAAAGGAATAAAGTTCAAAAGTGATCCCAATAAAATAAAACCCTACGACTATCAAAAAGTCTTAGAAAGCCTCAAAGAAGAAGACTTTGCCGGTGTCTTTACCACCCTTGCCATAAGGTCTATGGCTAAAGCCCGCTATAGCGATGTCAATATCGGTCACTTTGGCCTTGCCAGCAAAACCTATTCCCATTTCACATCCCCAATAAGAAGATATCCCGACTTAACCCTTCATAGACTAATCAAAGACTATACCATAAACTATAGTGATGAAGTAGTAAACAAATGGGATAGCACCCTTTACGATATCTCTAATCAAACCAGTCAAAAAGAACAAGACGCCATAAACTGTGAACGCGATGTCGATAAAATGAAGAAAGCCGAGTATATGGAACAACATATCGGCGAAATATATCCCGCTGTTATAAGCGGTGTAACTGAGTTTGGCCTCTTTGTTGAACTACCCAACACCGTTGAAGGCCTAATCAAAACCGAAGACTTACCAAACGATTACTACATATATGATGTAAATACCCTAAGTCTTATCGGAAGAAGACCCAAAAACAAGTTCACTCTCGGAGATAAACTAACCGTAAAAGTTCTAAAAGCATCCAAAGAAACATCAATGGTAGATTTCATAATATATAAGGAAGAAAAAGAGGTAAAAAATGAGAACTAAGAAAAAAAGAAAAAAACAAAAAAGAAAACTAAAAATAGGTAATATAATAATATGCCTAATAATTCTCACCCTTATTATACTTGCCATTGCCTTTGCCATAACCAAACTAACCGGTTCCAAAGAAGGCACTAAACCATCCGATAAAATTGCCGAAATCAAAAAAAACATTACCAAGGATAAAACCCAAAAATACGAATTAACCCTTGCAATGGTCGGCGATCACCTTATCCATAATGGCGTCTATAATGAGGCCTCTAAGAATGCCGGAGGTAACGGCTATGACTTCAAACCAATGGTATCCTATATAAAAGAAATAGTCCAAAACTATGATCTTGCCTACTACAATCAAGAAACAATCCTCGGAGGAGCCGAACTAGGTCTATCAAGTTATCCTCAGTTCCTATCCCCTTACGAGGCCGGTGACGCAATGCTAGATGCTGGATTTAACCTTGTTTCCCTTGCAAGTAATCACACTATGGATAGATACTACTCAACTAACGGAAAAAGCATTGAAAACTCCATAAACTATTGGGGTAATACCAGTGATGTACTATACGCTGGAAGTTATACTAGTCCCGAACAAAGAGATGAAGTCAAAATAATGGAGAAAAACCACATAAAATATACAATGCTAAGCTATACCTACGGAACTAACGGTATCCCCGTTCCAAATGGAAAAGACTATCTCGTAAATGTATGGCCAACAGATATAGACAATATCAATGACCCTGCTACCGATACCAAATATCAAGCCTATAAACAAAAGGTAAAAGAAGATATAGATAAAGTCCGTGATAAAGTAGATCTCTTAATGGTAGCAATGCACTGGGGTGTTGAATACACCCATACTCCAACCAAATACCAAGAAGATATGGCTCAGTTCCTTGCCGATAACGGTGTCGATATCATTATAGGAGCTCACCCTCACGTTATAATGCCTATAACCTATATAGATGATACACTTGTTTACTATTCCCTAGGAAACTTCCTATCCGGACAAGAAATAAGCGATTACTACAATAAAATGGTAGGTTTACTAGGAAGTGCCAAAATAACCAAAACTGTAAGTAAAGGCGAAACAACCCTTAAAGTAGAAAGCACTGATAACCAACTAATATATACCTACCATAACGGATATAACTACAATAACTATAAAGTAGTTCCATTCTCTAATAAAGATATAGCAAACTACTTACCAAACTATACCGAAGTATATAATCACTATAAGGAAATAGTAACAAGATTAAACGATACTATAACTGTAAAACCATTATCATAATAAGTATAATATAATTACTAGCCCCCAATGGGCCCCAAAAAGAGGTGAAATAAGTGGAAATAAATAACAGAAAAGCCCGCTATGACTACCAAATCGAAGACACATTCGAAGCCGGTATTGTCCTAAAAGGCACAGAAATAAAGTCCATTCGTGCCGGCAAAGCTAACATCAAAGATAGCTATGCCATAATAAAAAACGGAGAAATCTATCTCCTAAATACCCATATATCACCCTATAAAGAAGGAAATATCTTTAATCACGAAGAAACCCGTACAAGAAAACTACTTATGCACAAAAAAGAAATCCAAAAACTAGAAAATAAACTCACTATGGAAGGCTATACCCTTGTTCCCCTTAAAATCTATTTCAAAGGAAGTCACGCCAAAGTAGAAATAGCCCTAGCTAAAGGAAAGAAAAACTACGATAAAAGAGAAAGTATTAAAGAAAGAGATATAGATAGAGAAATCCATAAAAAATATAAACTAAGATAGCACTGCCCCTTGCAGTGCTTTTATTGTAAAAAAATACTTATAGAGATATATTCTACCATTCTGTAGAAGTACTAATCCAAAACTAATAAAAAAGCTTAAAGAAGATATCTATACTTATCATACAAATACAAAATCCTTTCATAAACCTCTTTTCTAACATTACTTTGAACTCTATTCAAAACCTCTCTTGAGTTCCCGTAAATAAACGTCTTATAATCACTCTTAATCAAAGAATAAAGAAAATCAACTTCCTCATCCATAAGTTCTATACCCTGTTTTAAAGCATATCCATAAACATCACTCTTATTAAGCTTTCTAATATAGCTCTCTAATAAAAAAATATTCATCATTTCACCACTAAAATATATGATAAATTAAAACTTTTATGATATAATAATAGTAATGATTGAAAAAGGTGATGTAAAATGGCAAAAAAATATATAAATAAAAAAACCAAAAATAAGAAAGTAAAGAAAAAAACTCCCCATAAAAACATAAATGCAGGTAAGACTCTAAGATCAAGAGACCTAAACGAAGTAATCGAAAAAAGATATAACTTCGTAATAATTATAATCATTATACTCTTTGTCGGTATAATCTGTAGACTATTCTACCTCCAAGTATTTGAAAAAGATACCTATAAGGAGAAACTAGTAAGTGCAACCGAAAGAACCGTAACCTCATCCTCAGCACCCCGTGGAAGAATCTATGATAGAAACTATAATATACTTGTCGATAACAAAGCCGTAAAAACCATATACTATAAAAAGCCCGCTAAAGTAACAACCAAAGAAGAACTAGCCCTAGCTAAAGAAATAGCCGGCTATATAAATGTAGACTATAACAAAATATCAAACTATAACTTTAAAAATTATTGGTATATAAATAACTACGATCAAGCCAAAACCAAAATAACCGATGAAGAATGGGAAATGCGTACCAATAGAAAACTATCCGATAAAGAAATAAAAGACCTAATCTTTGACAGAATAACCGATGAAGACCTAAGTATCTATACCGATGACGATAAAAAAGTAGCCTATATATACGCCCTTATGAATAAAGGCTATTCCTATGAAGAAAAAATAATCAAAAATAAAGACGTAACCGAAGAAGAATACGCTTACGTATCTGAAAATGTCGATACCCTTGGCGGTTTCAACACTAAACTAGATTGGGAACGAACCTATCCAAACGGCGACGTATTCAAATCCATTCTCGGTACCGTATCCTCTAATAACCAAGGAATACCCGAAGAATTAGCCGATTATTACCTAAAAAAAGGATACAGTATGGACGATAGAGTAGGAATATCCTACCTAGAAGAACAATATGAAGACTATCTCAAAGGAGAAAAAGCCGTCTATCGTGTAAATAGCGATAACACTTATGAACTAATCAAAGATGGACAAAGAGGAAATGACATCGTTCTAACTATCGACTTAAATCTTCAATCTTACCTCGAAGAACTCCTCACAAACGAAGTATTGTATACCAAAAACGAATACAACACAAAGTACTATAACCGTTCCTTTGCTATAATATCCGACCCCAATACCGGAGAAGTCCTAGCAATGGCCGGAAAACAAGTCCAAACCGCCTCTGATGGTACCTATAAAGTAGTAGACTTCACTCCCGGTGTTGTAACCCTTCCTGTAACCCCAGGATCAGTAGTAAAAGGAGCCTCAATGCTAGTCGGTTATAAATACGGTGCCATCAATATAGGCACAGTTCTCTATGACCAATGTATCAAAATAAAAGATACTCCCGAAAAATGCTCTTGGCAAACAATGGGAGCCATAAACGATATATATGCTCTTCAAAACTCATCTAACTCATATCAATATCAAATAGCAATGAAAGTAGGAGGAGCCAATTATCGCTATAACGAAGCCCTAAGAATAGATGAAAGTGCCTTCACAAAATACCGTGATATGTACGCATCCTTTGGACTCGGTGTCAAAACCGGAATAGATTTACCAGTAGAATCTCTAGGATATAGCGGAAAATCAACCCTCCCAGGACATCTATTAGATTTCTCTATTGGCCAGTATGATACCTATACCCCAATCCAATTATCACAGTATATAAACACTATAGCATCAGGAGGAATAAGATTAAAACCATATCTCTTAAAAGAAGTATATAGCCCAAGTACAACCGGTGAAAAACTAGGAGACAAAATCTATACTGCCGAAACAACAGTACTAGGCCATGTCGATGTTGAAGACAAATACATAAATAGAGTAAAAGAAGGCTTTAACGCCGTTGTAACAAGAGGACTAGGATATGGCTATATGGGATCTTACTACAATTCATCCGGAAAAACCGGAACTAGCCAAAGCTTTATAGATACCGATGGAGATAAAGTAGTAGATACAGAGACTATAACAACCTCATTCGTAGGTTACTCACCCGCTGATAACCCCGAAATGAGTATTGTCGTTGTAAGCCCTGACGTTGGCTATGGTGATGGATATAAAAGCAATGTAACCAAACGAATAAGTAGTCAAGCAGTTGATAAATACTTTGAATTAAAGAACCAGTTGAACTAAAGAATACCAAAGTACAAAAACAAAAGAAAGAAGGTGACACTATAGAATACACATATAGTTTTAGAATTTATCCAAATGAAGAGCAAAAGGAACAAATTATGAAGACATTTGGCTGTTGTCGATTTGTCTATAATTACCTTTTAGACAGTTTTTACAAAAACGGATATACCACAAAATACACAAATAACAACTTTTGCAATAAAGAATTAAAACAAAAATACCCTTGGCTAAAAGAAGTCGATAAATTTGCCATAACTAATGCCATATATAATCTAGATACCGCCATAAAAAGATATAAAAATAAGTTAGGAGAAAAACCAAAATATAGGAAAAAAAATAGAAATGATACTTACAAAACAACTTATACCAAAAATAATATCGAAGTACTAGATAAATATATCAAGTTACCAAAATTAGGTAAAATAGTTGCTAAAGTACACAGAAAAATAGAAGGAACTATTGTTAACGCCACAATAAAAAAATGCAATGACGACAAATACCAAGTAATGATATTAGTAAGAAAAGAAATAAAAAAACTAGAAACCAATAGCTATATAGTAGGAATAGATATGGGAGTCCATAATTTTGTTCACGATAGCTCTAATAACATCTACAAAACTCCGTACAAATTAATAAGTAACGGTGAGAAACTAAGCAAATTCCAAAAGAAACTTTCACTAAAAAAGAAAGGAAGCAATAATTATAAAAAACTAGAAAACAAAATTAATAAACTATACGATAAAAGCCATAATGTTAGAAACGATTTCTTACAAAAATTAAGCACTAATATTATAAACGAAAACCAAGTTATAGTAGTAGAAACCCTAAATATAAAAGAAATGTTTCAAAATAACAACATAGCAAAAATACTTAGCGATATATCCATATCAAAATTCATAAATATGCTAGAATACAAAGCCAAGTGGTATGGAAGAAAACTAATAAAAGTAGATAGATATTATCCATCAAGCCAGCTATGCAGTAACTGTGGCTATCAAAATAAAAAAGTAAAAGATTGCAGTATAAGAGTTTGGCAGTGTCCTAACTGCAAAAGAATTCACGACAGAGATTATAATGCTGCAAGCAATATACTTTGGAATGGAATAGAAAAACTCATTATTGACCAATAAATTACACACAAAGTAGGGTAGGGACTATCCGAAATTATGTCTCTTTACATTAATAATAACAATATTAAATGGAGAAAAATCTAATAGCGATATTAGAAACACACAAATAAGTTTGTGTGGAGTTCACCTAAAGAATAATTAATATTAGGTTGCAAACCCAAAACTAATGTACTATAATAATAAATAAAGGAGAACGACTATGAATAAAGAAACCCTAAAAAGCTTAGCCCATAATCTACTCTTTGATATGAAGGATGAAGAGTACGAAACCCTAAGCAAAGAATTCGATATAATACTAAAACAAATGAAACTAATTGAAAGCATTCCCAATATAGAAAAGGTAGAGCCAATGTTCTATCCCTTTCCCTTAGAGGATGTCGAAATGCGAGAAGACGAAGTAACCGAAAGAATAAGTACTGAAGACTTACTCCAAAACGCAAGTAGCTATGAATACGATATGATAAAAGTACCAAAGGTGGTGGAATAATGACAGATAAAACAATAGATATAATAAGAGCCTCTCTCGATAACGGTGATATAACACCAGAAGAACTATTTATCGAGAGCATAACCAAAGCAAAACACTACGAAGAATACAATTCCTTTGTAACCATACTTGAAGAAAAACCCCAAACAATTGGTGATAGCATCCTAAAAGATATACCCTATGCCCTAAAAGACAATATATCTACCAAAGGAATACTAACAACCGCCTCATCAAATATTCTAAGTAACTATGTACCCATATTTGATGCCACTGTATATAAAAAACTCCAAAAAAGCGGTGCTGTCCTAATGGGAAAAACCACTATGGACGAGCTTGCAATGGGAGGAACAGGAACTACTGCTCATACCGGAAAAGTCCTCAATCCGTGGGATAAAGAAAGACAAATAGGCGGATCATCTGCCGGTTCAGCCAGTGCTGTAGCTCTCGGAATAGTACCCTTTGCTATCGGTAGTGATACAGGAGACTCTATCCGTAAACCAGCATCTTATGGAGGAATAGTAGGCTTTAAAACAACTTATGGAAGAATATCAAGATATGGCCTCTTTCCATTCGCGTCAAGTTTAGATCACGTAGGAGTCCTTGCCCGTAATGTCAAAGACTGTGCTATTGTAACAGATATTATAAAAGGCCACGACAATAAAGATATGACTAGCCTTCCCGATGATAACGAGAACTATACTTCTGTTTTAACTAATGATGTAAAAGGTAAAAAACTATTCTATGTAAAAGAAATAGTAAATCCCGAAAACTATACCGATAAAGAAGTATTAGAAAACCTTTCAAGTTTTGAAAATACCCTACGGGTTCTAAGAAACGAAGGCTTTATAATCGAAGAAGAAAGTATCGACCCCAAACTATTAGAAGCCCTAAACCCCGCCTATATGGCCCTATCTTGTGCTGAAGCAACAAGCAATAACGCTAACCTAAACGGAATAGCCTTTGGAAATAAAAAAGACGGTCAAACAACTGAGGAAATAATGTTTAATACTAGAACGGCTGGCTTTAGTGAATTAATAAAAAGAAGATTTGTTCTAGGAAGCTATATATTAAGAAGAGAAAACCAAGAAAAACTCTTCCTAAATGCCGCTCGTGTAAGAAGACTAATCACAGATAAAATAAATAAACTCTTTGAAAAATACGATGCCCTCATATTACCAGCAACATCCAAAACCGCACCCCGTTTCGGAGAAAAAAACGATAACCTATCTCCCGAATACCTAGTCTTAGATAACCATCTCATAATAGGAAACTTCGGAGGTTACCCATCTATAACTATTCCGTCTGGAACCATAAATAATATGCCTATCGCTATAAACATAACAGCCAAGGCCAAAGAAGATGCCAAACTATTAAATATAGCCTATAAAGTAGAAGAAATACTAGACTGTAGCAATAAAACCGCTAAAGGAGATGAAAAAAATGTATAAAACCGTCATCGGACTAGAAGTCCACCTAGAATTAAAAACCAAATCCAAAAACTTTTCACCCGCTGAAAACAGCTATTCCTCATCTCCCAATTCTAACGTTTCCGTAATAGATTTAGGTTACCCAGGAATATTACCAACTATCAATAAAGAAGGCGTAAAAAACGCCCTCAAAGTAGCCCTTGCCCTAAACTGTAATATCCCTTCCTATCTATCATTTGATAGAAAAAACTACTTCTATCCCGACCTTCCCAAAGGATATCAAATAACGCAGTTAAATAATCCCATTGGGACAAACGGATACGTAATGATAAATATAGATGGCCAAGATAAAAAAATCCTTATTCACGATACCCACCTAGAAGAAGATACCGCTAGCCTTGATCACTACGATACATATTCTCTCTTAGACTATAATAGATGCGGAGTACCACTCTTAGAAACAGTAACCGAGCCCTGTATATACTCTGCCGAAGAAGCCGTAGCCTTCCTTGAAACCTATAAAAATATAGCCCTATATCTAGGCGTAAGTGATGCCCGCAATGACCTCGGCCAAGTCCGTTGTGATGTTAACGTCTCCCTTATGAAAGAAGGAAGTACCACTCTAGGAACTAGAGTAGAAATGAAAAACATCCCATCCTTTGCAGCTGTCAAAGCATCTATCATAGCTGAAGTAAAAAGACAAACCAAGATTCTTGAAGAAGGCGGTACTATCGAAATGGAAACCCGTCGCTATGACGAAGCCACCGATATGACTTACCCCCTAAGAAAAAAAGTCGAGGCTGTCGACTATAAATACTATAACGAAAGCAATATCCCAAGAATAAAACTAACTAAAGACTTTATCGAAACCATAAAAAAAAGTTTACCCCTTCTTGCTTACAATAGAGCAAATAAGTACGTAAACGAATACAATGTAAGTAGAAAAGACGCAAACACCCTAACAAGAGAAAAAAAACTATCCGACTACTTCGACAAAGTCTTAGATGGAAAAATATCTCCCATTACCGCCTCTAACTATGTACTAAATATCCTTGTCGGTAATATCAATAAACTATGTCTTGAAATAGATAAAATAAAAATAACACCCGAAGAACTAAGAGGTCTAATAACCAAAGTAGAACAAGGAAATATCTCCATAAAACAAGCCAAAGAAGTAATAAACGAAAGCTTAGAAAAAGATATAGCCCCATCTACAATCATAAAAGAAAAAAACATAATGCAAATAACAAATAAAGAAGAATTAACCAATGTAGTAAACAAAATACTAGATACAAATCCAAACCTAGTCACAGACTACCATAACGGAAAAAGAGTATTTGACTACCTAATAGGACAAATAATGAAAGAAACCAAAGGCAAAGCCAACCCAAGTATATCAAGTAATATACTAAAACAAGAATTAGAAAGAAGGATGAATTAAATGTCAGGACACTCAAAATGGTCAACCATTAAAAGAAAAAAAGGCCTAATCGACGCCGAACGAGGCAAAGTATTCCAAAAACTAGCCAAAGAAATCTATGTCGCAGCCAAAAGCGGAGATAAAGATCCCGCCAATAACTCTAACCTAAGAATGGTTATCGAAAAAGCCAAAAGTGAAAATATGCCCAAATCAAATATCCAAAGTGCTATCGATAAAGCCCATAGCAAAGCAGGTGAAGAAAACTACGAAAGCCTAAGATACGAAGGATATGGCCCTGGAGGAATAGCCATCATAATCGATTGCCTAACCGACAATCGCAATAGAACCGCTAGCTTTGTAAGAAGTACCCTAACCAAAAGAGGCGGAAACCTCGGAACAGACGGATCCGTAAGCTATCTCTTTGAAAGAAAAGGCGTTATCGCTCTCGATAATACCAATATCGATATCGATAAACTAATGGAAGTCCTACTAGAACTAGATATCCTCGATTTTATCGAGAACGAAGACAGTATCGATATCTATACCACTCCCGATAACTTCCTAAACACAAAAGAAACCCTTGAAAAAGAAGGCTATACAAACTTTATCGTAACCGAAGTAACAATGGTTCCAAGTAACTATATTACCCTTGCCGGAGAAACCAAAGAAAGAGCCATAAACCTAATCGAAGAACTAGAAAATATCGATGACGTCCAAAACATATATCACAATTTAGAATTATAAATAAAATAAATAGGAGGATTTGCAAATAAAATTGGTAAAACCGTTCAAACTCTTAGAAATTGGGATAATAAAGGAACTTTAAAACCCCACCATATAACGGCAGGTGGAACAAGATATTATTCCCAAGAACAA
>OLQV01000940.1_pt1 | contig 23621 bp, 19 predicted proteins | sample 1672371 | NCBI WGS metagenome assembly OLQV01 (sample SAMEA3136676, study PRJEB25190) | human gut metagenome
AAGAATTGTTCCGTGGTCGATCTGCCGGGAATCTATTCGCTGCGTCCTTATACGAGCGAGGAGATCGTAACGAGAGACTTTTTGATCAATGAAAAGCCGGATGCCATTATCAATATTGTAGATGCAACCAATATAGAGCGAAATCTGTATCTGACTCTGCAGCTCTTAGAGATGCAGATCCCAATGGTATTAGCCTTGAATATGATGGATGAGGTGCGAAATAACGGCGGTTCCATAGATGTTATGGGAATGTCAGAAAAATTAGGCATTCCGGTTGTGCCGATTTCTGCAGTAAAGGCAGAAGGAATTTCAGAACTGGTGGAAAAGGTGATACGGACTGCCGAGAAAAAAAAATATCCGAAGATCACGGATTTTTGTGAAAAAGGACCGGTACACCGCTGTATCCATGCTCTTTCGCATCAGGTGGAAGACCATGCGCAGAATCTTGGAATTTCTCCGAGGTTTGCAGCAACCAAAGTGGTCGAAAATGATGTGGAAATTATCAAAAAGCTGAATTTCAGCCAAAATGAGTTTGAAATGATGCAGCATTCCATAGAAGAAATGGAAACAGACCATAAGATGGATCGCAATGCAGCGTTAGCGGATATGCGATATACCTTTATTGAAAAAGTATGTAAAGATACGGTCAAGCATCCGAAAGAAAGCAAAGAGCATAAAAGAAGTGAAAAGATTGACAGAATTTTAACGAATAAATATCTTGCAATTCCAATGTTTTTAGCAATTATGATGTTAATTTTTCATTTAACTTTTGGACTGATAGGAGCATGGCTGAGTGATCTGTTGAGCCTTGGGATTGAGCAGATCACGGATATCTGTGATAAGGGACTGACTGCTTATGGGATCAATCCGGTGGTACATAGCCTGATCATAGATGGCGTATTTGCAGGAGTCGGAAGTGTATTGAGCTTTTTGCCGGTTATTGTGGTGTTATTTTTCTTTTTATCCATTTTAGAAGATTCCGGTTATATGGCAAGGATTGCATTTGTAATGGACAAGCTGTTACGAAAGATCGGACTTTCCGGGAGGAGTTTTGTGCCGATGCTGATCGGATTCGGATGTACCGTGCCGGCAGTTATGGCAACGAGGACACTTTCTTCTGACCGCGACCGGAAAATGACGATCATGTTGACCCCGTTTATCAGTTGTTCGGCAAAGATACCGGTATATTCTGTGTTTGCCATGGCATTTTTTAAAGACCATGCGGCACTGGTGATGATGGCACTTTATGTAACCGGGATCGTAGTCTCTATTTTGGTGGCACTGATCCTAAAGGGAACTGTTTTTAGCGGAAAGCCGGTGCCTTTTGTCATGGAACTTCCAAACTATCGTCTGCCATCGGTAAAGAGTGTATTGCAACTGATGTGGGATAAGGCAAAAGATTTTTTACAGAGAGCATTTACGATCATATTTGTGGCAACGATCATCATATGGTTTTTACAGACCTTTGATACACGAATCAATGTGGTAACGGACAGTGCAAACAGTCTGTTAGCAGTGCTTGGAAGATGGGTAGCCCCGATTTTTACTCCGCTCGGTTTTGGAGATTGGAGGATTTCTACTTCGCTGATCACAGGATTTACGGCAAAGGAAGCCGTTGTAAGTACGATGAGCGTGTTGTGTGGCACAAGTATGTCCAATCTGCCGCAGACGTTGGGAAGCTTTTTCACACCGCTTTCCGCAGTCAGCTTTTTAGTATTTACACTGCTTTATACTCCATGTGTAGCAGCAATTGCAGCAATTAGACGGGAGATGGATTCTGCGTTACAGGCAGTCGGAATTGTAATCATGCAATGCGTCATCGCATGGCTGGTTGCATTTGGCGTATACCGGATCGGAAGTCTGCTATAGGAGGCAGGAAAAAGAGATAACATGAATATTTTGGACTGGATTTTATTAGGAGGCATCGGAGTGGCAGTATTTGTGGCTGTCCGATGCATTTGTAAGAAGCGTAAAAACGGGGATTGTATCGGTTGCAGCGGCAGTTGTGCCTCCTGCATGCGACAAAAAAATACGAAAAAATAGTATTAAATTTAGTACATGCACAAATTCCCTTGTCATAAGAGAAATCCTATGTTAGATTAGTATTAAGATGAAAGTGTTAAATAATTAACAATATTTTACATAGAAAACCATATGTAGCGAAATAGGAGGAAAGTATGAGAGGAATTCAGACACCGGTGTCGGAAATCAGACACAAAATTTTTACGGAAATTGCAAGGGTAGCATATGAATCAGAGAATATCAATGATTCTATTGAGGCAATTCCATTTAAAGTTTGTCCGGGAGATATTGCAAGCTACCGTGAGAGCATTTTTCATGAGAGAGCCATTGCATCTGAGCGGGTTCGTCTTGCCATGGGTATGTCACTCAGACCGGCAGATCATGTAGTGCATGTAACAAGCGGATTAGAAGAGAGTAATATTGCGGAAAAATATTATGAGCCGCCTCTTATGCAGGTCATTCCATCTGCCTGCAATTTCTGCGAGGACAAAAAATATGAAGTTTCTAATATGTGTCAGGGCTGTATCGCACATCCATGTATGGAGGTCTGTCCAAAGGATGCGATTTCCCGTGTAAAGGGAAAAGCCGTGATTGATCAGGAAAAATGTATCAAATGTGGTAAGTGTAAATCCGTCTGTCCATATGATGCCATTGCAAAAAAAGAAAGACCGTGTTCTATGGCATGTGGTGTAGGAGCCATTGGTACAGACCAGTATGGTCGTGCAAAGATTGATGCAGAGAAATGTGTTTCCTGCGGTCAGTGTATGGTAAGCTGTCCGTTTGGAGCGATTGCAGATAAGTCACAGATTTTCCAGTTGATTCGTTGTATGAAGCAGGGGGGAAACGTAATTGCAGAGGTTGCACCGGCATTTGTAGGTCAGTTCGGACCGGACGCAACACCAAGCAGAGTAAAAGCTGCATTGTTAGAGCTTGGATTCAGTGATGTTGTAGAGACTGCATTAGGTGCAGACATCGGAGCCGTTGCAGAAGCACATCACTATGCAAACCATGTAGCAACCGGAGAACTTCCATTCTTATTGACATCCTGTTGTCCTTCCTGGGCAATGCTTGCGAAGACACAGTTCCCGGATCTGATCGAGAGTGTATCTTCAGAGTTGACACCGATGGTAGCAACAGCAAGAAGTATCAAAAAAGAACATCCGGATGCAAAAGTCGTCTTTATCGGACCTTGTGCCGCAAAGAAATTAGAGGCAAGCCGCCGCGAGGTACGAAGCGATGTAGACTTTGTTATCACCTTTGAAGAATTGAGCGGAATGTTTGAAGCAAAAGGAATCAATCCGAATGATGAAAAAGGAGAAGGTTCTATGCACAATGCGACAGCAGCAGGACGTGGATATGCCGTTGCCGGAGGTGTTGCAGAGGCAGTTACAAACTGTATCCATGAATTCTATCCGGATATTGATGTTAAGATTGAACATGCAGAAGGTTTAGCAGAGTGTAAGAAAGTATTAATGCTTGCAAAAGCAGGAAAGAAAAACGGCTGCATGATCGAAGGAATGGGCTGTCCGGGAGGCTGTGTAGCAGGAGCCGGAACAATTCTTCCAATTGCAAAAGCAAAAGTTGAAGTTGAAAAAATGAAGAAAGCATCTTCCCGTCAGCTTCCACCGAAAGAATTAAGTGAGATTGAATTAGACTAAGCATTTTATTCGTATAAAGTCACAAAAACTGTAGAAAATACCGAACAGGGATTGAAAAATAAAATCCCCGAGGAGGTGTTGGAATGGTCAAGTGGTTTTATTATCCGAACAGGGAAAATGAAATTTCCAACAAAGGGTGGAAATTCAATATCACAGATATGAACGGAATGACGTATCGTGATGACTTGCAGTTTGACATCACAAATATGAATGGAATTACTGATCAGGATCATTTACGGTTTGATATCACAAATCTCAACGGGATATCAGACCGTGATGACATCAAATTTTCCATTACAAATATGAACGGACTGACAGTCTAGGAAAATCCGTTCCGACAGTTGATGAAACGCCATGAATGTTATATAATATTTCATGGCGTTTTTATCGTTTTATAGAAAATAGCTGTTTTACAATACAGAATAGACAGATGAGAATACCATATCACAACCGTAAACAGGAGGGAAACACCATGACAAAAGTAAGGACAAGATACGCACCAAGTCCGACCGGAAAAATGCATGTGGGAAATTTGCGTTCCGCATTGTATGAATTTTTAATAGCAAAGCATGCCGGAGGAGAATTTATGCTCCGCATTGAAGATACAGACCAGGAACGTTATGTAGAGGGAGCAACGGAGATCATCTACCGTACCTTAGAGACCGCAGGGTTAAAACATGACGAGGGACCGGACAAAGATGGCGGTTATGGCCCTTATGTACAGAGTGAGCGTATGAAGACCGGCATTTATCTGAAATATGCAAAAGAGTTAATTGAAAAAGGCGAGGCATATTATTGTTTTTGTGATAAAGAGCGCTTAGAGTCCATCAAGACAGAGGTCGTAGAAGGAAAAGAGATCACGATGTATGACAAACACTGTCTTTCTCTATCAAAAGAGGAGATAGAGGCAAATCTGTCTGCAGGAAAACCATATGTCATCCGCCAGAATATCCCAAATGAAGGTACAACGACCTTTCATGACGAATTATACGGAGATATTACCGTGGAAAATGCAGAGTTAGACGATATGATCCTGATCAAATCCGACGGATATCCGACCTACAACTTTGCAAACGTGGTAGATGACCATACCATGAATATCACACATGTTGTCCGTGGTAATGAATATCTGTCTTCCGCACCAAAATACCAGCGTCTGTATGATGCGTTTGGTTGGGAATCACCGGTTTATATCCATTTGCCGTTAATTACCGATGAAAACCATAAGAAATTATCCAAGCGAAGCGGTCATGCATCCTTTGAGGATTTATTAGAGCAGGGATTTTTACCGGAGGCGATCGTAAACTACATCGCATTATTAGGATGGAGCCCGGAAGATAACAGGGAAATCTTTACCTTAGACGAACTGATCCGTGACTTTGATTATCACAGGATCAGCAAATCCCCGGCAGTATTCGATATTGTCAAACTGAAATGGATGAATGGGGAATACTTAAAAGCAATGGACTTTGATGCATTTTATGAGGCAGCAGAGCCATATTTAAAGAAGGCTATTACCAAAGATTTAGATCTTCGCCGGATTGCAGAGATGGTCAAGACCAGAATCGAGATCTTCCCGGATATTGCAGAGCATGTGGATTTCTTTGAAGAAGTACCGGAATATGATATCAGCATGTATGCGCATAAAAAAATGAAGACTTCACCGGAATCTTCCTTAGAAGTCTTAAAGGACATCCTGCCACGCTTAGAGGCGCAGGAAGATTATTCCAACGATGCACTCTATGCAATGCTTTGTGAGTATGTAAAAGAAAAAGAATACAAGAATGGTTATGTGATGTGGCCGATCCGTACCGCAGTGTCAGGAAAACAGATGACACCGGGTGGCGCAACAGAGTTAATGGAAGTCTTAGGAAAAGAAGAATCCATCTCCAGGATCAAAGCAGCCATTGAAAAATTAGAAAAAGAATTATAAAAGAACCATAAAAATGAAATCATCTTTTAACAAACCTCAATCTGAGGCAATTACCCATGGGAAAGGACCGGCATTGATATTAGCCGGTCCCGGAAGTGGGAAGACTCTTGTAATTACCCAACGGGTGAAAAATTTAATCGAGAAACAACATATCAGACCATCGAATATCTTAGTCATTACGTTTACAAAAGCGGCAGCGACACAGATGAAGGAAAGGTTTACGATCCTGATGGGAGAGGGACGCTATCCGGTCACTTTTGGAACATTTCATGCCGTCTTTTTTTCTGTACTCAAAAATGCCTATCACTATACGGCACAGAATATCATCAGAGAAGAGAAAAAGTATCAGATTTTGTATGATATTATCCATCGTATGGAGTTAGAGTACGAGGATGAGCAGGAATTTATGAGCGGAGTGTTGTCAGAGATCAGTCTGGTAAAAAATGAAAGGATCGATCTGGCACATTACTATGCAAAGAACTGTGCGGCAGATATTTTCCGAAAGATTTATCAGCAGTATGAGGCAGGCAAACAAAGAGCAGGACTCATCGATTTCGATGATATGCTTGTCTATACTTATGAACTGTTCCGTGAAAGAAAGGATATTTTAGCCCTTTGGCAGAAACAGTATCCCTATATTTTGATCGATGAGTTTCAGGATATTAATAAACTGCAGTTTGAGATTGTAAAAATGATGGCATTACCGCATAATAATCTTTTTGTGGTGGGAGATGATGACCAGTCTATTTACCGTTTCCGTGGTTCGAAACCGGAGCTGATGCTGGGATTTACCAAATCCTATCCCGATGCAGAAAAGATTCTGTTAGATACCAATTACCGCTCAGATCGTGAGATCATAAAGGCAGCCGGAAACCTGATCGCTCACAACGGTGAACGTTTTTCAAAAAAGATCATGGCACAGAGTGCACAGCCGGGCGAGGTGGAATTTGCGATCTACAAGAATCAGTGGGCGGAAAATGAGGCCGTCATTGCAGATATCAAAAGACAGGTACAAAGGGGCGTTCCCTATCAGGAGATTGCGATTCTATTCAGGACGAATATCCAGCCGCGGATGCTGATGCGGCAGCTGATGAACCACAATATCCCGTTTATCGCAAAAGATAAGATCCCGAATCTGTATGAGCACTGGATCGCAAGAGATATCTTTACCTATATCCGTATTGCACAGGGCAGCCAGGAGAGAAAAGATTTTTTAAAGATCATCAATCGTCCGAAACGTTATATCGGAAGAGAGAGCTTAGAGGAACTGAGTGTTGCCTTTGATGTCTGGATGGAGTATTATAAAGAGCAGCCGTGGATCGCAGAGCGGATCGACCGGTTAGAATATGACATCCGTATGTTATCGATGATGAAGCCTTATGCGGCAGTCAATTATATCCGGGGCGGTATCGGATATGATGATTATTGCAGGGAATATGCAAAGTACCGCCACATTCGAGAGGAAGAACTCTTAGAAGTGTTAGATGAGCTGCAGGAAAGTGCAAAAGAGTACCAGTCCTATGAAGCCTGGTTCTTACATATGGAGGAATATAAAGAGGAGTTAGAACGTCAGGCAAAAGAGCAGAAGCAGCAGCCGGACGGAGTTACATTAGCAACCTTACACAGCGCGAAGGGGTTAGAATATGATATCGTCTATCTTGTCGATGTCAACGAAGGGATCATGCCTTATAAAAAAGCGGTATTAGAGCAGGATATTGAAGAAGAGCGCAGAATGTTTTATGTGGGAATGACGCGGGCAAGACACCGGCTGTCGATCAGTTCAGTACAGGAGTATAATGGGAAAAAATCAGAGATTTCCCGTTTTGTCGCAGAAGCGGGGAGAGCAGAGACAGGAGAACAGAGGATAAATAAAAAAGCAACATAAAAGACAATAGAAAAAGAAAGACGAAAGAATATATAGGGCAATATAAAAGAGAATATAAAATAAACGGGATTCCGGATCATCCGGAATCCCGTTTTTGATGAATGTTTCCTTGATCAAAATTAAATCAAAAGTTTATTTAATCCATATCCTCATATGCTGCTTCATCGAGTAACTCATCAAAGCGGTCTGCAACAGCTTCGTATTCTTCATCGTCCTCAATGTTTTCTAAAGAAGGATTACCCTCTTCGTCTTCAAAATAGCGATAGATGAATACTTCGCCTTCTTCATTTTCATTGCCGTCCTCATCTAACGGAAGCAGAGCAATATAGTTCTGTTCCTCTAATTCAAAGATGGTAAGGATGGCACATTCTACTTCGCTGCCGTCATCAAGAGACAGTGTGACCTGCATATCAGATTCATCATCCACCGGATTCTGTGCATTGTTTCCCATAATTAAATCTCCTTTTAATAAAAATGTATTTAGTATTTATATGATAGCCTGAATATAGAGATCAGGTCTGTCATTTAAATCAAGAAAGGTCTGGTCTTCTAGCTGGATGACCGGTCGTGTCAGTCTCTGCGTGATCAGAATGATTTTACCGGTTTGTCCATTGCTTAAAAGCACGTTGTTATTGACATAGGTATTTGCAATATGCTCTAAGAAGCAGAGGATAAACTGTGGATTGTAACGGTTTAATCCCTCTAATTCAAAGGAAGCAATTACCTCAAACGGACAGAGCGCACGTCGGTAACATCTGTCAGAGGTCATGGCATCATAGACATCTGCGATTGCAACAATGGCTGCCATATCGTCAATTTCCTTACCGACAAGATGATTTGGATAGCCGGTGCCGTCATATCGTTCATGGTGCATCAAAGCAGCATTTTTTATTCGTTCATCCAATGGCTGATCCTTTAAGATGTCATAGCCAAGCTGGGCATGCGCTTTGATCACTTCGTATTCTGCATCGGTTAATTTGCCTTTTTTTAAGATAATGGCATTCGGAATCTTGCATTTGCCAATATCGTGAAGCAGTCCGGCAAGCGTTAAAACATCTAAGTCCTCGTCGGAATACTTTAACCACATACCGAACATCCTCGAAATGATGCTGACATTCAGACAGTGGGCATAGGTAGAGTCATCAATCTGACGCATATTATGTAAATTGTCAAAAATAGAGATCGTAGTTGACTGTTTGCCAAACAGGCCAACGGATTCGGAAAGCAGTTCGGCCTGGTCGATTGGGTCCGTACGGTCGATCAAATCATTTAAGGACGATTTAAGAAAACGGATTTTCTTCACATAATCGCTTTTAAACCGCTGGAAAGAACGGGAAGAGCGGATCTTTTGTGAATAAGACAGGGTTACCTGTTCCGTCTTTTGCATAGATGCGATAGCGGCAGACGGGATCGTACCATCTACAATGGAAGCAGATGGAATATTATAATAGCTCAGATGAGCGATCATCTGATTCGTAAGTTCCGTGTCAGCAGCTACGATAAGCTGTCCATGTTTAGATAAGACCGGTTCGGCTGTGATCATTCCTGGGGTTAAATCTTGTGTTTTTACGGTACGCATATGGCTCCTTTACAAAATATCATTCATTTTATACATATTTTTCCTATAGAGATATTTTAAAACAAGAAGTAGAAAAGTCAAGGAAAAAATACCTGTTTCTTTTTGATAAGGGTGTGTACAAATTCCACGAAAAAAGATATAATAATACAGATAAAAAACAAAGGTGGACAAAAAGATGATATTTCAGACACGGGCAGGAGATTACAGAAAGATGGGAACAGAGCAATGTGCAGATGGTGTCACATTTACCTTTCAGTGTCCCAAAGAGCTTGCCTGTGCAGTAGTGCTGTTTGAAAAAAAGACAGGAAAGCAGGCAGCAAAGATCGATGTACTACCACAGTATCGTGTGGGTTCGGTGCGTTCTGTCACCATTTATCCCTTAAAAGCAGAAAAATATTATTATTGTTATGAGATTGAAGGAAAAAGAGTGCGTGATCCTTACGGAGAGCGTGTGATCGGCAGGGAAAAGTGGGGCGATACCGAAAGAACCTTAGACGATGCACTGTTAAGCGGATTCAAAAAAGAAGGTTTTGACTGGAGTGAAGATGTCAGTGTAGAGATTCCGGCAAATGAGATGGTCATGTACAAACTCCATGTGCGTGGATTTTCCATGGACGGCAGGGGCAGAAATAAGGGAACCTTTGCGGCTGTGATGGACAGGCTCTCCTATCTGAAAGAACTTGGGATCACAACCTTAGAATGTATGCCGGTCTACGAATTTGAAGAATTAATGGAAAATGGCAGGCTGAATTACTGGGGATATGCGCCGAGTGACTATTTTGCGGTTAAATCTTCCTATGCATCCCAAAAAGACGCAGACTGGGAATTTAAGAGTCTGATCTTAGAGACACACAAACAGCAGATGGAGCTGATCATGGAGATGCATTTTGTGCCGGAACAGACAGCAGGTGCCATCATAGAGATCTTACGCTACTGGGTCATGGAATATCATGTGGATGGATTTAAACTTTTAGGTGCAGGGCTTCCGATCGCAGAGATTGCAAAAGATCCGTATCTGACAGGAACCAAAATATTTTATGAGAAATTTCCATATGATCTGAAAGAGGAAAATTATGGAAATATCTATGTGTATAATGATGATTTCTTATATCCGGCGAGAAAAATGCTGAATCACTTAGGCGGTGATATGGTAGAATATACGGAAGTGATGAAAAGACAGCAGGACGGCGGACATTCTGTTAACTATATTGCCAACAGTAATACATTTACCTTAGCGGATGTATTTTCTTATAACGAGAAGCATAATGGTGATAACGGCGAGGAAAATCTGGATGGAAACAACTGGAATTACAGTACGAATTATGGCGTTGAGGGAGCCACCCGCAGGCAGTTTGTAAAAAAGATCAGGGAAAAGCAGATGCGCAACGCAATGGCGATGCTGTGTTTGGCACGGGGAATACCGCTGATCTGGAGCGGGGATGAGATCGGAAATTCCCAAAACGGCAATAACAATGCCTATTGTCAGGATAACCGGATCGGCTGGGTGAACTGGAAAAATGAAGGTCGGTATGAGGAATATACCGAATTTGTCCGTGAACTGTTGCAGTTTCGAAAAGAGCATCCGATCCTTTTTTCGGAAAAACCGTTTCAGATGAGTGATTATAAGAGAACCGGGTATCCGGATCTATCCTATCACAGTTCCGAAGCCTGGATCAGCGATGTGAAAGGGAATGCAAGGGCTGTGGGCGTGATGTACAGTGAGAGTTATGCCAAAGAAGAGGATACAGAGGAGACATTTCTTTATATAGGATATAATTTTTATATGGGATTGCAGGTATTTGCACTTCCAAAGCTGCCAAAGGGAAAGCATTGGTATCAGATCATGGATACTGCACAGATGTGTCCGTTTTTTAAAGAACCGCGTCTTTTGAAAAATAATTCCTATGAGGCATTTGGGCAGACAATTTCAATTTTAGTGGGCAGGTAAAGAAAATAAGATGAAAGCATGGCAGCATTTAAAGACGATTTTACATCATAAGAGACTGGTGCGTGCAGGCTGCTTTAAAGTGGGATTATACCGGCAGGGTATCATGCACGACTGGAGTAAATACAGTCCGACCGAATTTTTAGTCGGATGCAAATATTATCAGGGCAATATGAGTCCGAATAATGCAGAAAGGGTCGCAAGGGGATATTCCTCTGCATGGCTGCATCACAAGGGAAGAAACAAGCATCACATGGAGTACTGGATCGACTACAGTGTAGACAAAGAAAAAGGGATCTGCGGTATGGAGATACCGGTAAAATATGTGGTGGAGATGTATATCGACCGGGTGAGCGCGGCGAAGAACTATCAGAAGGGTGCTTATACAGACAGAAGTCCGTTAGAATATTATGAGAATGGCAAAAGCATACATATTCTGCATCCGAATACGAGAGAGCTTTTAGAACGTCTGCTGACGATGCTCGCAGAAGAAGGCGAGAAAGCGACGTATGAATATATCAGAAGAGAAGTTTTAAAAAATAAAAAGTAAGGAGAGAAAAGACATGTTAGATGGAAAAAAAGTACTTTACAGTGGAATGCAGGCAACCGGCACATTGACACTGGGCAATTATTTAGGAGCGTTGAAAAACTGGGTGGAGCTGACCGATGAATATGAATGTATTTACGGCGTTATGGATCTCCATTCCCTGACCGTACGTCAGGTTCCGGCAGAGTTTCGTAAAAATGCGAGAGCACTCTATGCACTCTATGTTGCAGCGGGATTAGACCCGGAAAAGAACTGTATCTATTATCAGTCCCATGTATCAGGCCATGCAGAGTTAGGATGGATCTTAGACTGCTTTACCTATATGGGAGAGCTGAACCGAATGACACAGTTTAAGGATAAAGCGGCAAAACATGCAGATAATATTAACGCCGGTCTGTATACATATCCGGTATTAATGGCAGCGGATATTTTGCTCTATCAGGCAGATGTGGTTCCGGTAGGTGTAGACCAGAAGCAGCATTTAGAGATTACAAGGGATATTGCAGAGCGTTTTAACAACATCTACGGAGATGTATTTACCATACCGGAGGCATATATCGGTAAAAAAGGCGCGAAGATCATGAGCCTTCAGGAGCCGGGCAAGAAGATGTCAAAATCAGATACAAATGCCAATGCAACGATCCTGCTCTTAGATGATACCGATACGATCATCCGGAAGTTCAAGCGTGCAGTTACCGATTCCGAGAGTGAAGTGCGTTACGCGGAAGAAAAACCGGGAATCAGCAATTTAATGGATATTTACAGTGCCGTAACCGGAAAGACCTATGAGGAGATTGAAAAAGAGTTTGCAGGAAAAGGTTATGGGGATTTCAAATTAGCAGTCGGCGAGACGGTAGCAGATCATTTAAAACCGTTACAGGAACGCTATGAGCAGTTGATGAAAGATAAAGCATATATTGAGAGCATGATCAAGCAGAATGATGAAAAAGCAGCATATTATGCGAATAAGACTCTGCGCAAAGTGCAGAAAAAAGTCGGATTAACCGAAAGAATCCGTTAAGATGATGATATAAAACATAGGCAGATAAGGAGGACATAACATGAGTCATGTAGAAATCACAGAACAGATCAAGTATATCGGAGCAGATGATAAAACCTTAGATTTATTTGAGAGCCAGTATCTGATACCGAATGGAGTATCCTACAATTCCTATTTGATCTTAGATGAAAAAATAGCAGTCATGGATACGGTAGATATGCGTGCAACCGGTGAATGGTTGCGAAATATGGACAGAGAGCTTCAGGGAAAAGAGCCGGATTATCTGATCGTGTCCCATATGGAGCCGGATCATGCGGCAAATATTGAGATGTTAGCCCGCAGATATCCAAAGATGCAGATTGTGGCAAATGCTAAGACCTTCCCGATGATGGAGCAGTTCTTTAACCTGGATGTTTCTGACAGAAAAGTGGTTGTGGCAGAGGGCGATACCTTAAACCTTGGTAAACACACGTTACAGTTCTTTATGGCACCAATGGTACATTGGCCGGAGGTTATGGTAACTTATGAGCAGTCCGAAAAGATCCTGTTCAGTGCCGATGGATTTGGAACTTTTGGAAGTCTCGATGCAAATGAAGAGTGGATCGCAGAGGCAAGAAAATACTATATCAATATCGTAGGAAAATATGGAAACCCGGTACAGGCACTTTTGAAAAAAGCATCCGGTTTAGACATTCAGATGATCTGCCCGCTGCATGGACCTGTCTTAAAAGAAAACCTTGGTTATTATATTGAAAAATATCAGATTTGGAGCAGTTATGAGCCGGAAGACGAAGGCATCCTCATTGCCTATGCGTCAATTCATGGCAATACTAAGCAGGCGGCTGAAAAAATGAGAGATATCCTGATCGAAAAAGGTGCCAAAAATGTCGTCATTATGGATCTGTCCAGAGATGACATGGCAAGAGCCGTAGAAAATGCATTCCGTTATTCAAAAATGGTACTTGCATGTGCAACCTACGATGGAGGAATTTTCCCATGTATGGAAGATTTCTTAAATCATTTAAAGGCAAAGAACTATCAGAAACGTACCGTGGCATTTATGGAAAATGGTTCTTGGGCACCGGCAGCAGCCAAGCTGATGAAGGGAATGTTGGAAAAACAAAAAGATCTGACAATCGTAGAACCGGTGGTAACGATCCGTTCCACAATGAAACCGGAAACCGTTGGCGTTATGGAAGAACTTGCAGATGCATTGTTATAGAAAAAGATTTGAAATAAATAAAATGAAGATTTAATAAATGCACCGCCCGTATCAATTCATTTTTCCTGATATGGACGGTGTATTTTATATTTTTATATCAGATATCTTTCGCATGCTCTAAAAAGTATTGTTCGGCTTCGGCATTCCACAAGCCGTCATGCGCATCTACCAATTCCTTTAAATGCTTCTCTAATTCATTGGTTTCACCAAAGGCAGATACCTCTGTCACAGGGAATTCCTTGCTGGAATAGACGATCTTTTTGCCGCCCGGCATCTTTGGAAGATTTAAAATCGATTCACAAACATGGTTTAATCCCATAATATGCGTTGCGATTTTTGCCACATTAACGGTCTTATTTTCAATCAGGGCAATGGCATCCTTCATATCCTGCGTGTTGCTTCCGCTGGTGCCGACAAAATGTGTCGCATTGTAGTGGATATTGTAAAAATTAATCGTCGAAGCAAATTTAGAATCTGCAGGACCGGCAAAAAAGTTCAGGCAGCCATCATAGGCTAAAAGCTGTTCAGCCTGGGTTACCAGTCTTTCTTTTGCAGCCATTAAAAAGATATCGTCAAAGCCTTTAGCATCCGGTGTCAGTGCTTTTAACTCCTCTACAATATCATCTTCATCAGCCGTCAGAACATAAGTCAGGGTCACGCCATATTTTGCAGCCTCTTCGACAGGATACAGGCGTTTTGCCATATCCAGCTTGCTCTGGGTACGTCCGGTTACAACTAAATGTTTTGGCCGTCTGTCATTGTGAATCGCATAGTCAATTGCTAAAAATCCCATTGGCCCGGTTCCGCCTAAAATGGCTAAAGCACCGCCTTCTTTGATGCCCATGGTATGGTCATAATCATTGCGGTCTCTTAAATGAAAGTTGGCTTTAAATCCTGCAACGATACAGGAGAGCGGTTCTACGAGAGCACCCTCAAAAAATCCTTCTCCTTTATATGGGAGCAGGCAGCCTTTTTCAATAGCTTCATTCATGATCACCACGTTGGTAGCTTCGCCGCCGACATATGGGAAAGAGTAACCAAGAGAAAAAGTATCGGCACGTCCTAAGTTTGGCTGTGCAACAAAACAATCTCCCGGTTTGTAGAGATGTTTCCATTTTTCGCCGACTTTTGTGATCACTCCGCAAAATTCGTGTCCCATGATAACCGGATGGTTTTTCAGATCATTTGGAAGTTTTTTATGCTTTTCTCCCTGATTCGATACCTTATATGTAGACATGCAAAGGCTGTCTGTGACAATGCGGGCTTCTATCTCATCATCCTTCATTGTCGGGAGTTCAAATTCCTCTAAACGTAAATCTTTCACACCATAAATGCGTACTGCTTTCGTGTTCATAATGACCTCCTCTAATGTAAAAGTTTTCTAGTTGCTTTCATTATAAAAAAGAAACAAAAAAAAGACAATATAAAACCGTGAAGTAAACAGGGTTGTGTGCTATAATTTATCCGGTAAATGAAAAGTTTTGAAAAAAGGAGAATGTGGCAGATATGGAAAAGACAAACGTGATGAGAATTTTAGACCAGAAGAAAATACCATATCATCACTATGAATATGACAATTCACAGGCATATAGCGGAACCGAGGTTGCCGATATGTTAGGGCAAGACCCGAAAGTGGTCTATAAAACATTAGTAACAGTGGCAAAGAGCAAGAAGAATTATGTATTTGTCATTCCGGTAGAAGAAGAACTGGATTTAAAAAAGGCAGCCAAAGCCGCCAATGAAAAATCCATTGAAATGCTGAAATCCAAAGAACTCTTACCATTGACCGGCTATGTCCATGGGGGATGTTCTCCGATCGGAATGAAGAAAGTATTTACAACATTTTTACATAGCACAGCGAAAGAACAGGAGCATATCATTTTCAGTGCAGGAAAAATCGGGTATCAGGTGGAGGTTGCACCGGAGGATTTGGCGAAGGTGGTGCGGTTTACGTTTGCGGATGTGATAAAGTAAATCTGTGTATGATCTTTTATCTGTTTTTCCGGCATCCGTGCCAGAAAATTTCTGGATAATGACAGAGTATTAAGAGTTTGGCATTCCTCCCATAGTCACAAAGGCAACTGTGGCTGGAAAGAACATGCAGCAAAAATCTTAACGCCCCATGGACGGGCGTTTAAGACAATACATGAAACCGTTTTTTGACACCCGGATCTGTATAGAGATAAATTCTTAAAAATCCGGAAATAATTTTTGCATATCAGTAGGCAGTGGAGCAGACAGCTTCATTGCCTTTTTTGTAATTGGATGTGTGAATTCTAAAAGGCTCGAATGCAGAGCCTGCCTGCTGATTTTTGTCATATCAGGATGATAAAGATAATCTCCGATCAAAGGATAACCCAAGTGTTTCATATGAACGCGTATCTGGTGTGTACGCCCGGTTTCTAACCGAAGTGAAACAAGCGTCAGATCGTTATGACAGGCAAGACTGCGGTAATGCGTCACGGCACGTTCTCCATGTTCATAATCAATGCAGCGGGTAATGAGAGAGTTACTTTCCCTTCCGATCGGGGCATCGATCGTACCGCTCCCGGTCAAAGTTCCTTCTACAATGGCAAGATAGGTACGATGGACGGCACGATTCGCAACATCCTGTGATAAAATGGCAGCACTTAACATATGTTTTGCGAGGATCGTAAGACCGGTAGTGTCACGGTCTAAGCGGTTCATACAGCGAAAAACATAAGCCTCCCCTTTTTGCTGATAATAGTCGGCAACACCGTTTGCAAGGGTATTTTCATAGTTGTTCAGGGAAGGATGGATCGGCATATCGGCAGGCTTGTTCAAAACCAGGATATCTTCATCCTCGTATACAATATCTAAATCCATTGGAACCGGGAGGATCTTAGCAGAACTTTCCTCTTCGATCAGATGAATGGTCAGGGTATCTCCGGGCATTAACCGGTCATTGACGTAGAGCCAGTTCCCGTTGCCAAGGATGCTGTAGGGTGTCCGTTTTAAATGAGTAATGACACTGTGGGAATAACCATGCCGTTTTAAAAAATCTAAGACTGTAATTTCGTTTTCTATTGTATAAGTCAGGGTACGTTTCATAATAGTTTTCGTTTCTTTCTAATATAAGATTTGGGTATCAAAAGGCCCTTCGGGCGAAGCACACTTTTGTGCAATCTTCCAGTCACTAAGTTGTGAGCCGTCTTTTAACATCCTAATCCATACGAGTCACAAAATTGTAAACATTTCTTAATTATAAGTTTAACATACTTCAGATTACAATTTTAACATATTTCAGAGCGAAAATAAAATTGTCTAAAAATAAAATCAGCGAAAAAAGAAAAAGGGGAAAGGCACTTAGGGCAGTGTCCTTTCATACAATGTTAGAAAAGCGGCTTTAAGGTGGAAATGTGAAGACTTTTTTATCTCCTCTCACCCCAGAAGAAGAAAAGGAATGCATAGAGAGAATGAAGGAAGGGGACCTTAAAGCAAAACACCAGCTCATCGAGCACAATCTGAGACTGGTAGCCCATGTTGCAAAGAAATATCAGGCATCCGATGAAGATATGGAGGATCTGATTTCCATTGGGACCATAGGGCTGATCAAGGCAGTCGGAACATTTAAGACCGATAAGCAGATAAAACTTGCAACCTATGCAGCAAGGTGCATTGACAATGAACTTCTGATGTATTTCAGAGGGAAGAAAAAAACCTCAAGGGAAGTCTCTTTATATGAACCCATCGGTACGGACAAAGAGGGGAACCAGATCAATCTGTTAGATATTGCCGCAGATGAAGAAGTAGATGTGGTAGAAAAAATGGAGGAGTGCGAAAATATCAGAAAACTCTATGGATATCTGCCGCAGGTACTAACGGACAGGGAAGAACATGTCATAGCCATGCGGTATGGAGTCTTAGGGGAAGAACCGCATACACAGCGGGAAGTGGCAGCGACGTTAGGAATATCCCGCTCCTATGTCAGCCGGATCGAAAAAAAGGCATTGGCAAAGCTGCGCAGACAGTTTGAAGAAGAGGATCGATAAAAAACTTGTGCTCTGCTCCAACAGACTGGAGCAGGGTAAAAATAAATCTTTTCAAAAAGAAAAAGTGTGATATAATAACAATATCTTTTTTATTTCCAGGCAATTCGCCAGATTCCCACGGGAAAAAGGAGGAAAATTGTATAGTATGGTAACAACCTCGGTACTGCACGGTATGGAGGCGATTTTAGTACAGGTAGAAGCAGATGTCAGTCCGGGACTGCCGACCTTTGAAATGGTAGGCTTTTTAAGTTCTGAAGTAAAAGAAGCAAAGGAACGGGTACGGACAGCCTTAAGAAACTGCGGCTATCAGCTTCCGGCAAAACGGATCACGATCAGCTTTTCCCCGGCAGGCATCCGAAAATCCGGTTCGGGATTTGACTTAGCCGTAGCAGTTGCGATTTTAGCAGCCTTAGAAGCGGTACCGAAAAAACGTGTGGAAAATACGATCTTTTTAGGAGAACTGAACCTGAGTGGGAAATTAGTTCCGATTCCCGGTATATTACCAATGGCTGCAGTGGCGTCAGAAGCAGGGCATCAGACAGGGATCGTTCCGTTTGAAAATGAAAAGGAGGCTTCGTTAGTCCCGCACATGAAAAGCCTTGGGATGAGCCATTTAAACCAGGTCGTCGAATATTTACGAAAAGGGGAATATCAAAAGCCGCAGGCAGATATAAAAATAGAAGGAACAGGAACGAAAATAAAACCTCCCACGCAGGCAGATTTTTCAGAGATCACGGGACAAAAAATGCTAAAGCGGGCATGTGAGATTGCGGTGGCAGGCAGACACAATCTGTTGTTTGCAGGCCCTCCCGGAGCAGGAAAAACCATGGCAGCAAAGCGGATTCCGTCCATTCTGCCGCCAATGACCGAAAGAGAGCGGATCGAAGTCTCAAAGATTTACAGTATCTGCGGTATGTTCGATGAATCGCAGGGGCTGATCGGAGTGCGTCCATTCCGAAGTCCGCATCATACGGTTTCCGCACAGGGACTTGCCGGAGGCGGGGCAAATCCAAAGCCGGGAGAGATCTCATTAGCACATGCGGGGGTACTGTTTTTAGATGAGCTGACAGAGTTTAAACCGGGAACTTTAGAAATACTGCGACAGCCGATGGAGGAGCGGCAGATCCAGCTCATCCGTGCGCATGGAAAATATACATTTCCGGCGGATTTTATGCTAGTCGCAGCCATGAATCCGTGCAAGTGCGGATATTATCCCGATATGCAAAAATGCACCTGTACAGACTATGAGATCCGGCGATACCGAAACCGCATCAGCCAGCCGTTACTAGACCGCATGGATCTGTGTGTTAAAGTAGAAAAAGTACACTATCAGGAATTAGAGCAGACAACACAGGAGGAAAGCTCGGAAAGCATCCGGGAGAGGGTAGTCATGGCGCACAAAAGACAGAGAGAACGCTATGAAAAGGAGGGATTTTTTTATAACAGCCAGATTCCGGCAAAAAAGATCGCGACATTTTGTGCATTAAAAAAAGATGAGAAACGCCATATGCAGCAGATTTATGAGACATTGAACTTAAGCGTGCGTTCCTATCATAAGATATTAAAAACAGCGCGTACCATTGCAGATATCGAAGGAAGCGAAGAGATCAGAATGGAACATCTGCACGAAGCAATCTGTTACCGCTCCATAGACAGCAATTTTTGGGAGAGACGACGATGAAATATAAATACTGGCTGGATAACACCGGATTATCCAATGGAAAAAAGAACATCCTGTTAGAATACTTTCAGACGGCGGAAGAAGTGTACCGTGGAACGGAGGAAACCTATCAAAAAATACCACAGTTAAAAGAAGAAGAGATACAGCGTATCACAAAGGCAAAAAGGAAGTGGGATATTAACGAAGAATATCAGAAACTGGAAGAAGGCGGCGTAAGCGTTACGTTTGCATGTGACAAAAATTATCCGAAAAAGTTAAAAAATATTTACCAGCCTCCATTTGCACTGTACTACAGTGGAAAACTTCCGGGAGAGAGACTTTCCGTTGCCATTGTAGGAGCCAGAAGATGCAGTGAATACGGGCATTATATGGCAAGAAAATTAGGAGAGGCACTTGGACGCAACCGTATTCCGGTCATCAGTGGACTGGCGGAGGGGATAGACGCGGCAGGGCAGGCAGGAGCGATCAAAGGCGGTGGAGAGACCTATGCGGTATTAGGGTGCGGTGTAGATATCTGTTATCCGAAACAAAATGCAGCACTGTATGAAACAATCCGACAGCAGGGAGGGATACTTTCCGAACTGCCGCCAAAGACAACGCCAAAACCATATTATTTTCCGGCAAGAAACCGGATCATCAGCGGACTTGCAGAAGTGGTAGTGATCGCAGAGGCAAAGAAAAAAAGCGGCTCACTCATCACGGCAGAGCACGCCTTAGAACAGGGAAAAGATATTTATGTCTTTCCGGGAAGGACAACCGATGCATTGAGTTACGGCTGTAATGCTTTAATTCAGCAGGGTGCGGGCATTATTTTGTCCGTAGAAGAGTTCTTAAAGCAGCTTCCTTACAATGCCACACAAAGCCTGCAAATGGGAAAAAATAAAAAACAGTGTCTTGCAAAAGAAGAATCCTTGGTGTATAGTTGTTTGAGCATGGAACCTAAAAATATAGAAAAAATAGCGGAAGAAACAGGGCTTGGAATTTCTGCAACAGCAGGAATCCTGCTCGGATTACTGGCAAAAGGGCTGGTATTTGAATCCTTCCGGAACTATTATATAGAAGAATGAGGAATGAAAAACAAGGAGTTTTCTGATGGCAAAATATTTAGTGATCGTGGAGTCACCGGCAAAGGTAAAGACAATTAAAAAGTTCTTAGGAAAGAATTATGAGGTGGTAGCTTCAAATGGGCATGTCCGTGATATGCCAAAGAGTCAGCTCGGATTTGATGTGGAAAACAATTACGAACCGAAATATATTACAATCCGTGGAAAGGGAGATATTTTAGCAAAACTGCGTAAAGAAGTAAAAAAAGCAGACAAAGTCTATCTCGCAACTGACCCGGACCGCGAAGGAGAAGCAATTTCCTGGCATCTGTCCCAGGCATTGAAATTAGAGAATAAAAAAGTCTACCGTATCAGTTTTAATGAGATTACAAAGAGTGCCGTTAAGGCATCGTTAAAACAGGCGCGTGAAATAGACATGAATCTGGTGAACGCACAGCAGGCAAGACGAATGTTAGACCGCATGGTAGGCTACCGGATCAGTCCGCTTTTATGGGCAAAAGTAAAGCGTGGCTTAAGTGCCGGAAGAGTGCAGTCAGTGGCACTGCGTATTATCTGTGACAGAGAAGAAGAGATCAATGCATTTATTCCGGAAGAATACTGGACACTGGATGTAGATTTACAGATCCCTGGAGAGAAAAAGCCGTTAGTTGCAAAATTTTATGGCGATGAAAACGGGAAACGTACCATCCGATCCAAAGAAGAAATGGATGGTATCTTAGCAGAATTGAAAGATGCCGATTATCAGGTATTAGAGGTAAAAAAAGGAGAGCGTACCAAAAAAGCACCACTTCCTTTTACGACAAGTACCTTACAGCAGGAAGCATCCAAAGTATTGAATTTTTCCACACAAAAGACGATGCGGTTAGCACAGCAGCTCTATGAAGGAGTGGATGTCAAGGGCAGCGGAACCGTAGGTCTGATCACCTACTTAAGAACGGATTCCACGAGAATTTCCGAAGAGGCACAGAGTGCGGCAGCCGAATATATCAGTGCGACCTTCGGAGAAGAATACAAAGCCGTCAGTGAGGCAAAAAAGACAAACAGCAATAAGATCCAGGATGCGCATGAGGCGATCCGTCCCTCCGATATCACAAGAACACCGGCGAAGGTCAAAGATTCCTTAAGCCGTGATCAGTTCCGTCTGTATCAGCTCATCTGGAACCGCTTTACCGCGAGCAGAATGAACAGTGCAAAATACGAAACCACATCCGTTAAGATCGGAGCAGGTACTTATCGTTTTAACGTATCTGCTTCTAAAGTGGTCTTTGACGGATTTATGACGGTATACATGAGTGATGACGATGAAAAGGGAAAAGAAAACGTACTCTTAAGATCCATTGACAAAGATACGACCCTTGTATGGGAATCATTTGATGAAAAACAGCATTTTACACAGCCACCGGCACATTACACGGAGGCATCCTTAGTAAAAACCTTAGAGGAACTCGGCATCGGAAGACCAAGTACCTATGCACCGACCATTACTACCATTTTAGCGAGAAGATATGTGGTAAAAGAGAATAAAAATCTCTATGTGACAGAGTTAGGCGAAGTAGTCAACGATATGATGAAAGAAGCATTTCCAAGTATTGTCGATGACCATTTTACGGCAAACATGGAGTCCCTGCTCGACAGCATCGAGGACGGTCAGGTAAACTGGAAGACCGTAGTGGCCAATTTCTATCCGGATTTAGACGAAGCCGTTAATCAGGCAGAAAAAGAATTAGAAAAAGTGCAGATTCAGGATGAGGTTACGGATGTGGTCTGTGAACAGTGTGGAAGAAATATGGTAGTAAAATACGGTCCGCACGGAAAATTCCTTGCCTGCCCGGGATTCCCGGATTGCCGTAACACGAAGCCGTATCTGGAAAAAACAGGAATTGCCTGTCCGCTCTGTGGAAAAGAAGTAGTGATCAAAAAGACGAAAAAAGGCAGAAAATATTACGGTTGTGAAAACAGTCCGGAATGTGAATTTATGTCCTGGCAGAAACCGGCAGGGATCAACTGCGAGAAATGCGGAAGTTTCATGGTGGAAAAGGGCAATAAGATCGTATGCTCTAACACACAGTGCGGTCATGTGATCGAAAAAGTGAAAAAATAATGAATTCAGCGAATGAAGTTCAAAAAAAGATTGAATTGTCTGACAAAACATGATATTATATAAATGTACTGAAAACTATATAGAGCGAAGTGGGAGGTAGCAGGATGAGTGTTCAATTACTGGACAAAACCAGAAAAATAAATAAACTTTTACACAACAATAATTCCTCTAAAGTAGTCTTTAATGATATCTGTGATGTTTTAACAGAGATTTTAAAATCCAATGTACTGGTGATCAGCAGAAAGGGAAAAGTGCTTGGAACCAGTGAAATGAAAGGAATGGACGAGATCGACGAACTGATCGTGGATGAAGTGGGAGGATTTATTGATCCGGAATTAAACGAGCGTCTGCTTGGGATCTTGTCTACAAAAGAGAATGTAAATCTTGAGACACTTGGCTTTGTTTCCGATATCAAGAAATACACGGCGATCATTACACCGATTGATATTGCCGGAGAACGTCTCGGAACGCTGTTTATCTATCGGGATAACGGAGCGTACGATATAGATGATATTATTTTGAGTGAATATGGAACCACGGTAGTCGGACTTGAGATGATGCGTTCCGTACATGAGGAAAATGCAGAAGAAGAGAGAAAAGTACAGATTGTCAAATCGGCGATCAGCACGCTTTCGTTCTCGGAGTTAGAAGCGATCACACATATTTTTGATGAGTTAGACGGTAGTGAAGGAATATTAGTAGCGAGCCGGATCGCAGACCGGGTAGGGATCACAAGATCGGTCATTGTCAATGCACTTCGTAAGTTTGAGAGCGCAGGAGTCATTGAATCAAGATCTTCCGGTATGAAGGGAACATACATCAAGGTTATTAACGATGTAGTCTTTGATGAACTGGATAAATTAAAAAAACAAAGAGAAAAAGCTTAAACGGATTTTAAGAAGAGAGATAAAAGGATTTATAGAATACTATAGGTCCTTTTTATTTTTTTGAAAAAATTTAATAAAAAAATT
>OLQV01000942.1_pt1 | contig 23518 bp, 19 predicted proteins | sample 1672371 | NCBI WGS metagenome assembly OLQV01 (sample SAMEA3136676, study PRJEB25190) | human gut metagenome
TACGGCTCCGGCTCCTGGTCAGGCTGCGGCTGGACGGGTCAGCCGCTGCTCGTTCGCTGGCCGGAATCCACCAAGCGCATAATGAACATGCGCGACTGGGCCAAGCAGAAGGACGGCCTTGTGGAGGCCATATACGCCACCATGAGCGGCAACATATACTTCTTTGACGCCGAAACGGGGCAGGAGACACGCGACCACATAAGCACCGCCTTCCCCTTCAAGGGCGCGGGCGCGCTGGATCCGAGGGGCTATCCCCTCATGTATGTAGGCTCCGGCGACGACAGCCCGACCGAGGGCAAGGATACCTCCCACGCCTTCATAATAAGCCTCATAGACGGCTCGGTGCTTTATGAGTTCGGCAAGCAGGACTCCTTCAGGTTAAGGGGCCTTTCCTACTTTGACAGCTCCGCCCTTGTGGACGCCGAGACGGATACCCTCATATATCCCGGCGAAAGCGGAATACTGTACCTTATAAAGCTCAACACAAATTACGACGAAGCCGCAGGGACTATCTCCATAAGCCCGAAGGTGACAAAGTGGCGCTATAAGGGCGCAAAGAACAACACGGACGGCGTAGCCGCAAGCGACGCCTTCTGGCTCGGCATGGAGGACAGCGCCATGATCTGGCGGGGCCACCTGATAATCGCCGACAACGGCGGCCATCTCATGTGCATCGACCTTAACACCTTGCAGGTGAAGTGGGTGCAGGATACCCTGGACGACACTAACTGCACAGGCGTGCTGACCCTCGAGGGAGAGGACCATCACCCTTACGTGTATATGTCCACCTCCTTCCACCCCAACTGGAGGGCCAGGGATACCCAAACCGCGCCCATACCCATATGGAAGATAGACGCCGTGACAGGCGAGAGGGTATGGACCAACAACGACTACAACTGCCAGACCATTGCAAAGCCCAATCAGGTTTCGGGCGGCGTGCAGGGTTCATTTGCCTCCGGCAAGAACGACCTTGAGGGCCTCATATTCGTGCCGGTATCCATGACAGAGGGCATGAAGGGCGAGCTGGTGGCGCTCAACAAGTCCGACGGTACGGTAAAGTGGCGGTATACCTTCCAGGGGTATCCTTGGAGCTCGCCGGTGCCGGTATACGACCAGAACGGCAAGGGCTACATAATACAATGCACCAAGTCGGGCTACATACACCTGTTTGACGGCCTGACCGGCACACTGCTGGACGAGATGAACCTGGGCTCCAACGTGGAGGCCTCTCCCGCTGTGTTCGATAATCATATCGTCATAGGCACCAGAGGCGGGCTCATTTACGGCATAAAACTAAAGTAACTGATTTGGAGATGTAATGGGCAGGGTAAACGGAAATATTCAGGGCATAAAGGACACATTGCTGGAGAGGATAGAGCTGCTGTACGATATGCGTCAGGGGCAGGACGAGTTCGTCTCCCGGGAAATGGTGGCGGAGCTGAGCCAGCTTACGGGTATTCTGGGCCGGGAGATTTCCGTATACATAGGCCGTGACGGCCGCATTGCCGACGTATCCGTGGGCGACAATGCCAAGGTCTCCATGCCCAACATGCGCCTCGTGCGCAATGAGGACAGGCTGTGCGGCGTGCGCTGCATACACACTCACCCCAACGGCGACGGAAGGCTTTCCGGAGTGGATCTGGGCACACTCCGCAGCATGCGCCTTGACAGCATGGCGGCCATAGGCGTGAGGGAGGACGGCGAGCCCACATCGGTATACGCCGCGTACCTTGGGGAAGCGGACGAGGCGGGGGAGCGCGGCGTGCTGATATACGGCCCCATGCGCCCATACAAGCTGCCCCAGCGGCTGCTGATGAAGGAGATATACCTTGCGGACGACAGGCTGAAGTCAACGACAGTCGAGGCGGAGGGCTCCCGGCCTGAGAGGGCGATACTTGTGGGGCTGGAAAACAGCGAGCCCTACGATACCCTTGCGGAGTTAGGCGAGCTTGCGAGGACGGCGGGGGCAAACGTGGTGGGCAGGTTCACCCAGAAGAAGGCCGGCGCGGACAACGCCACATACATAGGCAGCGGCAAGGCGGAGGAGCTTTCCCTGAAGGGGAGCGAGCTGGAGGCGGATCTTTTCATATTCGACGATGAGCTTACCGCCGTGCAGAGCCGCAACCTCGAAGAAATTTTGGGCGCCCGGGTCATAGACCGCACGGCGCTTATACTGGACATATTCGCCCAGCGGGCGACCTCCCGGGAGGGCAAGCTTCAGGTGGAGCTTGCACAGCAGAAATACCGGCTGCCGCGGCTGCTGGGCCAGGGAACGGTGCTTTCCCGGCTGGGCGGCGGCATCGGCACACGGGGCCCGGGCGAAAAGAAGCTTGAGATAGACCGGCGGCGGATAAAGCGGCGGATATTCGAGCTTAGCGAGGAGCTTGGCGAGATTGAAAAGCAGCGGAGCCTAAGACGCGCCCGCAGGGAGAAGAATTCCACCCCTGTCGTGGCGCTGGTGGGCTACACCAACGCAGGCAAGTCCACCCTGCTCAACGCCCTGACCGACGCATCGGTGCTGGCGGAGGATATGCTGTTCGCTACGCTTGATCCGGTGGTGCGGCAGGCGGAGCTGCCCAACGGCACCGAAGTGCTGATCTCTGATACCGTGGGCTTCATAAATAAGCTGCCCCACGACCTTGTGGAGGCTTTCCGCTCCACCCTTGAAGAGGCGGCAAACGCAGACATTATACTGCACGTGGTGGATAGGTCTTCACCGTATTACGAGAGCCAGATGGCAGTAGTGGAGGACGTGCTGTCAAAGCTTGGCGCGCTGGATATACCGAGGATAAACGTATACAACAAGTGCGACCTTACCGGGGAGCGAACGCCAAATGACGGCGTGTTCATAAGCGCTGCAAAGGGCATAGGCATTGACGAGCTGCTGGAGCAGATAGAGAGCCGGATAAACAGCGGCAGGCTGGAGGTTGACCTGGTAGTGCCTTACGACAAATACGAGGCCATGAACGTCATACGCGCCGAGGGCCGAATATTGAAGGAGGACCATCAGGGGGACGGCGCTCATCTGAAGATTCAGATAAACGAGACTGCGCTGTGGAAGCTTAAAAGTATGCTGGGAGAAGGATATGGGCAAAACTAAGGTAATAGCCATAGAGGGGATAGACGGAAGCGGCAAAAGCGTGCAGTATAATAAGCTTGCCGAGGCGCTGACGGATATGGGCTATTCCGTGGAAAAGCGGGAGTATCCCAAGTACGAAAGCTACTTCGGCTCCCATGTAGGCAGCTATCTTTCAGGCGCGGAGGGCGTAAAGGCGGATACGGTGGACGGCAAGAGCATGGCCTTGTGGTTTGCGCTGGACCGCTGGGAGGATATGAAGAGCCACATTGACGGCGAATACGACTATATGATAATAAACCGCTACGTGCTGAGCAACGCGGTATACCAGAGCATACGCGACATAGACCTTCAGCGCCCGGACATAATTGACTGGGTATTCGATCTGGAGTACGACCATTTCTGCCTGCCAAAAGCCGATATATACCTTTTCTACGACGTTGCGCCTGCACAGGCGGGCGAAAACGTAATGAAAAAGGGCTTCAGAGATTACGTGGGCGGTGAGAAGAAGGACGTATACGAGGAATCCTGCGGCATACAGCAGCGGGCCAGAGCCAAGTACCTTGAAACGGCACAGAGACGCGGCGACGTCGCCGTGATACAGTGCATGGGGGATGAGGGAATGCGCTCCATAGAGGATATAGGGGCGGAGACCATGCGGGTGCTGCGGGAGAGGAATATGATCTAATCGGCGGATATACCGCCTTTTTTTATTGCGGCAAAAAGCACCCGCCACAGCGCAGCATCTACGGCTTCCATCTGCGCCAGATGGTGCTTCAGCCGGAAGGCCGAGAGCGCGGGAAGGGTATCGCCAGATAGCTTGCCGTTCATCAGGCAGGAAAAACCCAACATATTCAGCCCCTGCTGCAGCACAAATACATGAACCCCCATATTTCCCGGGAAAAGTACAGGATACCCCACGGCAAGCGACGAGCGGCCGAGACTGACCTCGCCCCGTATCCACAGGGGCGATTGGTACTGGGCTTCTACATATGAAAAAAGCTTGTGATTAATGCAGTACCGGCGTATCTCGTTTTGTACGCCGCAGATATTTTTGCAGGGGCAGAGCAGGGCAAAGTCCCCGGAAAGGCCGGCGAAGCAGGGGGAAAAGGGGGCGAAGGGCTCCCGAAGGGTATGGAAGGAGCTTTTGAGTATCATATCGTAGCGGCTGCAAAGGCGGCGGCAGGCATATAAGAAACGGCCGTCCGTCCAGAGCGTTCCGCCGCAGCTTTTGCAGCGGCCCATGAGGGCGGGATCGGCCGTGACGAACCTGTCGCCGTATTCATCGTAAACAAAAAGCGTCGCCATGCTTTATCATATGGCGGCGCGTTTGCTTTTGTTAAAACGTATTTTTGCCTTTAACCCTGAAACTCCACCTGGGGCTGGGCGTTGGGGTCGATGTAGGCGGCGTTGGGGTCGTAGTAGCCGGGGTCCATGGTAGGCTCGGCGTATACGGGGGAGTTGTCGCTGTAATAATAGTAGTTGCCGTCAGCGCCCTGATATATGGTAGGCGTGCGGGGAGGCAGGGATTCGCCGGGGGAAAGCACCTTTGCGGCCTCGGCTTCCTGGTTGGAATCGAATATGAATTCGTGCAGCGCCCTGGCGTTGGCGGGCATATCTGCCAGCACTACCGACTTCCTCTCGTATTTATCGGTTTTGTATGTTTCGTCCGCAGGTATCCTGCAGTAGAGCAGGCCGCCCGCGCCCATGCCGAGAGCCTTTGTAGCGCAGGAGATTATGCGGTCGTTGGTCATATTGGTCTCCACCATGGGCAGTATCTTCTCAAGCATTTTATATTGCCTGGATACGTCCGCCTTCATGAACTGGGCGTATATCTGGTTGAGCAGCTTGAACTGGCGCTTGGTGCGGTTGAAGTCGCTGTCTATGTGGCGTATCCTCGCATAGCCCAGGGCCTGCTTGCCGGTGAGCTTGACGTTGCCCTCGTTGGCAAATATGAAGCCGTCCCATGTGTCCGCTATGCCGCGCTGCTTGTTGAGGCCGGCTATGCAGTCATTGGCCTCGCTTATTTCCTCGGCGCTCATGCGCACCGTAACGCCGCCCAGCGCGTCCACTATCTCCTCAAACATATTGAAATCCACCAGCACATATTCGCTGAGGTTGAGATAGAAGTTGCTGTTGAGGGTCTCAAAGAGCAGGTCAAGGCCGCCCTTTACCGCGGCGGAGTTGAGCTTGCCGTAGCCGTGTCCGGGTATGTTCACCAGCATGTCGCGCATTATTGTGGTGAGCTTGAGCCTGTTGTTTACCGTGTCTATGGTGGCTATGAGCATGGCGTCCGTGTTGGAGTTCCCCTTTGTGCCGCGGCGGTCAACGCCTATGAGCAGCACGTTTATGTAGCGTTCGTCCGCAGCGTCAGCCTTCAGCTTTTCTAAGGTTGCGTCGTCCAGCCATGTCTGGTCGTATAGCTCGCTCATGGGTATGGGGGTTGGCACCGGGGTAGCCGAGGGCTCCGGCGTAGCGTTGGGGGTGGCCGCGGGTGCGGGGGTGATTATGATGTCCCCATCGTTCTCTGCGAACACGGTATCCGTGCCGGGGCGGGATATGCTGTTGAGCAGCTTTACTGCAAGTATCCCTATGGCGGCGGCTGCGGTCACTATGACGCATATAAGTATGATTATGATTTTGCGGCCTTTGCCGTTATTTTTATTTTGCTCCATCTTTTCGGACGCTTCCTTTTGTATAATGTTGTACGGGACATTATAACCCATAACGCGGAATATATCAATTTTTGCGAACTGAATTTACGATGCGGTAACTATTGCCATGTTAGCTGCCTTGGGGTATATTATAACATGAATTTCTATTGCAACATAGGAGCAGTATGCTAATGTATGGTGATTTCGCGGGCATGTACGACCCGCTCATGAAGGACGTGGATTACGATTCCTGGGCGGAATACCTGCTCCGGTTTATGGGCGCTGAAAAGCTGCGGGTGACGGACTGCGCCTGCGGCACAGGCGAGATAACGCTGCGTCTGGCCAGGGCGGGGCACATCATGACCGGCGTGGACATATCCGGGGACATGCTGAGGATAGCCTCCGAAAAAGCGCGAAGGGCGGCGCTGAAGATACCCTTTGTGGAGCAGGACATGCGCAAGCTCGCGCTGCACCGGCCCCAGGACGCTATAATCTGCGCCTGCGACGGGGTGAACTACTTAGATTCCCTCAATGCCGCCGGGGAGTTCTTCGAGGCCGCAAACGCCGCGCTGAAGGTGGGCGGCCTGCTGCTTTTCGATATTTCGTCGCAGTACAAGCTGGAAAACATACTGGGCTGCAATACCTTTGCGGAGGACGAGCAGGGCGGGGCGTATATCTGGAAGAACAACTACGACCCGAAAAGCCGGCTCATAGAGATGAATCTGACCTTCTTTGAGCGGCAGGGTGAGCTTTACCGCCGCTTTACCGAGCGGCACATACAGCGGGCGCACGGCGTGGACGAGCTTTTGAGCGCCCTGAACAGGGCGGGCTTTGACGCGGAAGCATACGACTTTGAAACAATGGATCCCGTAAAGCCCGACAGCGAGCGGGTGCAGTTTTCAGGAAGGAAAAGGCGATGAAGCCCCTTGAGCTTTACAGAGACGGCGAAAAGGTGGTCTGTGCTTTTACGCTGTACATAGACCCGAGAGCCGGGGAGCCTGAGGAGATGCGGCAGCTAATGCTGGACGGCCTCGGGCGCATAGCTGGCTGCTACGGCACGGACAAAGGACCCGTTGAGATTGAGGTGCGGGTGAATATAGCCGATAAATTCAGCTTGGGCGCGGTGAACGTGCGCATCATAGACGAGACGCCAGTCATACGTAAGTGGTACAGCCCAAGGATAAATGTGAGCCGGGCGTATTACGGCGCGCGCCGCAAGGGCCTCCTGAAGCTATGGCGGTTCATTATGCGCAAGCCGGACGTCTACATAAACCTCGCCGGCAAGGATGTGCAGGACCAAAGGCAGCGGGGGGTGATATGCTCTGTGATACAGCACGAGTTCGGTCATGTGCTGGGATTCAAGGATAAGTACAGGATGAGGAATTTCAAGAAAAAGAACGAGGACATTGACGACGGGGACATAATGTACCGCGTGGGAGAAGCACAGAAGTTCATGGAATATCATATAAGAAGATTGAGGAGCTGCGCGGATAAGGGCAACATACCCTTCAGAAACGTGTAGCGACGATATACGGAGGATAACATAATGGGTAGGATAGTAAGGGGCCTTATGGCAAACGATACGGTAAAGCTCATGGCTATTACCGGCAAGGACATATGCGAGACCGCCCGTGAGCTTCACGGCCTGTCAAGGGTGTGCACAGCGGCGCTGGGCCGTTCCCTTCTCATAACCGACATGATGGGGGCGCAGCTCAAGGGCGAAAACGACAAGCTCACCACCATAATCAAAGGCGGAGGCCCGGCGGGCAATATAGTCTGCACCGCGGATAACAGGGGCCACGTAAAGGGCTACATAGAAAACCCCAAGCTGGAGCTGCCGCTAAACGGCAGAGGCAAGCTGGACGTTTCCATGGCGGTAGGCTGGTTCGGCGAGCTTACGGTAGTGCGGGATCTCGGGCTGAAGGAGCCATATGTGGGCAAGAGCAACATGGTATCCGGCGAAATAGCGGAGGACTTCGCACAGTATTTCACGGTGAGCGAGCAGCAGCCCTCTATGGTATACCTGGGCGTCCGGGTAGACCCCCACGACGGCAGGGTCAGGGCCGGCGGCGGCCTCATAGTGCAGCCCATGCCCTTCTGCCCCGATGACGTAATAGATAACATACAGGACAGGGTGCCGATGGTGAAGATGCTTGCCGGCATGCTGGATGACGGCATGGAGCTGGAGGCCGCGCTCAGGAAGATATTCGACGGAATGGATATTAATTTCACTGAGACCATGGAGACAGGGTTCCGATGCGACTGCACGCGGGAGCGGCTGGAGAGGGTCCTTATATCCCTGGGCCGGGACGAACTCAGTGACATGATAGAGAAGGAACACGGCGCGGAGCTGACCTGCCACTTCTGCAATAAGAAGTACAGCTTCAGCGAAGCTGAGCTCAAGGGCCTCCTGGAGGAGGCCGGAAAGGCGCAATAGTCAAATGGCGGAAAAATTCAGAACCGAAAAAGGCGGTAAGGTGCTTCAGTTCGCTCAGGACGGAGAATTTTACTACCGCAGCGGCTCGTCAAAGCTTGAAAAGAACGACCTTACCGGGGCCATAGCGAGCTATCGCATGGCTCTGAAGTTAGACCCCAAAAATTACGATGCAGTGCTGGGCATAGCGGAGATACTCACCGCCATGGGACGCACGGAGGAATCCAACCGGCTGCTTATGGTGAAGTTCCGGGAGGAGGAGAGGCCCGCGGAGGCTTATTTCGGCATGGGCTGCAACTTTTTCGCCCAGAGGGAATACGACCAGGCGCGCATGAGCTTCGATAAATACCTTGATGAGGATCCGGAGGGCGAATTCGCCTACACCGCATACGATATGGCTGAAGCCATAGACGACGGCACCGCCCAGGCCTATCAGGACGGACCCTTTGCCGTACCCGGGTACACGGAAGCGGAACAGGCAAGGCGGCTCATGGAGAAGGAGGACTTTAAAGGGGCTATAGAGCTGCTGGAAAAAACTGTGGAAGAGCATCCTGAGCTTTCATATGCACGCAACAGCCTCGCCCTGTGCTATTATTGCGTACACGATTACGACAAGGCAACGGATCAGGTGGGCGCGGTGCTTAAGGAAGAACCCCAGAACATACAGGCACACTGCAATCTGGCTATATTCATGAGGGGAGCCAAGGACGACGTTGGCCTGAAGCGGCAGGTCGATTATTTAAAGACTGTCGCCACAGAGGACGCGGACGACCTTAACAGGCTCTGCGTTACATTCATGGATCTTCGCGAGTTCGCCGTAGCGCTGCCAATCGCCAAAAAGCTCTACAATAAAAAAAGCTTCGATCCTGCCGTTATACACAGGCTTGGCCTCTGCGCATATTATACCGGCGAATGGGCCTATGCCCTGAGCTGCTACGATAAGCTTATAAAGATTGACGGCGAGGACAGCATAGCCCGCTTTTACAGGGGAATATGCAAGGCGGCAATAATGGGCGCGCCAAAAGCCATGAGCCTCATGCTGAACTATCAGGTGCCTGCGGAGGAAGTCATAGCCAGAATAAAGAAGCTCAACGAGTACATACACATTCCCCGGGAAAAGCTCATGGAGATGTGGAAGGAGGGCGGCGACGTGAGGATGACTGCCAAGTGGGGCCTGACGCTGCCGGATCAGTCGGTAAAGCGGGCCATACTGAGCTTTATCGCTTCCTTCCGAGACGAGACAGCGGAGGAGATACTGCGCGACTTTGCCCTGCGCAAGGAGGAGAGCACGGATCTCAAGCGAGATACCTTTGCAATGCTCAAGGCCATAAACGCCAGGGAGCCGTATCTGAGCTATATCGACGGGGAGCTGGTAGAGAGCCGGGTGAGCCTTATGCCGGTAATGCCAAAGGGCCTGCCCAAAGCTTACGGCGAGGTAATGGAAAGCTGCGTAGACTACATGCGGGGAATACGTGACGACAGGTGTATATCCACAGCCGTGAAGCTATGGGGCAAATATGTAAACGGCCTTTCGAGTTACCCGCCGATCTCCAACGGGCAGAAGATGGCACTTGCGGCGGCCCTCGAGTACGAGGCATGCCGCAAGTGTGGCGTGGAGGTCACAAAGCTTGAGCTTTGCAGCAAGTACGGAATAAGTATGGTTCGCTTCAACAACGCCATGGGCAAGCTGAACAAAGGAGAAAGCAAGGAATGAGATTCATAGCGACCTGCAAAATAGGCTTGGAGAGCGTAGTATCCCTTGAGCTCAGGCGCCTTGGCATAGAGGTGGAAAAGGTGGAGGACGCGAGGGTGCTGTTCCTCGGGGATTATCAGGAGATGGCAAAGGCCTGCTTGTGGCTGCGTACGGCGGAACGGGTGCTCATGGAGGTGGCAAGCTTTGAGGCCAGGAGCTTTGAGGAACTGTTTCAGGGCGTGAAGGCCGTAAGCTGGCGGGATTACCTCAAAAAGGACAGCTTCATACACGTAAACGGCAAGAGCGCCAAGAGCACGCTGTTCAGCGTATCCGACTGCCAGCGCATAGCAAAGAAGGCCATAGTGGAAAACCTCATGGCCGCGTACCGAACGGAGCGGCTGCCGGAGACAGGCGGAGAGGTGATAATAGAGATAGGCATATTGCGGGACGTGGTTACTGTGGCGCTGGACTGCTGCGGCGCGGGGCTTTCCCGACGGGGCTACCGCACGTATAACGTCGCCGCGCCTATCGCGGAGACCTTGGGGGCGGCAATGCTCCTGCTCTCCCATTATAGGGGCGACAGGCCGCTTATAGACCCCATGTGCGGCAGCGGCACAATGCCCATTGAGGCGGCAATGATCGCCAACAACATGGCTCCCGGCCTGAACCGACCATTTGCAGCGGAGGAATGGGAATTTGCCGGCGGCAAAAGCCTGTTTGACAGGGCGCGGCAGGAGGCCCGTGAAAGCCGCATAGACGGTCGGCCCGACATACTGGGCAGCGACATTGATGCCCGCAGTATAAATCTCTGTAAAAAGCACGCCAAGAAGGCGGGAGTGATGGTAAACTGGAAGGTAGCGCCGCTGAAGGAGCTTTCTACTGATAAATCCGGCGGCCTTATAGTCTGCAACCCTCCCTATGGTGAGCGCATGATGGAAAAGCGGGAGGCGGAGGCGCTGTACCGGGAAATGCGGCACAAGTTCGACGAGCTGGATAACTGGCAGGTGAGCGTTATCACCGCATACCGGGATTTCGAGAGAATATATGGCAAGCGGGCGGACAAGCGCCGCAAGCTGAGCAACGGCGGAATGGTATGCACGATGTACCAATATTTTAAAAGAAACGATTAAATCCTAAAATTATGCTTTACAAATCCGCAATGATGTATTATAATAATCTTCGTTGCAAAAAGGGGCATTAGCTCAGTTGGTAGAGTGCCACACTGGCAGTGTGGATGTCAGCGGTTCGAGTCCGCTATGCTCCACCATTAAAAGCGCCTGAATCTCTAAGGATTCAGGCGCTTGCTTTTTTCGTTGCAACTCTTTTTAAATAAAATTATCAACTATCCCTTTATCCGCTATTACTTATTGCGTCCGCCCTTGCGCTTTATCACTTCTACACCGGCAGCGCCAATAAGTGCCAATGCTATGAGGCAGAGAGCCCCGGTATCACCGGTCTTGGGGGTGACGAGCTGGGGGCATGGTACCTTACAGGTGCATTTGCCGCAGAGAACGCACTTTTTGCAATTGCAGCAGTAAACGTGCTCGTGGAGGCAAGGACGTTCCGTAGGCCTTGGCCTGTAGGTGGGAATAGGCCTATACGTAGGCCGGGGGGTGCGGGTGGGGGATGGCCTTGGGGTAGCTGCGGGTTCCGGGGAGACCGAAGATTCGGGCGACGCGGTGGGTTCAGGCGTGTCCGTAGGTTTTGGCGACGCCGTAGGTTCCGGTGAAGCGGTAGGCGTGGGTTCGGCGGAAGGCTCCGGCGAAGCTACAGGAGTAGGCTCCGCAGTGGGTACCGGCGAGACTGGGGCCGTCGGCGTAGGTGAGGGCCATGGGCGGGCGGCAAGGGCTGGGGATGATATGAGGGTAAGCAGCATAAACAGTGCTGCTATAATTGATATCGCTGTTTTATTCATTTGGTTTTCCTCCTTGGTAAAGCATGGGGATAGCTGCCCCCATCTGTTACAGAATAAGTGTAACGAATAAATATGCGCTAATCCATGGAGTTTTACTGGTGTCGGTGGAATAATATGCAAATTATTGACGCAAAACATGTGATTTTGCCGTTGATTTATGGGCGGCATTGTGATAGATTATCCGTTATACGAAGCGAGAAGGCAGATAAGTATGACTGTTAATGATGCAATGAAAAGAAGATTGGCCAACATGGCGCTGCTGATAACAGGAATGATATGGGGCAGCGGCTTTGTGGTAATGAAAAATACGCTGGACAGCATGTCGACGAACTATATACTTGCAATACGGTTTACCATAGCGGCTCTGGGCCTTAGCTATACTCTGTTTACCAAAGGTCCCGTCACATTTGAAAAGATAAAGGCTGGGGCCAATCTGGGTCTGTATATATACGGTGCTTTTGCGGTGCAGACCTACGGGCTGATGTTCACCACGGCCGGCAAAAATGCGCTCATCACGGCGTTTTACGTTGTGCTGGTGCCGCTGCTGCTGTGGATAATGCAAAAGCGCCGGCCGGAAGGCAAGGTATGGATGGCTGCCGTAATGATGATAATTGGCATAGCGCTGCTCACTACTGACGGCGGAGGAAGCATCAACATAGGCGACGTACTTACGCTTTGCTGTTCATTGGGGTACGCTATACAGATAGTACTGGTGGACGGATATGCCAAGAAGTATGACTTAATGCAGCTGACTTGTCTCCAGTTCTGGTTCAGCGCGCTGTACGGCTGGATAGCGGCTTTGCTGTTTGAACAGCCCCCCGTAAATATGGGAGGAGATACGGTGTTTGCTCTGGCATACTGCGGAATAGCCTGCACGCTCATAGGCCTCACGCTGCAAAACGTTGGGGTAAAGTACGCGAGCCCCGAGTACGCGACGCTTTTCATGAGCACCGAATCCGCCTTTGGGTGTATATTCGGCGTGATATTTCTACATGAGACTATGACGGCGCGCATGCTTGTGGGAGGATTGATGGTGGTTGCAGCACTGATGCTGTCGCAGGTGGAATGGAAGGACGTATTTGCAAAAAGAAAGAACAGGGGTGTTCATAATGCCTGAAAAATTCTGCGGGTTTAAGCCGGAAGCATATATATTCCTAACGGAATTGGGGTTCAATAACAATAAGCAGTGGATGGATGAAAACCGCTGGCGGTATAAAGAGTACCTCTATAAGCCGCTATGCCGGCTGGGAGAGATGCTGCTGCCTACCATGTTGGATATAGATTCGGAGTTCAATCCCAGGCTCACGACGATAGTTTCCCGCATAAACCGTGACACCAGATATTCAAAGAACAAGCTGCCCTACCGGGATCACATGTGGCTGGGCTTTCGCCGGGACGGCCGCAGTATGGGGGAGAGCCTGTGCATGTACTTTGAGATATCTCCAACGGGCTACGGCTACGGCAGCGGCATGTACTGCACCAACCTTGAGGTGATGAACGGACTTCGCGCCCATGCCATGGCGGATCCGGAGGGCTTCAGGCGAGTGATAAACGCACCGGCGCTGAAGAGGTACACAGTGGAGGGCGAAAGCTACAAGAAGGACAAGGTGCCGGCTGCACCAGAGGATATAAAGCCTTATCTCAATCTCAAGGGCATGAGCCTGTGCTATGAGAGCCACAGCCTTGCGCCCACCATGAACGCAGGTATATTCGATGAGGTAAAGACGGCTATGGAGGAGCTGGCGCCCTTCTACCGCTACGTCTGCAACGTTAAATAAGTAAAACAAAAATGCTATAGGGGTTATGCGATGGCAGATACTGTCGAAAAAGTGGCTGAAGGCCACTTTTTCGAGCTTTTACGGGTTTCGCATTGCATAAAATATGAAGCTCCGCCCCGGGAAACGTGCCGGAACTGACCCGCTGCAGCGGGCCGGACGGGTTAATCATAAGCTGGAGTGTGGCAGGATTGCTGGCCACAAGCGATGTTCTCAAACATGAATAATGAAAATATGCGATATTTAAAAGTTAGAATAGCGATTGTTACCATCCGTTGACAAGAGCACACAAGCCCTAAAGGCTAGTTTTGGGACGCTCCTGCGTTCTCGTCGCTTGTATTACATCCAGTAGTACTGCGCTCCTCGGCCTTGGATCGCCCTCAAAACAAGCTCTTTAGGGTCTTCGAGTTTTAGAAGCCAAAGAGTATGGCAGAACAAGGAGGACGAGTGCAGAAATACTGGTTGTATTTCAAATGAGGACGACACAGTTATGCCGTGCTGTTTGGCTTCTAAAACCTTGTGTGTCCTTGTCAACTGATGGTATAGATAAAGTGAATAACGAGTTGAGATGATATATAATTGCTATTTCCAATTTCTGTTTTTACGTTATAGAATACATCTATATCATGTCTGCATTGTGCGGATGTAAAAAGAACAGGAGAATTATAATGAAGAAATTCCTTTCACTGGCATTGGCCCTGATAATGGCCCTTGCCATGTTTGCCGGCTGTGCCCAGCAGGGTGCAGAGAACGCTGCGGAAGAACCTGCCGCCGCAGAAGCGCCTGCTGAAGCTCCGGCCGAGCAGCCCGCAGAAGAGGCTGCTGCCGCTACAGTATTCCCATTAACCGTAAAGGATCAGCTGGGCAATGAAGTGACCCTTGAGCATGCTGCAGAGCGCATCGTCTCCGGTTACTATATCTCTTCCTCCACCTGCATTGCCCTTGGCCTCAAGGATAAGCTGGTAGCTACCGAGGAAAAGATCGACAAGCGGCCCATATATAAGCTTGCTGCTCCCGAGCTCATCGGCAACGTAGGCAACGTAGGCTCCGCCAAGGCCTTTGACCTCGAAGCGTGCATAGCCGCCGAGCCCGACCTCGTAATATTGCCAAAGAAGGCTAAAGACTATGCCGCTACTCTTACCGAGATGGGCATACCTGCAATAGTCGTTAACCCTGAGAGCCACGAAAAGCTGGTCGAGATGGTAAACCTTATAGCGCAACTTACTGGTGCAGAGGAGAAAGCCAAGGCGCTGACCGCCCGCTATGATGAAGTAATGAAGAAGGTAGAAGGACTTACCGCAAACATAGCCGATGCCGACAAGCCCACAGTATATATGTGCGGCACCAGCTCCTACCTCACAACCGCGCCTAAGGATATGTATCAGGCATCAATCGTAACCTCCGCGGGCGGCAAAAACGCAGGCGATTCTCTGGAGGGAGACTCCTGGACCGACATATCATACGAGCAGCTTATCGCCATGAACCCCGATGTGATAATCATACCCACCAATAACATGGCAAACGGCCAGCCCGACTTTACTGCCGACGAAGTGATGTCGGACGAGCAGCTTAAGGAAGTCGCCGCCGTAAAGAACGGCGCGGTGTACAATATGCCCACAGGCTTTGAAGCATGGGATTCACCGGTTCCCTCCGGCGTTCTGGGCATGTTGTGGATGACCGCCAAGCTGCATCCCGAAGTATACACCATGGAAGAGTTCGCCGCTGACGCAGCCGACTTCTACAAGACCTTCTACGGCTTCGATATGGATACTTCTTCCATACTGGGCGAGACCGTTGAAAAGGCAGCATAACGTCTCAGATAATATAAATTAGTGAACAGCAAAATAAAAAACAGGCTTACGCCAATACTGTTTGCAGTTATTACCGCAGCCGTAATCACGGCTGCGGTGGTTTCGGTTTGCGTAGGCAAATACACCATTACGACTGCCGATATACAGGCCATACTTAAGGGAGAGCAGGTTCAGGCGATGACCCGCAAGGTATTCACTACCCTGCGCCTGCCCCGCACAGTAATGGCGTTGATAGCCGGCGTAGGTCTCGGCATTGCCGGCAGCGTATATCAGATAATATTCAAGAACCCTCTTGCATCACCTGACATCATAGGCATAGCGGGGGGCGCCAACCTCGGCGCGGCTGTAGCCATAGTATCCGTATCCACCTCCGGCATGATTGCCATAGCGGCAGGCGCCTTCTGGGGAGGGCTTATCGCCGTGGTGTGCGTTATGCTGCTGGTCAAGGCTACCCGATCCCGGTCAACGTCAACCTATGTCCTGGCGGGCATAGTAATAAACGCCATATCAAAGGCTGCTATAATGGCCCTTAAGTACTTTGCGGATCCGGAAAATGAGCTTGCCGCTATGGAATACTGGGAGATGGGTACCTTCGGCAATACAACCCTGTCCAAGCTTCTATCGATACGGCCTATGTTCCTCATTGGCCTTGCAGGCATACTGCTGCTAAGGAGGCAGATAGAACTGATGTCACTGAGCGACAATGAATGCAGGGCCTTAGGCGTGAGGCTGCGGCCTGTCCGTGCGGCAGTGCTGGCGCTGTCTACCCTGATGGTAGGCTCTATAATAAGCGTCACCGGTCTTATATCCTTCGCGGGGCTCATAGCGCCCCATACGGCGAGACTGATGCTCCGCCGCAACGATTCAACTACGATAATAATGAGCGGCCTTGTGGCATTCGTCGTGCTGACGGCGGATATACTGGCCCGTGTACTGTACAGTGCCGAACTTCCCATATCCATACTCACCACCGTAATAGGAGTGCCAATACTCATATACTTCCTCTGCGCGAGGGGAAAGGATGTATCGTGAGCGGGCTGTTTTCACTTAATAAAGTAAAAATCTCATACGGCAAAAACGAGATAGTGCACGGCGTAAGCATGGACATAGCCAAGGGCGAGTTCTGCGCCCTCCTGGGACTGAACGGCAGCGGCAAGACCACAATACTCCACGCCTGCTGCGGCTTTCTGCCAATGGAGGGCAGCTGTATAGCGGCAGATACCGAGTGTAAGGGACTCAACGAGAAAAAGCGGGCCAGGCTTATATCATTTATACCTCAGATTTGCAGCCTGCAGGGAGGACGCACCGCCCTCGATGTGGTGCTGATGGGTTTCAACTCACAGCTGGGCCTGCTGGAATCCCCATCGTATGTGCATAAGCGTGCGGCACTTGCCGCCATGGAGCGGCTGAACTGCGCGGAGTTCGCAGAAAAGGACTTTGGCGCTTTAAGTCAGGGCCAGCGGCAGATAGTGATACTTGCCCGGTGCATTGTGCAGGATTCCCCCGTGATGCTCATGGACGAGCCGGACAGCGCGCTGGACTTTCTGAACAGGCACATGGTACTCTCGAAGATACGGGAGCTTATAAAGGAAGAAAATAAGGCGGGGCTTATAACCCTCCACGATCCCAACTTCGCCATGGCCTACTGCGACAGGCTGCTGCTGTTAAAGGAGGGCCGTCTCGTGGGCGAGCTGGATATGCGGCGTGCCAACGCGGATGAGGTAAAGAAGAAGCTTTCACTGATATACGGCGACATAGAGCTTCTGCAAAGCGGCGACAGCTTCCTGATGGGCAAGGCGCTATGAAAAACAGCATAGACCGGGAAATATGGCGGCTGCTGTGGCCGGTGCTGCTGCTGACGCTTGCGCAAAAGCTGGGTTCAGCCTTTGAGGGCATACTTGTAAGCGTGAACAGTTCACAAGAGCTTGCGGTAATGGGCATATGCGGGCCGTATATAACCATTATCACTACGGTGAGTTACGGCCTCGGCATAGCCGCCAACGCCGCCACCGGCAGGGCGTATGCGGATAGAAGCTGGGAAGCTTCACACAAGGCCTGCGTCCGCGCATTCCTTCTGCTGACGCTTATATCCGGGCTTACAATGTCTCTGCTTGCAGGAGCGCTGCTCTACCCGGCCTTTGCCGGGCTTTCCAATATGCGTAGCCTCGGCTACCTGTACATGCTGCCGTATCTCATAGGCAGCCCGGCACTGCTTTTATACAGCCTGCTGGTATCCTGTACCAGGGGCTTAGGAGATACAAAGTCCGGCATGTATATGACATTCATATCTGTGCTGGCGCAGTCGATCGTAAGCTATATGTGCTATAATGCATTCGACCTGCCGGGTATCGGATGGGGAACGCTTATATCGCGGCTTGCGGCCTGCGTTTACGGGGCAAAACGCTTTAAAGCCATGCTGCCGGATACCGCCGGCGACGCGCCGCTGCCCAAGGGCGCCCTTAATGGCTTCGCAGCGATCGCGCTGCCTGTTAGCCTGTCCAAAGCCGTGTCCCCTACCGGCAACGCCCTGATAAACAGCCTCATGCTTTTCTTTTCCCCGCTGCTGCTAAGTGTAAAGGGACTGGGCGGGCGGCTGGAGCCGTTCTTTTACCTGCCGGCCATGGCAATGTGTTCGGTGACGGTTACAGTTATATCACGGGAAAGGGATAAGGCCGCCATAGGGCCGCTGTGCCGGAGGCTATGCCTCTGGAGCACGCTGCCGGCGGTTTGCCTTACCGCCGCAGCAGGACTTTTCAGCGGCGGAATATGGGGGCTGCTTACCCCCGATCCGGAGCTTGCGGAGGCTGGAATGGCCTATTGGAGTATATGCCTCTGTGCGTACCCCATGATAGCCATGGAAATGACGCTGACATCGGTATTGCAGGCATTGGGCAGCGGATTCCCTACCCTCGCCGCAACGGTTATAAGGGTATGGGCGGTACAGGTACCGCTGACATATCTTTTGACACGCCCCGGCATGTGGCAGAGCGGGCCGTGGCTGGCCTATCTCATAAGCAACGCCGCATCCCTGGCAATATGCGGGATATATGCGTATTCACATATTAAAAAACTAAGTACGGAGGCAATATGAACGCAATAGATATAGTCAAGGAACAGGCGGCGGCATACGACGCGGGCAAGAGCTTCGCCGTGGTTACAATAGTGCAGTCCGACGGCTCCACACCCCGAAGCAGCGGCAAGATGATAGTATACCCCGACGGCAGCTCAAAGGGCACCGTTGGCGGCGGGGCTGTCGAGCTGCTTGCCATACGGGATGCGCAAAAATGCATACAGTCCAGTGAAAACGCTTTCAAATCCTACGACCTTACATCCCCGTCATCGGATACCGGCATGACCTGCGGCGGCCATGTCAGCGTATTGATTGAGGTATTCATACCACGGCCGCTGCTGGTTATGTGCGGCGCGGGCCACGTTGGCGGCTGCATGCTGAAGCTTGCGGAGTTCCTAGGCTTCGATACCATTCTCATAGATGACAGGCCGGAGGATGCCATAGCAGACAAAATAGAGACAGCCAGCCGATTTGTAGGGGTGAAGGTCTTTGAAGGCGAAATATCTGCGATGAACATACCGGCGGGAGCGTATTTCGTAATAGCTACCCACGGCCACGCCTGCGACGGGGAGGCTCTGGCAGGCGCTCTCGGCAAAAACGCCGCCTACATCGGCATGATAGGCAGCAGCAAGAAAGTCGCGGCTCTTTTTGATAAGCTCAGGGCAAAAGGCGTATCCGGTGAACAGCTGGATTCGGTATATACGCCGGTAGGCCTGGATATAGGCGGCGAAACTCCGGAGGAAATAGCCATAGCCATAATGGCGGAGATACAGTCTGTCAGATACGGCAAAAACGCAGACCACATGAAGGGAAAGGAAAAGTAGCGTGTCCCGCATACTGATAATAGACCTTACGGATAAAAGCATAAAGGAAGAAGCCGTTCCCACCGGCCGTTACGGCCGGGGCCTCGCCATGGAGCTCATACGCCGCCACTCTAAAGAGGGCTGCGAAAGGCTTTCACCCGACAACACATTCGTTGTAGTTCCCGGTCTGCTCACCGGCTGCCACGTACCCTGCGCTACCCGGGCCACAGTAGCCGCCCGGTCGGACAATGGCTTTGCGGTAACCAGCATAACCGGGGATATGCCCCAGAAGCTGGCCTCTTTGGGCATATCGGGGCTGGTGATAAAGGGCAGGTATGAATGCGGGCGCTGTGCGGTTTATATGGACGGCGATGCTGTCCGCATATTCCCCGTACCCGGGATGGACGGCCTTACCTGCGGCGATATTGTAGAGAATATCCGTAAAAAGTACGGCTCGGACTGCGCGGTTATAGGCACAGGCCCCGCCGGGGATATGCGGCTTCCGCTGAGCGGCCTCTTTACTACATACCCCGAGGGAACGCCGCGCTTCACCTGCCCGAGGAGTAGCTTCGGAGATGTGCCGGGCAGCAAGAACCTCCGGGCAGTAATAGTAAAATGCAATAAGTACTTCGGCGCTGAGTGCGCTGATGAAGAGCGGCTTATCCGGGACGGCAAGGCCCTGGCGCGGCTGATAATAGACGACCCCATATGCGGCGGCGCGCTGCCGGGGCTGGGGTCCATCACCATACTTCACTTATTAAAAAACAAAAACGCCATACCTGAGCTGCCCAAGGGCAAAAAGCCCTGCAGGCCGGAGAAAGCAGGCAGACTCAACTACTGCTGCGCCCCGGGCTGCGTAATAGGCTGTCTGAACCGCCACAGTGCCGGAAACGGCCATGTGTTTTCTGCTCCTGAGGAGGCGGAGGTGCGGGCGGCGATGGCGCACTGCTTCGGTGAACTTTCGGAAGAGGAGCTGGACAGCACCGCGTCGGCACTTTCCAAACGGGGAATGTCCCTGGGCCTCAACGCTACGGAGTTCGTATATACGGCAGCCATGTATATAGAGCTCGCAAAGCTGCCCAAAACGTCAGAAACGCTGCTTTCGCTCATAGAAGAAACGGCAAGGGGCAGCGTCCCGGGGAGGCTGATAGGCGGCGGGACCGCCGCCCTCGGCAGGCTTTATCCGGATAGGGAGGATATACAGCGGCGGGTGACCAGGCCGGCAAATACCAAGGATTCCGAGCGGCGTATGAGCCTGCATAAAATCTGTCCGGAGCTTGGGGATATAGGCGATCTGGAGCTGTTATACCGGCAGATATTCATAATGGAAAATCTGGGGCTTTGCATATTCTCGTCCTTTGCCCTGATAAACAGACCTGAGGCTATGGAGCTTATGGCGAGGCTGTATTCCTGCCGCACGGGTGAAACCGTTACACCGGTGCAGCTGCTTGAATACGCGGGAGAATGCCTTGCCGCCGAAGCGGACATGGCGAAGGACAGCGCCGCCGCTTCCGTGCGCCGCAGCATACCCGAGTTCGTAAAGGTGCTATACAGGTATTTCGGTGAGGAATAGATGGAAAGAATAGCAGGCTGCCCAAACCTTCGGGATATGGGCGGAATAAAAGTAAAGAACGGATATGTGAAGCCGGGGCGGCTGATTCGCTCAGGAGCTTTGTGGCGGCTTGAGGATAAAGATATTGAAAAGCTTGGCAGCATAGCCGCAGTATACGATATGCGAAGCGAAAACGAGCGGGCCTATCACCCCGACCCGGAGATACCCGGCGCGGAGTATATACATATACCCATAACCGAAAATGGCCGCCGCAGGTTCGTCCAGAGCAAGCGCACACTGTCGGATAAGGTAGAGGACATGTTGGAAGGCTACCGCTGTAGCGAGCCTGCATCGGCACAGCGCATGCGGGAGGTATATAGCGGTATGGTGCTGTCAGCCGATGCCGGAAGGTGCCTTGAAGGTATAATACGCACTGTGGTGGAACAGCGCGAAGGCGCGGTGATATACCACTGCTCTGCCGGCAAGGACAGGGCGGGGGTGATATCCGCCCTGCTTCTTCGCCTTCTGGGCGCAGAGGACAGCGCCATATACGCGGATTATCTATATACCAACACCGCCCTTTCCAATGAGCTGGAGGAGGCACAGTCAGCCGCCCTTGCTCTCAGCGGCGATGAGCGCGCAGCAAATTACGTTTTGGGCTTTTTCGCCGCCTGCCCCTGCTGGCTTGCTGCGGCGCTGGATACATTGGATAAAAGATTTTATTCGATAGAAGGGTATATAGCGCAAATGACAAAGGTGACGGGATGGGAGGCGGAGGAGTTTAAAAGAATATGTATAGAAAAAAGCCCGGATTAGACGGGCTCTTGTGTTAAATATGGTTACCATCAGTTGACAAGGACACACAAGGTTTTAGAAGCCAAACAGCACGGCATAACTGTGTCGTCCTCATTTGAAATACAACCAGTATTTCTGCACTCGTCCTCCTTGTTCTGCCATACTCTTTGGCTTCTAAAACTCGAAGACCCTAAAGAGCTTGTTTTGAGGGCGATCCAAGGCCGAGGAGCGCAGTACTACTGGATGTAATACAAGCGACGAGAACGCAGGAGCGTCCCAAAACAAGCCTTTCGGGCTTGTGTGCTCTTGTCAACTGATGGTACTGAAAACGCTCATGCAACGCGCCCGCGCCGGCATCGTACAGCCTTTCATATCTGAGGTATCATTTGTTCAGGAAGGATCTTTACTGTAAGTTCAGCTTTATCTACGGCCTTGGTTTCGGCTATGCCTGGGGACATTTAATCTGCATAAATATGGTTATATTGTAAAATTTTACGTTCATAGGTCGGTTAGGAGGCCGTATTTCTTGCGCAAATAAGGAATATGGTTTAAAATATAAAAGCAATATTATGTAAAGCCAAAAAGGAGGTATTGTACAATGCCGGGAACTATTAACAACGAATACGGAAAAGTTACCATCAGTGAGGATATAATCGCAACGGTGGCGGGCTATGCCGCGACTGAAAATTACGGCGTGGTAGGCATGAGCGCAAAGACCGCCACGGATGCCATACTGAAGCTGGTCGGCAGCGAGGCCAACAAGAAGCGCGGCGTGAAGGTCTCCTTCCTCGGCGAGGGCGACGAGGTGGATATCGACCTGTACGTCACCATGGTCTACGGCGTTTCACTGCCCGTGGTGGCCAAAAACATGATAGACAACGTTCGCTATCGCGTTCAGGAGACTACCGGTATCAAGGTAGCCAACGTGAATATACACGTTGAAAGCATCAGCGCATAGTTTAATCAAGGGCGCATACCTTTCAACGGGCTATGCATGGAGGATATCGATTTGAATAATACTACAATAAATGGGGCGCTCCTGAAGGAGATGTTCCTGACAGGCGCTGCCCTGTTGGAAAAGAACAAGGCGTATGTGGACTCACTGAACGTATTTCCCGTGCCGGACGGCGACACAGGAACAAATATGTCCATGACGATGCAGTCTGCTGTAAAGGAAATAAAAGCCTGCAACGGCGGAAGTACGGTAGGAGAGGTAGCCGCGGCAGCATCTTTGGGCGCGCTCAAGGGAGCGAGGGGAAACAGCGGCGTTATACTTTCACAGATATTCCGCGGCTTTGCAAAGGCGCTGAAGGGCTGTGAGGAGATGGACGCGGAGCTGCTGGCCAACGCGCTGCGCATGGGTACCGAGTCCGCCTACAAGGCGGTGATGAAGCCCAAGGAAGGAACCATACTTACCGTTTCGCGCATGATAAGCACTGCGGTAGAGGGCGAGTTCAATCAGGGCGCAAACGTGTTCGGCCTTATCGACGTAATGATAGAAAGCGGCGAGGAAGCCCTGCGGCAGACGCCGGAGTTGCTGCCTGTGCTCAAGGAAGCGGGCGTGGTGGACAGCGGCGGCAAGGGTCTTATGACCATATACCGAGGCTTTAAGATGGTGGTGGACGGAGATGCCATAGACGATTATGTGGCAGAGCAGCAGGAAGCTGTCCCCCCAGAGGACAACGACCTTTCGCTGGAAGACGTAAATGACATAAAGTTCGGCTACTGCACTGAGTTTTTCGTCATACATCTTGTGGAGTCCTTCACTGAGGGCGACCTGGAAAAGTTCCGTGATAAGCTCATGAAGATAGGCGACTCCGTAGTAGTTGCCCACGATGCCGACTTTATTAAGATACATGTCCACACCAACATGCCGGGCAAGGCTTTGCAGCTGGCGCTCTACCGCAATGCGGGAAGAATTGTAACCATCGATCAGCTCT
>OLQV01000953.1_pt1 | contig 23412 bp, 19 predicted proteins | sample 1672371 | NCBI WGS metagenome assembly OLQV01 (sample SAMEA3136676, study PRJEB25190) | human gut metagenome
TGCGCGAACAGGGCATGACGAGCGCGTACACGCGCAGACGATTCAAACCGCACGGTATTCTCGGGCATGGTTCCGTCTCCTGGTTTCCAACCGCGGTTCTTTCGTTTTGGCGAATGAAGAAATCGTGCACAGGACGCGGGCCATGCCTTTCACATCAAAGACGGAAACCCAAAGCGCGCAAGAATTCGGACATTATCGCTACCGCCGGATAACCGTAGATCGCCATGCCGGCTTTCATTAGATGCAATGCCATGTGCGCCGACTCAATAACATCCGGATTCTTGCCCATGTCTCGCCTATATATGGCAGATGCGAGCTTGTGCAGTTATGAAGACCGCAGTCGGCTCGTTACGAATGCGCAGACGGCGGCAGCAACCAGCAACAGAAGCGATGCGACGGCGAGCGCTTGGATCGCGGAGCCGGTACGGGGCATGCCTGGCTGCTTGGGCTCGGCGGGTTTGCCAGGCTTATCTGGCTTGCCTGGCTCTTCCGGTTTGGCGATGGATTTGATGCTCACTGTTACTTGCGTGCTGATTTCATCATGGCCGGAGGTGCGGAATTGCGGGTCCGCTCCCCCATCGGCGGTTTCAGCATTGCGTGTTGCAGTGATGGTGACGGTTTGGCTTACCGCATCAAATGCCTTTCGCTTGGCGACTGCCTGCAGCGCAAGCTCGATCTGCTTGTTTAGAGCTTGCAGTTGCTCGGCATCCACTACGAGACGATAGTCGGAAATACCGTTCAGTTTGGTTCTGGTGAGGTCTAGCAGACTGTCGTTGGTTAGCTTCTGCAAGGTTGAGCCTTGCTCAAGTTCCACCGTGGGGTAAGCACTTGAAATGGCCAGCTCACTGATATTAAACATGCCGTCATCGCTATCTGGAATCAGGCCTGCCATGTCGGCCAAGTAGGGTGTGAGATTCTCCGTAGTGGAGAATGAACCGCCCATGAGCACAAGCGTGTCAAGCCCGGCGGGGATTGCGCCATGGTACTCACCGCCGCGAATACTCACATAGCCGAGGTGTTCTGCATCGTCCAGCATACCGATCAGTGCTGGTGCGGTGAATGTTCCTGCGGAAATACTGACCTCGGCAGAGACGCTGCCTGTTTCTGCGAACCGCATGAGCGTAGTGTTCGATGTGAAGTTACCACCTTGAATCCGCAACGCTCCACGGCAGTCGATCGCAGGATTATCTCCGCCGACAACCGTGCCCGATCCGGTGATGGTGAGCTGCATGTTGGCAGGAACGGTGATTGCCGTGGTATTGCTGGCGTTGAGCGCATGTCCGTTCAATTCGAGCGTGATCCCGCGCATCACTTTCGATGGGGTGACGGTGATGCTTTCCGTAGTATCGGTAAGCAATGTGACCGTATTGTTCTTCATCGACGTATGGCCAATCGCGTCTTGCACGCTCATATAGGTCGTGTTGCCCACTTGAGCGACCGGCTGCGGCTCATCTGCAAACGCCATCACGGGAAACAACAGCGTTCCCGATAATGAGATAATCAAGAAAAACGCGATAATCGCCGTCGAAAGCGTTGACAACATATGGATGTGGTTTGATTGCAGGCGTTCGATCGCCTGCTTTTCATGCTTATACATGATCGTTCCTTGTATGGAGCGGTGATTAACTATTTCAAACGCACCGAAATGCGTGTAGACCACCCTCAGCCTTGAGGGATAAAGAAAAAAAGCAAAATAACAATATTACAGCGTTGAAAAATTATCTCACACAATCTACATAAAAAGCAAATCCACTGCCGAAAGAAACTAGACAAATAGTAGAGTAACTAACTCTATATCAGTAGTATTGCAATCATGTTGGCAATTCCCCAGAAATTTTTATACAAGTAAAGAATGACAATAAACAGTAAAAGATACACCACAATTCAAATATTATAGGAAAGTTTTCTTACTTATACGTCAGTATTGCATGCAAAAACGACGCGATCCATCCAGGCGATACAAACATCCCATGAACCGCGTCATATCCCACTATTTCCCAGTGCATAACGCATTAGGGCAGAAGAAAATTCAAAAGCTCGACAAGAGCGAACCCAAAAAGCTCAGAGCACACCCTAATCTCTTGGAGTCTGCGGATCAGGGCTAGGATTCTTGTCAGGAGGTGTAGTAGAATCCGAGGGAGTCAATCCGCCGGAAGGCTGCCGCGTGTACTGGTAGTTGTACGAATTGCCAGTATTGCTCTGTTGCTGCTGTTGATTCTGCGCAGCCAACGCGTTCAGGGAAGCATTCACATCATCAGATGCGGTTTGCAAATCCGTTATCGACTGGTTAATGGCATTAGTATCGGTACTGTTGCCATTGAACAATTCCAAAGCATGATCAATGGCACTCTGCAACATCACTCGCGTGGAATCATCCGCCACTTGGTACAGGCTATTGTCAAGCAGTGACTGCGCATTATTGATGGCTGCTTCAAGCTTCTTCAGCGCATCAGCGTTGTCTTGCTTCTCCTTAGCCTTCTGACTGTTCGTAACGGCTGTTGCAGAATCATTCAAGGTCTTGGACTGGCTTTGCAACGTAGGCAGTTGCTTGTTCATGGCTTTACTGCGCTGGCGAAGTTCAGCGTTGCTCAAATCAGCACTGCACTCCCCTACCGTCGTAAGATTCTGCGCATCTTTCACTGCAGACTGCAACGTGGCCAGCGTTTTCGCATCCGAAACCTGATCGCTTTTCACATTCTGCAACGATTTAGCGTTCTTCAACGCCGCCTTGTATTCCTTCACAGCCTTCTCATATGCCCTGGAAGACTTTTTGCACATGCCCAACGCGGTACGGTGCTGTTCGTTCCGTTCAAGCCCCTGGTCATACTGTTGGCGCTGCCAAACACCGAATCCAACGCCCGCGGCAACCAACGCCACTATGGCTACAATCGCAACGGTAATAATAATTGTCTTGCGATGTGACTTCTTCGGCGGAACCGGAACAAGCTTCAATGGATCATGCTCATCGTTTTCCATGTCAGACAGATCATCTGGCATGGGCAGGCTTTCAGGTATGAAGGCAGTAGAAGCAGAGGCAGGGGAATCCACAAAAAGCGGCATAGTGGAATCCTCAGAAGCGGCCGACCCTACCGGAGACGCAAACGAAACAGTTCTCTCGGCAGATTCGGCAGATGGTGAAGCATCAGCAGACTGTATAAAATCGAGCGTTGCGGTCGAAGAAGACGTCGAATCAGACTCGAACGACGAGGCGGAATCATTTTCAGCACCAGAAATATGCTTTCCTGCAATATTCGGAAAATCCTCAACACGAAGGTTTACCGTGGGCGCATCACTCATCGGGGTGGATGACGTGGCAGTGGTCATGTTTGTGGCTGCAACCTGCGCATAAGCCGCATCAGATGCCTCGCCACGTTCCACAGCCGACTCAACTTCCGAAAAGGTGATCGGTGGAATATCCCAGAACGTATCCACCACATCATGCTCAGAAGCCGACTGCGCCTTGGTCTGCCGCTTGCCCTGAGAGCTCAGAGAGTCTCCCGACGAAACAAGATGCGACAGATTCGGCACAGTATTGTTGTTGTCACCCATGTTGATTCCTTATTACAGCGTGAGACCGAAGCTTCACGCTCCGGTCTCATGTTCACGCCTTATACACTACTTGCGGCTACTTTTTGTGGCTTTTCTTCCGCGGAGCATCCTCGTAGTAGTAATAGTAGTTCGAATTGGAATGTGTCTTCTTCAGATTGGCATAGTTGAAGATAAAACCAAGCACCGGGACCTTGGCTGCATGCAAGGATTCGGAAATCTCCTTGAGTTCCTTCTTCTCGCACACGCCACGACCGGTCACCAGAACCAGACCCTTGGCCCAACGACCAAACACGGCACCATCGTTGGAAACACTCAACGGAGCGGTATCAATAATAACGTAATCATACTGGGTCAAAGCCTGCTCGACCATAATACGCATGGTGTCTGATCCAAGGAGCACGCCAGCATTCGCTGGGCGTTTACCAGCAGGAAGAATATGCAGATTCGGCTTCCAGTAGTTCTGCACCACATCTTTCGGAGACATCTGACCAGAAAGCACGTGCGCCAAACCGGCAGAACCTTCAAGACCCAAATGATGAGCAACGGAAGGATGGCGCAAATCAGCGTCGACCAGCAGCACGCGAGCACCATCTTCAGCCAAGGCCGCAGCCACGTTGATTGACGCGGTAGTCTTGCCCTCAGAAGGCTGCGCACTGGTAATGACCAGTAGCTGCCCCTTGCCCGCAACCTTATCGGTCTGCAAGAATTCGATATTGGTGTGAATACGGCGGAATTCCTCAGCGATAGGGCCATTAGGCTGGCTGACGAGCACTGGGCGCTTCTCACCTAGGGAATTATCCTGAGGCACGGAACCCAAGGAAGACGCCCCGACCAAGCTGCGCACGTCGGAAGTCTCCTCGACCTTAGTGTTCAGCATGTCTTTCAGCAGTGCGGCGAACACTCCAAGCACCAGACCTGCGACCACACCGACCGCTAGATACAGCGGCTTATTCGGCGAGCTTGGGCTTTCAGGCACGCGCGCCCTCTGCACGATGGAGATCTTCACCGGAGACTTATCTGCTGCGGAATACAGATCGTTTTGAATCACGTTCTGCATAGACGCTGCCACCGCATTGGCAATGTCGGATGCCTGCTGCGCGTCACCGTCTTCCGCGGAAATGTTCACGAACGCGGTGTTCGTAGGATTGGTGACAGTCAGTTGCTCGGCCAGACTCTTCACTGAAGTATCCAGTCCAAGATCCTTGATGACTGGCTCAAGTACGGTTTCGGTGGTTGCCAACGTTGTATACGACGTGATCTGGCCGGCGATGTACGTGCCACCCGTGTACTGCTGGCTAATGCCCGCATCATCCCCCTGGGATGCATTGTACGTAGCCATAGCCTGAGCCGTGGCGGTATACTTCGGTGGAACCAAGAAGGTGTACGCAGTCACCCCGGCGAAAACCATCACAAATACGATGGCAGCGGTGACCAGATGCTTGCGAATGATACGCATCAAATCCATCAGCGTGATGCCATCTTCAGAATCATCTTCAACGACAACCTGCTGGACGTTAGTGTTCTCTGCGGAAGTCACTGAACCCCTCATCTCCATATGTCAAAAACCTTAAGAAATGCTACCCTACCCCCTAGAAATAGAGTCTGTTTTATCAGGCAACAATCGCTTTTTCACTATTTATCCATACGAATGTGCCATGATAAAAAGCTGGAACACCTAGCAGAGGGGGATTAATGTCTCAACATGCGAGCGCTCACGCCGCCCGTTCTCACAAGCTTCACAATACATTTCTTGTTATTACGGCACTGCTCATCCTGCTGGTCATTGCCGGGGGCGTCGTCGGTCTGAATTTCTACAAGCAGGCGAAGGAAGTCAAAGCTCACGAGGAGCAGGCGGTCTCGTCTCTTTCGGCCATCACCGACGTCAATACGCTGAAGGACGCACAGGCGTCGGATGCCGCGATCAAGCAGGCGCGGACCCATACCGCTGCGGCAAGAGATATTGCCAATGGAACACTGTGGAACATGCTGTCGAAGATGCCGGTTGTGGGCGGTGATGTTACCAACGTGCAGGGCATGACGCAGGTGGTGGATGATTTGGTGCAACAGGCGCTGCCGTCACTCACCGATGTGGTACAACAGCTTGCGAACGCGCAGATCAGCGGTGAGAATGGCCAGTTGAATCTTCAGCCCATTGTGGATGTGCAAGACGACTTCTCTTCGGTAAGCAAGCAGGTGAAGTCGTTGAATTCGAAGCTCAGCAATCTGCCTGAGCCACGTATCGGCATGGTGAAGAAGGCATATTCGCAGAGTCGCAGCCAGTTCACCAAGGTTACGGACATGGTGGAGCAAGTGAACAATGCGCTACAGATGCTCCCCTCCTTCTTGGGACAGAACGGTGCCCGAACGTATCTGCTGGTGGCGCAGACCACTTCCGAACAACGTTCCGGCGGTGGACTGGTGGGCTCCATGGGTACGTTGCAGACCGATCATGGACAAATTCAGGTCGGTGAGTTCCATCACAATAAAGACTTCATTAACGGCAGTAATGGCAATGCTTCGGAACATGCCGTGTTCAAGGGGCCCCTGGGATTCTCCTTCGATATTCGCGATACGTTCGCGGTGCCAGACATCGCCCGCAATGCGGAAATGATGAATGAAGCTTGGCAGCGTTCCCAATATGCTTGCGATGTTGATGGCATCGTATCTGTCGATCCGGTGTTCATCCAGAAAATGGTGGAGATCAACGGCAATGTGACGTTGGAAGATGGTACTGTGCTCACCGGCAACAATACCGCTGAATACATGCTCAACACCATCTATAAGGAAGTTCCTGTATCTCTACAAGACACGTATTTCGAATACATCGCCTCCACCATCATGAACAACGCCTTCAGCAACATGGACATCACCAAGATGATGAAGGTGGCTCAAAGCATCGGCGAATTAACCAGGAACCGTCATTTCTACGCATACACGTTCCATGATGATGAAGCCAAATATTTCCAAGGTGCCGGACTCGCCAAGGGCACTCCAGACAGCGAGACCGATCCGGAAGTGGGCATTTACCTCAACGAACAGAATCCGTCGAAGTTGGGATGGTATATCGACCGTAAGGCGCAGATTACCAAAACCGGTCAGAATGCCGATGGATCGAAAACCTACCATGTCACCTACACGTTGACCAATACGCTGACTTCCAGCGAAATGGCCACCTGCACCGGCTATATTCTGGGCGGCGAGCAGGCGGGTGTAACGGGTAAGCCTGTTGCGGCTCCGGGAACGTCTGCGCAGCGTATGCTGTTTTACGCGCCAAAGGGTGGTTCCATCAGCGAGATCACCTCATCCGGAGACGTACGAGACCAAAGCAATGCTGTGATGGATGATCAAAAACTGGTCACCAATGTGGCTTATATCGCCCCCGGAGAAAGCGTGACTTTCGATTTCGACGTGACCACCTCGCCGAAGGCCGAAAGCGATCTAACCATCGATCAGACGCCATCCGGCAAAGTGACCAACGAGGTCAACTACCAGTACTGACCGATTTCGTGCCGGCACTGACTGAAAGCGCCGGCACGAAATCGTCGACCATGACGGCCGCTGTCATCTAAGCCCACATATTGTAGGTGGTAGTGGACTGCCCAGAACAAATCTGCGAGCGCACAGGCGCCATACCCACGCCGTAATGCTTTTTCATGCTTTTCAGCATGGTTCGCAGAGCATTATTGGTCTGGTTGGCCGCGATACGGAACTTGTCGAACGACTTGCCGTGCGGGTCATCGATATCTTTGGGAGTGGGCAACATCGGACGAATCATGGAAGAGACTTTGATAACGGATGCGAGACGCTCCTGGATGGTCAGTCCGCTTACCATGCCGTTTTGCGCGCAGTATTGACACATGTTGGCGAAGTCGTTAAGCAGAAATGTATAACGGACCGCGCCTGGCGCGAGGGCAACGATGTCTTTGCGCTGTTCTTTCTCGAAGCAGAGAATCAGATCAGCACTCTCAGCCATAGATCGGGTGAGTCTGCGGGATCGGAATCCGCTTGGTTCAATGTTGACGCTGGCCATAAGTCTGGCACTGGACGGATCCATCTGGCATCGCGGAAGGCCACGCGTGCCGGCGCTAGAAACCTGCACAGTGGTGCCATCGAGGTAGCGGGTGAGCAGGAGTTCGCCCATAGGCGACCGGCAGATATTGCCTGTACAGACGAACATGATATGCATACCGCGCACCCCTTTGTATCTCTACCTAACTTATGGAAACTACAATCCTCAATCTTACCTCAGGTATAGATATTACAATTTGGGGGTTTAACTGTTCTACCCCTTAGGGGATACTACAGGAAACATATGCACCCCGACAAAAGAGCGTGCTTTTTTTAGTTGCAGGTTTATCGCAGGAGTTCGTTTTCGCCGCCACTTTCCGCCGTTATGCAAGGGTTAGAGTGGCAAGCAGTGCGAGATGGTCGGAACCTTGAATCCGCTTGGTTGCAAGATCAGTTGCACGCACACCCTTGTCGTAAATAATATGGTCGATTTCGGCAATCGGAAATACTGCAGGGAACGTCATATGCAGACCCTCCCCCGCGCTCTGACCAGCGTCAGTAAAACGATCACCAAGCAAATATCTAAAACTTGCATGATCCCACGTGGAATTAAAATCACCCATCAAAACATACGATTCATTATTGCCATAATGCTGTAATTGAGCGATAGAATCCAAACTTTTATTCCATAAACCTTGATTTCTGGGACGCGGAGAAAAAGGATGTACCGACCCGAATCTCACATTTCTTCCGTTGAGCACAACGGTTGCAGCAGGGATGCTGCTTGATTCTATAGGAATAAGATTCTCAGTTGTTTCCTGCAATGGATGCGCACTGTACAGCACATTCACACCGCCATTATCATGCCATGTAGGCTGCGGAGTAACGGAATATGGAAGATAATCTGCGATTCCCTCATCGTTCAGTCTGTTCAGCAAATCCGAAGAAACCTCTTGCATCGCCAAGACTTCGATATGCTCTCCGCGTATTGTTTCAACGATTTGTTGCGCATCGGCAACACCCTGCTTCGTGTTGAACGTCATAACACGAACTGTTGCCATGGGCTGTGCGGCAGGGCTGGCAGCCGGCACAATATACCCCCAATGCCAAGCGACCTGTATGACCACGCATACCGCGCTCAATGCAGCCAACATCCTTCGTTTGCCGATACGGCGAATCGTCAGAGCAAAAACTGCAATCACAGCGGAAAGCAAACCCAGCCACGGTATCAGTGCAACAACCAGAGGCACATAGCGTTTGCCATCAAGATTATTCGGCAGCATGCGCAACAACATCGCCACCACAATGACTGCGGTGGCTAACCAAAGCAAAACCGTCAGCAACGTTGAACGCGTTTCGCAACGCGTTTCATTGCGCTGAACGTCGCCAAGTCGAGTCATGCGCGATCCTTTCCTGTTCCGCGGTAATATGGTGCGCCAAAATATGGACACTTTCCGGCATTTAAAGCCAATCAGTCATTTTCATCCGGTAACCTATTGGGCATTACAAAACGGCGCTTAACAAAGAGGTAGTCATGAGCGAAGAAGCAATGCGAGAAGAAGTGGCGCAAGCTGTGGAAGTGGCCGCAAACAAGGCCGCCGAAGAGGAAATCAGCAAACTGACCGAATTCGAAAGCGCCATCGACGAGACGCTCGCCTCCGGATATTTGGACGATACGCTCACCGTCACCGACGCAGACGGTGTAGCGCAAGTGCTGCCGGTGCTTGATTCCGAGCCGATCTCACACCTAGTGGAAGGCTTGGAAGCCGTAGGCGGGAGCGCCAATGTGTTCGTGCACACCAGCGCAGGCGTGGTGGCCCTCAGCGTAGTGGAATACAAGCCCAGCGAAGAAGAGGAGTAGCCGTCGCAGCACGCACGGTCAGGCGGCACGCCTACGGTTGAGGGCGCGTTGCACGGTTTCATGCGTGGAACCGGCACCCTGGCCGCGCACGCCGAAGAACACCATCAGCACCATCACGAAGCAGATTGCCGCACTGATACGAAGCGCCCACTGAATGCCGAACACGTTGGCAGCCGCATACACTGCTTTTTTGCCACCGAGCGCAGTCCAACGAAGAGACGTGAACGTCTCCATCAAAATCACCAACACCGGAGCGCCAATCGCGCCCGCAATCTGACGAACCGTATTCGTCACCGCGGATCCGGCGCTCACCTCTTCCGGTTCCAAACAATTCAGTGACCATGTGGTGATCGGCATCAACACGAAACCCATGCCGATCTGGCGCACAAACTGCCAAATCGACACCCACCAAATCCACGAGGTCATGGAAATCAAACTCATCATGACTGTGCCGAAACACAAGGTAATCGTGCCTACCAACGCCACCGGGCGTGCACCGAAACGGTCAAGTATCTTACCACCGAAAAACTGCGAAATGCACTGGCCCAAAGCACCCGGAAGCATCACCAGGCCGCTAATCGCAGCAGAATAGCCACGGCAATCCTGAATGTACAGGGGCATGATCACCATAATCGAACTGAACGCGAAGAACGAGAGCGCGGCCGTGATCGTACCAACAGTAAAACTACGATTCTTCAACACGCTCAAATTCAACAGTGGCGGCTGCGCTTCAGGATTTTCAATCTGCCTGCGCGCACCATGAATCTGGCGGAGCACAAACCAAATAATTCCCACAACGCCAATCACCATTGGCAACCAAACCATAGGATTTACAAACGAATACGATTCAATATTCGTAAAGCCGAACATTAGCCCGCCGAAACCGAAAATAGACAGTCCAACGGAAAAAAAGTCAGCCTTCGCGGTTTTATCATTCTCACCGAAATTATGCAATCCAAAATAGGCAAGAAGCAGCGAAATTACGCCGATAATGGTCAACGTGAGGAAAATTGAACGCCAACCGTTCAAGTCCGTCTGCACACCGCCAAGCGTCGGACCGATCGCCGGAGCCACGCTCATCGCCACACCAACCGTACCCATTGCGAAACCACGGCGAGACAGCGGATAAATCGAAAACACTGTGATCTGCAACACCGGCCACATCACACCCGTGCCAACCGCCTCAAGCAAACGCCCGATCAGCACCATCAAAAAAGTTGGACCAAGCCAAGCGAACAGTGAACCGATCGTGAACACAACCATGGAAACAAGCACGATTTCGCGCGTCGAAAAACGTCTCGTAAGGTATGCCGTAAGCGGCACCATCACGCCCATGACCAGCTGGAAAATCGACGTCAGCCACTGACCGGTCGTAACGGAAATACCAAAATCACTGACGATCGTCGGCAACGCGGCGCTCAACTGCAATTGCGTGAAATTACCGACGAACGTAATAAATGTAAGAACCGCAATGGAAATAAACGCCGTACGCGTTAAATGACCGTCCTGATATGATTCCTCTCGAGCAAGCGCTCGGGACATGCTTCGCTTCGCTGACATCAATCACCTTCTCCACATTCAAACGCACAAACTATATGATAGCCCGTATGACAGAGGCATGGATATTCACCTGCGGATTCCTGTTTTTGTCATTTCTGGGTAACGCTCCCTATTTAGAGGTATCATGACACACGAAAGAGATAGGCAGGTTTTCGGCGCAGGCGGCGTCGGGGGGAGAGAGGGATGATCCCAGTCAGGGCCATGTTCCACGTCTGCATGGAGTTGTGGGGTGTTGTCATATGCCTGATTTTCGCAGGCGGAATTTTCATTGCAACACCACAAAAAACCAGACGAACTCGCATCAAAATACTCATGCAGATCGCCTGCATGCTTCTTCTTGGATCCGACGCGCTCAGCTGGTATTTTCACGCAAATGCAGACGAAACCACATACTATATAGTTCGCATAAGCAATTTCTCAGTATTCTGCATCAACTATATTTTCATGAGTTTCTTCGCAACCTATGTTTGGTTGACAGTGAGCAAAAATCAGCATCGCAAACCAGCCGCATTGCATACCGTCTATGCATTATCCGTAATTGGAATTCTCTTACTTATCATCACACAATTCACTGGTCTTTTCTACTATTTCGATGACCACAATCTTTACCATCGCGGTAATTTCTATCTTCTTTCGCAAGCAATTGCGGTCTCGGGAATCGCATTATGCTTCTTCATGCTGATCTCATATCGCAAGAATCTTGATCGCATTACTTTCCTTTCCATGATGTCGTTCTTCGTACTACCAGTATTGGCGACCATCTACCAAGCACTGGCATACGGTTTTTCATTGCAATGTTTGGCGATCGTGATTTCCACACAGATTATGTTCATCATGGACACCGTGGAACTGAACCTGCGATTCTACTCGCAACAGGCCGCCTACGAAAAAGCAAGGTACGAAGCCGAACATGACGGCATGACCGGTTTGCTGAACAAAAAAGCGGGATGGAAACACATGCGCAAATACTTCGACCGCATGGATTCGCACGACGAAGCGATGCTGATGTTCGTCGACATCGACGATTTCAAAATCATCAACGACACATACGGACACACGGTCGGCGATTTCTGGATCCACGAGGTCGCATCCCAGCTTCGGCACATCTACCGGCAAGATGACATCATCTGCCGATACGGCGGCGACGAATTCATAGTACTTATCCGAAATACCGCCAGCGAACAGGTGCTCGAAACCACGCTGGGCATGTTCTTCCAACAGTTGACACGCGCCTCGGAACAGCGCGGGCAAGACGTGCATTGCAGCGTAGGCGTGTGCCGCATTGCCGCCATCCGCATCAGCGGAAACAGGGATACCAGCAGAAACACAGATGGAGAAAACGGCGAAGATACCAGAGGCGGCGTGGATTTCGGCCAATGCGTCAAACAGGCCGACCTGGCGCTGTACGAAACCAAGCGATTCAACAAAGGAACATTCAACGTCTACAATTACGACCGCTCCTAGCCGGCATCCGCAATCTGCATCAGGAGCGGCCGGAAAGTGTGAGGAAGACGAGAATCACATTAAGCGCAACAATCAGCGAAACAACTGCCATATTGATCGCGAATTTCACCGGACCATCCACGTAATCGCCCATTAATGAGCTATCGTGAGTGTATTTCATCAGCGGAATGATCGCGAACGGAATACCGATCGACAGTACCACCTGCCCTATGATCAGCGCCTCCGTCGGATTCTTCGCAAACCACAGTACAACCAATGCCGGCACAAGCGTCACCACGCGGCACGCCCACATCGGCGCTTTGACCCGCAACAGTCCATGCATGATTTCGGCACCGGCATACGTGCCGACCGATGTGGAGCTCAGGCTGGAAGCCAGCAGTCCGACCGAGAAAATCGTGCCGATCACCGGCCCAAGCACCTGTTCGATGGCTTGTTGCGCACCTTCGATCGTATCCGTACCGGTCATGCCATGCAGTGAATTTGCTGCAAGAATCAACAAGGCCAGATTCACCGACCCCGCAAGCAATAATGCCCAAAACACGTCTATTTTACTGCCGTGCAACAGAGTTTTCACACTCGGTTTTGGCTGTCCTGGCGCATAATGATCGTTCACCAGCGTGGAATGCAAGTAAATCGCATGCGGCATCACCGTGGCACCCAGCATGGAAGTCGCCATCAAAACCGTTTCCGTTCCTTGAAAATGCGGAACAAGACCTTGCAAAACTTGCGCTGGATTTGGTGGATCAATAAAAAGTCCTGCAATGAAACCAAACGTGATCACTAGCAGTAATCCGATTATCATTCTTTCGAAAATATGATGCGTCGCACTTTTTTGAAAAATTAATAGTACTGTCGAAATAATCCCGATTATGCATCCGCCGACAAAAAGTGGTAGTCCAAATAGTAGTTTCAGTGCGATTGCGCCACCAATTACTTCTGCAAGATCAGTTGCGATGGCAATAACTTCCGCTTGCATGAAAAACATGAATCGGCCGCCGTCGCCAAGTCGTTCCCCTAAGATTTCCGGAAGACTATTTCCTGTGACAATGCCAAGTTTCGCGGATTGATATTGAATAAGCACGCTCATGCAATTGGCGAGCACCAGCACCCATACCAACAAATAGCCGTACCGCGCGCCGGATGTGATATTCGCAGCCACGTTGCCTGGGTCCACGTATGCCACGGCCGCCACAAAAGCGGGACCAAGCATGCCGGCGAGTGCATGCCCGTAATGCTGGTGAGATTGTGGTTGCGGAGTAGTTATTGCATTCTTTGAATCCATATTGTCCTCCATATCCGCGCAATGTTATAGCGCTTACCTGCATGGAATTGTTACGGCCGTTACGCCTCCCGCTAAACTGGTGTGGAGAACATCGCATATTCGATTCAAGGGGTTGTTTCCATGGCTACTTTCCATACTCCGATGGTTACGCTTTCCGACGGCAATCTGATTCCGCAGATCGGTTTGGGCGTGCTGCGCATCGACGATGAGGGCGTTACTCCCGTAGTTGAGAGCGCGCTGGAAGCCGGATACCGTCACATCGATGGCGCGGCGGGATACAACAACGAGGCTGGCGTGGGTCGTGCGCTGAAAAACACGGGATTCACGGAGGGAGAGCTGCGCAAAGGCCTGTGGGTCACAACGAAGCTGCGTGATTCGGAACAGGGGTACGATTCCGCGCGCAAGGCGTTCGACCGGCAGCTGGGTCTGCTGCAGCTCGACTACGTGGACATGTATATGCTCCATTGGCCGACTCCGTTCGACTGGCGTTCCGGCGAAACATGGAAGGCGTTCACTGAGTTTCGTGCGGAAGGACGTGTGAGGTCGCTCGGCGTGTGCAACTTCCTGCCGGAGCATCTTGAGCGGCTGCATGAGGAGACGGGCGAGTATCCGGCCGTCAACCAGATCGAACTGCACCCGACCTGGCAGCAGCGCGAGGTTGTGGAATACTGCAAGGCGCACGGCATTGCAGTGGAAGCGTATTCGCCGATGGCTCGCGGCGCTGATTTGAACGCTGGAAATGGCACGATCGAACGTATCGCAGCTGCGCACGAGGTTACCCCGGCACAGGTGATTCTGCGCTGGCATATCGAAAATGGAACAATCATCATCCCCAAGTCGACGCATGCGGAACGACAGAAGCAGAATCTTGATCTGTTCGGTTTCGCGCTTGCTCCTGAAGAGCATGCCGCGATTGACGCGCTTGATGGTCCGACGCGCGCAGGTCATGATCCGATGACGTTCACTTACGCCTGATATTCCCAATTCCGCAATTTCAGTGTGTTGCATGTATTATTTCAATACTTATGGCACGAAAGAATAATCGTAATTCTTATAATTATCGGAATATTGAGCAAGATGTGCGTGATATTCAGCGGGCTGGCAAACGGTTCAAAAAAAGTTGGATTAATGCTGACGGTCCGCTGGAACGCATTCTCATTCTGCTGGTCGTCGTTGCGGTAATCGGCGTCACTATCGGCATGCTTCTGCCGAAAGTCAATCCGACCGTAGGTGAGATTACCGGCGAATACACGGCAACCGGCACTGCCGCGGAAACGTTGGAAAAACTTACGGTTGACGACAATCCCAGCAAAGCCGGATATGATCGCGACGCGTTCGGATTCCGAGAAACCGACGACGACGGCAATGGTTGCGACGTGCGCGAAGATGTGCTCGCCCGCGATTTGACGAACGTGCAATATAAGAACAGCCGCAGCTGCCAAGTTGCGTCGGGTACACTCGATGACCCATATACCGGTCAGACCATTCAGTTCGTGCGCGGAGTGAAAACGTCTTCGGCAGTGCAGATCGACCATGTGGTCGCGTTGGAGAATGCATGGCAGTCGGGCGCAAACACGTGGGATCATACGAAGCTGTACCAATTCGGCAATGACATGTACAATCTGCTGGCCGTGGATGGGCCGGCGAATCAGCAGAAGGGTTCCGCTTCGGCCGCATACTGGCTGCCGACGAACAGCGAATACCGTTGCGATTACGTGGCTCGGCAGATTGGCGTGAAAGACAAGTACGGACTGACCGTCACCACGCAGGAAAAGCGAGCGATGCTTTCCGTGCTGCACGGCTGCCCGGCGCAAAGCGTGCCGGAGCGGTGAGGCGCGTGGCAGGTGGCGGAGCGTAGGTGCGCGGTGAAGCGTAGGTGAGTGGCGGAGTCTCCCGAAATGTGTCACGATTCGAAATTTCGGCTGTTTTTTCGAATCGTGACACATTTTTCCTTCCCCAAAAACAATACGGGGGTATAAATCGGCGCATTTCCAAGGAAAATGCCTCAAAAAACATACCCCCGAACCGAAAGCGGTATGTCACGATCCAAAATTTTGGCCATTTTTTCGAATCGTGACACAAAACAAGCGACACGGGCAGTACCGGAAGAGTAGGTCCAAGGCCTGCTCTGGAAAGGGCGGAGCTGGCGCACAGATAGCGTGGGCAGTGCCGGAAGAGCGGAATCAAGGCCTGCGACGGAAGCGAGGAGGGCACTCAGGGGAGGAGAAGGCATGCGGAAAGCGGGAGCACTAGGCGGCGCGAAACCAAACACGCGACACTAGGCACGGGTGGTGGCGCGGGCTATGATGCGGGATTGGGTGGTGATGAGCTCCGGTTCCAACGTACGGCTGCCGTCGATGCGGTTGATGATGCGGCTGACCGCGGTCGGCGCGATCCAGTCGAGGCAGGAATCCATGGTGGTCAGCGGCGGCTGGAAATATGCGGCTTCCTCGTTGTTGTCGAAGCCGATCACCTGCACCCGGTCGGGCACCGCGATGCCGTTCGCTGCCAAAGTGAACAGTGCGCCCAACGCAAGCTGGTCGTTGAACGCCACGATGCCATCGAAGGGGATGCCGGAGTCGACGATGCGCTGCGTCATGCGCGCGCCCGAGCCGATGGTCCAATCCTGGCCGACGTTGGGCACTAGCCGTGTGTCCAATTCGACGCCTTGGTCGGCACACGCTTCGAATATGCCTCGCATGCGCAGCTGCGCGTTGCCTTCCACGGCGTCGCGCAGCTCGAGGATACGCTCCGGATCGGTTCGCGAGCCGATCACCGCAAGATTCGTGGCACCGTGGTCGAACAGGTATTGCGCGGCGAGACGCGCCTCCTGGACGTCGTCCGGGGTGACATGGTCCGCCTTGCCATGCGTGGACCGCGCGCCCACGCAGACCAGCGGATAATCCACGTCCAGGTCCTCGGGATCGAGATCCTCGACTTCGGAGATGGACAGGATCATGCCGTCCGACACCGTGGCATTGAAGTTTCGCAACAGCGCGCGGGCACCCTGCGCGGATCCTTCCGCATACGTGGTGATGTACACGGAATAGCCGTAGATGCGGGCCGCGTCGATCACCCGGTTGGCCAGTTCGGCCAAATATGGCGCGGTCAGGCTCGGCACCGCGAGCGTGATGAAGCCGGTTTTGCCGCGATTGAGATTGCGGGCCGACACGTTGACGCGGTAGCCGAGCCTGTCGATGACGTCCTGCACTTTTTCGCGTGTGGCGTCGGCCATGCGGCCGGAATGGTTGATGACGTTCGACGCGGTTTTGAGGGAGACTCCGGCCTCTTGCGCCACTTCACGCAGTGTGACGCGTTTCCTGTCGGACTTGTCCGTCTTCACTTCGGCCATATCTCCCCCTAACCGCATCCGTCATCGATATTCGACTTCCAACTTTACCGCCTTACCACGAGCACGCCGTTGCGGCGCACGGTGTACGAGCCGGGCTTTTCCTCCCGATCCGTCTGGAACAGGATGACCGGCTCGCCTTCGATGCCTTGCAATTCGACCGTCTTCTTGCCACGGGGCAGGTAGAAGTCGAAGGTGGCGTCGGCGGAGGCGCGCACGGTGTGCAGCACGTCGGCATTCTCCTGCGACGAGGCCGCGAGATATGCGCGGACCAGCTTCGTCAGATCGGCCACATCCAGGTCGCAGCCGACGAAATACGCTTCGCCGGAGCCGTACGGATTACGGGTGACCGCGGCCGTGCCGTCGAGCTCCCATTCGTCCGCTTCCTCGCCGGCGTACGTGGCAAGCACCTGCGCGTGTTCGCCGGTCACGTTCACGTCGTTCTGCCACAGGCGGGTCGTGGTGCCGTCCAGCGCGGCCGAATCGTCGGCGGACGACAGTCGGATCTCGCCCGGCTCGCCTTCGGCTTCGGCGCCGAGGATGTTGAATTCCTCGCCGCGGACGCCCAGCATCGAGCGCAACAGGCCATCGCCCGCGCCCGGGTATCCGCCGAGCCAAGTGTGGAAATGCTCGTCGATCAGTCCGGTCGCGTAGCCGACCACCACGCGGCCGCCGGCGGCCGCGAAGTCGGCCAACCGCTGCGTGTCGGCGGCGCTCAGGATCAGCACGGTCGGCAGCACGACGGTCTTGTACGAGCTCCAGTCGTAGGCGAGCGGCACGATGTCGGCGCGCGAGCCCGCGTCCAGGAACGCGCGGTACCAGTCACGCACGTCATGCCAGTGGTTGAGTTTCATGCTCGGCAGGGTCTGGGAGCGGGTGGCCCATTCCGATTCGGCGCTGAAGAGGATCGCCGTGTCGGAGTGCGCCAATTCGGTACCCTGCACGCCGGCGTCGGCGAGCGTGTGCAACGACGCGCCCAGCTCGCACACCTGGCGGAACAGCTTCGTGTCCTCGCCGGCGTGCGGAACCATGGCCGAATGGAACGCTTCGGCACCGAACGCGGACGCGCGCCACTGGAAGAAGTTGATGGCGTCGGCGCCCATGGCCACATGGGCCAGGGAGTCACGCACGGTCTCGCCCTTGCGCTTGCGGGTGTTAAGCGGCTTCCACTGCACCGCCGAGGTGGAGTGTTCCATGACGTACCACGGCTTGCCGAGCGCGAGCGAATCCATGAGAGCGTCGGAGCAGGCCAGCTCGTCGAGGTGGGATTCGCCCTCGTGGAAGTAGTGGTCGTTGGATACGAAGTTCACTTCCTTGGCCCAGGCGGCGTAGTCCATGCAGCACTGGTCGGTGGAGACCATGAAGTTCGTGGTGAACGGCTTGTCGGGGCAGATTTCGGCGATCGCGTCGCGTTCGGCTTTGTAGAAGTCGAGGAGCATGTCGTTGCCGAACCGTTCGAAGTCGAGCTTCTGGCCGGGGTTGACCATCGAGTCGGCGCCCATGAACCGTGGGATGAGCACTTCGTCGAAGCCGTTCATCTCCTGGCCCCAGAAGGTGGTGCCCCACGCCTGATTGAGCGCGTCGATGGTGCCGTACTTGCGGCGGCACCATGCGCGGAAGGCCTCGAGCGCGTTGTCGGAGTAGTCCTCGCGGTTGTTCCACCCGTATTCGTTGCCCATGTGCCATGCGGTCACATACGGGTTGGTGCCGTACCGTTCGGCGAGCTTGCGGCACAGGGTCAGCGCGTATTCCTTGAACACCGGGCTGGTCGGGCTCCAGGATTGGCGCGAGCCGGCGTTGACCGGATGGCCGTACTTGTCACGCGGAAGGACCTCCGGGTGGCTTTCGTACAGCCACAGCGGCGCGGTCGCCGTCGCGGAGGCCAGGTCGACCACGATGCCGGCATTGCCGAGTTTGTCGATGATGCGGTCGAGCCAGCCGAAATCCCAACGATCCTCGGTGGGTTGGATGCGATCCCAGCTGAAGATGGCGAGGGCCACGGTGTTGACGCCGGCCTGCTTCATCAGGCGGATGTCGTCGTCCCAGATGTCCTCGGACCATTGGTCGGGATTGTAGTCGCCACCGAAGGCGATGCCGCGGCCATCCGCGGTCAGCAGTTCCGGCCATTCGAAGTTGCGTCGCGCACTCACGATTATCTCCTTTGGTAATTGGCATAAAGCCATGGTTTTTTGTATATTACATTCGTTATTTGCCCACCGGCATGTGGTACACCGGTGTAGCATACACGTCGGTGACGTCAGCGACGCACGCATCGGACTGCTCCAGGCGGGCCGCCATCGACGATGTTACCTTCACGCGGACCCCGCGCCTCAGCGGCGTGACGACCAGCGTCAGCTTTCCACCAGCGGCATCGATGGCATCCGCGTAATCGCGCAATCCGACCTGCCATGTCTCGCCGTTGCAGAAATTATCGGCGATCAGCACATCGCCGCAGAACAGCCAGCCGATATCGCCCTGGTATGCGATGTTCAGCATGACATCGGCGACCTGCCGTTGATCGCGGAAAAGCCGTCCCATGCCAGCCGGCAAAGCGATTTCGTACCGATCGGCGTGCAGTCTTCTCAGACGCGCATACACCGATACGGGCTCCACCGGCCGCGGAGAGCCGAGCAAGCCTTCCGGATATGCGGCGATCCCGTTTTCGGCGCGGGGCGATTCCAGCGTCCACCCATCGCCGTCCTCGTACAGCAACGCGTTGTCGTCGTCGACGAAGGCGAGGCCTCCGTCCAACACCGTCATCCGCCCGGCGAGCGCTCGTGTGACGCATACGATCTCCGCCGCGTCCCGGACCATGAAGCGTTCGAAATCCGCCTTGCCGACGGTGACGTCCTGGATGTCGCCTTCGAAATGGAACGTCAGCTCATCCATGCCATCGGGCTTGAGGAACACGAACGTGCGGAACGGTCGGCCCGGCACCCGCAGCACGGTGACCGGCTGCAGGTTGGCGCGGACGAGCCGCACGCCGTCCAGATCCATGTTGAACGGCAATATGCAGTTCTCCCCCTCGGCGAGGCCGATGCCGGTGAACCGTATGCGCTCACCGGTACCCGTCGTCACGTCGATTTGCTCACCGTGACGGCTCGGCACGCGCGCATGGTCCTGGAAGTTGTCGATGGACACGAAACCCCGTTCGCCATCGCTGCGCACGGCATACCGGAGGGTCTCGGAGTCGGACGGATCGATGCGGTCCTGCCCGTCCTGCAACGAGACCGGCATTCCGGCGAGTTCCGGCCCGAAGGCTTTGACGAACTCGTGCAGGGTGCGCAGCCGCCGGTAGGATTCCCGCACCTGTCCGAATTCGCCAAGGGGCGCTTGGAAATCATAGGAGCGTTTCGGGGTCTGCCCCTCATTGAGGAATCCGGCCGCGCCCTTCGGGTTGGTTCCGCCATGGAACATGTAGTAGCCGAGGAAATCGCACCCCGAGCCGAGCTTGATGTTGGCCATCGCGTCGACGGAGCGCTTCGGCAGCACGAAACGGTAATCGTACGAATTGAACATCCCGCCGCCCATCTCGCAGCAGGCGTACGGGCGGCTGTCCGGATCGTACGGGGGATCGAAGCCGTCGCTTGTGCTGGAGCCATGCAGCCTCCGGTATCGGTACTCGTCGGTGGCGGGATGCTCCGTCATCCCCTCGGCACCGACGCCGTCGTAGAACAGCCACGGCCGGTACGCGTATCCACCCCACAGCGGCAGCATGTCGTCCGGAACCGGTGACTGCCAGCCGGTGCAGGTGAACATCGGCGGGTCGATGCCTTCCTCGATCGCGATGTCGCGCAGCCGTTCCAGGTAGCCGGCCCCATCGTGGCCGGACGGCACCCATTCACGGCTGATGCCGGTGGTCATCTCCCAAGGAGCCGACGACGCCATGTACTCGTTGTCGACCTGGGCCGCGATGATCGGCCCGCCATCCTTGAAATACAGGCCGCGCAGCTGCTGCGCGATATGCGCGTAGAGACCGCGCACCGCATCGAGGAAGCCGGCGTCGAGGGAACGGACCTCATACGACTTGCCGTACAGCCAGTCGGGAAGTCCGCCGTTGCGCACCTCGCCATGGCAGAACGGTCCCAGCCGCACGATGACGTGCAGTCCGTGCCGGGCGCACAATTCCACGAATCGGCGCACGTTCCTGTTGCCGGAGAAATCCCACTCCCCCTCGCGCTCCTCATGGTGGTTCCAGAACACGTAGGTGGATACGACGTCGATGCCCGCCGCGGCCATCTTCGCGAGTTCCGTGTCCCACCGTTCGGCGGCGATCCGCGAATAGTGCATCTCGCCGGCGATGGGGATCCATGGCGATCCGTCACGGGTCAGGAAGCGGTTCGTGGCGCCCAGGGTCCCGCCATCCGGCCCGCATGCGGCTGCGGCGCGGATGACGGGGATCCCGTATGCGGGCGTCCGCGAGAACTTGCTGGCTTCCGAAAGATCAACCTCATAGCGCATAACGCTGCTCCTTGTCGAATTCCCGCAAGCAGGAGGACCGGTCAGCCCTTGACCGAACCGGCGACCAGGCCGGCCACGATCCAACGCTGGCAGAAGATGAAGAACACGAACACCGGGATGAGCGCGATGGTGGTGACCGTCATGAACAACGGCCAGTTCGTCGTGAAGGTGCTGATCGCGTTGAACACCTGCAGCACGATGGTCTGTTTGTTGGTCGACGAGATGTACACGCTCGGCGTCATGAAGTCGTTCCACGTGCCCATGGTCTGGAACACGATGACGGTGGTCAGGATCGGGCGGATCAGCGGCAGCACGATCGTCCAGAAGATGCGGAACGGACCGGCGCCGTCGATACGGGCGGCCTCGATGATCTCATACGGCAGGCCGCGCATGTACTGCACGATCAAGAAGTAGCAGAAGGTCGCGCCGCCCGTGTAAAGCACGATCAGGCCGAGCAGCGAATCGACGAGACCCACCTGTGCCTCCATGCGGTACTGCGGAATCAGCAGCGTCTGGCCGGGGATGATGAAGGACAGCATGAGCAGCACGCCGATCACGGCGGTGAACTTGCTCTTCTTCAGGATCATGCCGTATGCGGCGAGCGCGCCGAACAGCACCTGCAGGCCGACGCCGACCACCGTCACGATGATGGTGTTCTTGAAGGCGTTGACAATGGGCAGATGCCCGAATGCATACGTGTAGTTCTCGAAATTCCATGTCTTTGGTAACCCAATCGGGTCCATGGACATCTCGGCGCTGCTTTTGAACGTGTTGATGACGATGACGTACAGCGGCACCGCGCAGATCAGCGCGATAGCGATGACGACGACGGAACGGATGATCGAGCCGATACGCTCGCGTTGCTGCAGAGTCATGACAGCCTCTTTTCTACCAGATTGGTGATTACCTGCTGCAGGACGACCAACAGCGCGCAGCAGATGAAGAAGATGACGCCCAGTGCGGAGCCCAGTCCGTACCGGCTCGAACCGATGCCCGTGAGGATGATGGACTGGGTCACGGTGTAGGTGGAGTAGCCCGGACCGCCGCTGGTGAGGCCATACGGCAGATCATAGACCTTCAAACCACCGGTAAGCAGCATGAAGATGCTCACACCCATGGCCGGAACCATCTGGGGCAGTGTGATGTTGAAGAACTGCTGGCGACGGTTTGCGCCATCGACGGCGGCCTGTTCGTAGATATCGGCGGGGATAGCCTGCAGATACGCCAGATACAGCGTGGCGTGCCAGCCGATCTGAGCCCATACCGCTACGAAAATCACACAGAATTTGGCAAGTTCGGAATTCGACAACCACGGAATCGCATCGATGCCGATCTTGGCGAGCAGCGTGTTGACGACGCCGGACTTCAGCGGGGAGAAGATGTACTGCCAGACCAAGCCGAGCACGGCCATGGACGGCACCGAGAAGAAGAAGAACAGGGAACGGGCGAAGTTACGGCCGAAGAACTTGCGGTTGAGCACCACAGCCAGCGGCAGGGCGATCACGGTGATGAGCACGGTGGTGGCCACCGTGTACAGCAGCGTGAAGCCGAGGCCCGCGAGCAGCGTCGGATCCTTGAAGCACTGCACGTAGTTCGCGAACCCCACGAACTTCGCGTCCGCGAAATTGTAACCGGAGTAATCGGTGAAGCTGAACACCAGGCTTTGCAGGAATGGGATGAGGATCACCACGATGAACACCACCATGATCGGCAGCAGGAAGCGTGCCGAGGCGAAGTTCTCCATGAAGTTGCGGTGACGACGCTGCTTGAGATGCAACGCCTCTACCTGATCAGCGGAATGTGGACGCGCCGCTGACGCTGTTGATACTGACATGTTGGTTGCTTTCTACAAAACGTGAGATTGGCAGGTCCAGGCGT
>OLQV01000954.1_pt1 | contig 23395 bp, 15 predicted proteins | sample 1672371 | NCBI WGS metagenome assembly OLQV01 (sample SAMEA3136676, study PRJEB25190) | human gut metagenome
ACCTTGACAAACAACAAAGGCGAAGAGAAAAACGCCGGCGGCATAAGGAATACCGCAGGCAGCTCCGAGAGCAGCAGGAACTGGAGTCCACTACACACAGAACATAGTGTTTACATAGATTCACCGCGGAGGATGAGGCAGGCGAAATCATATCGCCGCACCGAAGCGAAATACAAAGAAAAGGAGAAGAAAAAGCAGAATGGAAAAAACAAAGAAACAAAGAACCATAAACAAACTACTCACCTTGGTGCTTGCCTTTGTCATGGTGTTTACCGGCATGGGTATCGGAAGCTGGGGCGTGGATACGGCTTGGGCAGATGAATTACCGTTTTCAATTACAGATGAGCATGGTGCTCAGTTTGATATGGAGACAATAGGTTTTAATCACAAAATTAAAATCCAAGATGCAAATATAAAAGTAAAAATCAGTGGACTTGTCTTTCAAATTTCAGACTTATCATTAAAATACGTTTTTTACGAGGGTCAGGAAAGTGGAGAACATCTGTCTGATTTTGGATATAATGAAGGAACGTATACTTTGCCTATCACCCCCTTTCATGTGGATACTGAAACGGCAAATAGATGGTTTTCAAACGATGGCATAAAAATCGATGGAACTGCGGATTATTATGTGCTTACAGTTGATGAAGATACAGATGACTGTAATCAACACTTTTTTATATTTGAAAAAAGCTCAGGTATGACGATAAATAAAGAACCTTTGCAAACCGCAATATCTGATGCAGAAAAAATAGACAGTACAAAATACCATACAACCAACGACCGCTGGAACGGCTCGAAATATAGCAAAAACGGCTTTTGGGCAGACCTGCAGGCAGTCATCGATGCAGCGAAAGCGGTTTATGACAATGAAGGTGCAACACAGGCGCAGGTCGATGCCGCAGCGAAAACCTTAGACCGAAACGATTCTAACAGCGCACTGTCGAACGCCATTGCAAACCTCATTCCAGCCTCGCAGCTCAATGCGACGAAGTTGTACGAAGCGTTGCGTCCACTATATTGGATAAGCAGTGAAAATCAGGCTACCTATGAAGAACTAAACGAGTACTGGAAAGTCACGGCGGATAATTGTACACAGGCAAGCTGGACAGCATATATGCAGACAAGAGAACCTGCAGAGGCATATCTTGCAAAGCTCTTTGACAAGGACGGTAATGCAACTGCGTTTAACAAGGCGGAAGCAGCGAAAGGGGATCAGCCGGGTGAGACAGAGGCAGACAAACTGGCGAAAGCAGTAGATTCGACACAGCTTGTAAAACTGGAGACATACAATGATGTATATAAAACGTGGAAGTCACATGAGGCAGAGGCTGCATCGCTGCTGGTGCAGTACGACCCTGCCAAGCTGAAAGAAGCGAATTATACAGAAGCTTCTTGGAAGACCTATACCGATACCTATCATGCATTGAAAGAAATCGCGGAATATCGTATAGTCGGCGGTACAAAGCCGGACTATGAGATGCTCAAAGGTTTTTACCGCAATGGCTATTTGACTGACCTGCTCGTGCAAAGCTATAACAAGCTGGAGAGCAAAGGAGATATTACTGTCACCCTACAATACACCAACGGACTGGCAGCGGCTTATCCGGCAGTCAGAACCAGTGGTACAGACGCATACCGCGGCGAGGTTTCGCTGACAGATGGCAATACAACGGTAAAAGATGCCTTTGATAAGGCGGGGATCATCTTGGATACGGGCAAAAAAATGACGGGCATTGTGCCGTCAGCCAGCTGGGGAATGACTGACAGCGCAGAGACACCGTATTTTGCAGTCTATGTCGATGATGAATTCCGTGGGGTGTATCAGACTACTGACAAACTTGCGCAGGTATATTTAAAAGATGGCGCGAAAGTGCGGCTTAATCGTATCGTGCAGCCGCTGTTTGAGAGTGAAGATTCTACCAGCATGACCTCAAGCGCGATCTTTCGATTGTCGGCCGATGCAAGTATGTATCGGGACAGCGCAGCCGTGATCCGCATTGACAGCATCACCACCGACTTAAAAGTCGGCGATAAGGCGAAGCTGCAGCTTTCCTTAAAGGATGCTTACGGAACAGACCGCGGCACGCAGCGCAGCGCGGAGGGCATCACGCTTTTTGTCAGTGAGAAACCGGGGACGACAAAAGAAGCAGCCGGACAGCCGACGAGAAAGACGACTGCAGTGACAAAAGCGGACGGCAGCATGGAGTATGTGTTTGCGGAAAAAGGCTGGTACTGGGTCGCGGCGCACAATGTAACGCCGGACAAGTACTACTTCCAGAATATTTATCGGGAAACGACGGACGGCATTTATTACAGCCTGCAATGCGGCGATGCGATGCTGGTCTATGTCAGCGCAAACGAGAATGAATCCGCGTTGATTACAAGTCAGCGAAACGAAAATCTTGCCGTAGCGAAAGCCTTTTATGAAAGCTTCCATGACTATGATTTTGCGGCAGGCTATTACGTCGGCGACTTTAAGATCGCGTACGAAAATCTGAAAACGCATCAGAACGAGGCGACAACTTTCAAGGCGCTCATGGACAGCTTTGAAACGGACTATGCGGCATTGAAGAACTGTGCAGCGCAGAAACTGGACCATGACGCAAGGATCGCGTCCCTGCGGGAGCAGCTCTCCTATGTGCCGGAAGATTTATCTACGCTGAACGACGGAGATAAAGATTTTATTAAAAGCGTACAAAATGCGTATGCCGATCTGAACGACTACGAAAAAAATCTCCTGACGCCAAAGGAACTGGAAAAGCTGGAAGCAACTGCGAAAGTGAATACTGCAAAGCTTCCGGTCAGAGCAACCGTGCAGGTCAAAAAGGCATACAATGACAGCACGCTGCCAAAAAAGAACGATTACGGTGCAGCCAACTATAACTGGCCGAACCGCGCATGGCACCTGCCGCCGAATCCGGATGGCAGTGAGCCGGAACCGAAGTGGGGCTTTGGCGACGGAACCGTATCCGACTTACCGTTCTCCGCAAAAGCCGGAGAGTATGTCGTTGTCAGAAAATATCTAAACACTACCGATGAGCAGTACTGGATGGTATGGACCATCGACAACTGGCAGACCACCCATCTGGCAGAAGCGCAGACCTTACCGTCAAGGGATACGAATGGAATAATCATCATGTGGCATGACGGGTATTTCCTTGCGAAATATCAGATCCCGAAAGACATCGCAGACGACAGCACGATCACCTTTGACCTCAAGATGGTCAATAAGGCAACTTACGAAAGTCTTGCCGGTATCGCGGAAACGCCGGAAGAGATCGCAGCGGCAAAGGACGCGGCACTGGCATCACTGGAAACAGCATACAAGGCATATAACAAGAACAACTATACCGATGGATCGAATGACGTGGACGGCAAGCCGACCGTAGATCACTGGTCGAAACTGGTCAAGGCTTACGAAGATGGCAAGGCAGCCATCGAGCAGGCGGCAACCGGTGCGAACGCCAGCATTGCGTCCATCACTGCCGCGCGGAAAGAGGCGCTGGCTGCCATGGCAGCCGTGCCTGTCAAGAACAGCACAAGCAAACCGGAAACCGAACCGGGTGCAGAGGACTACAACTCCGGCACGATCGTCGGCAAGGTCTCTGTCACCATCGAAAACACGAAATATGCAGGCGGCGATTTCACCGGAACCATTGCCGGCGGCTGGTATGATCTCGGTGAAAACGATTCCATGATGACCTGTGTGCTCAAAGCGCTGAAGCAGGCAGGCTACAGCTGGCAAGGCACATCCGGCGGCAGCAAGGATAAGAATGCGGATTACGGCATTACCTATCTTTCGTCTATCGAAAAAGACGGCAAGTCGCTTGGTGAGTTTGACGGCAACAGCAAGTCCGGCTGGATGGGAACCTTAAACGACTGGTTTGTCAACCAAGGGTTCCATGCGTTTACCGTAAAGAACGGACAACTGGAAAACGGCGATGAGATCCACGTGATGTTCACGATGGCCTATGGAGAGGACCTCGGCGGCACTTGGAATAACAATAGCACCAAGCTGGCAGGCCTGACCGTCAGCGGCGGCACGCTTTCTCCGACATTCAGCGGCAGCCAGACCGACTACACGCTCATCATCAGCGGAGACAAAGCCAATGTGACCGTGAAACCGGAAGCGGTCAACAAGAACTATCAGGCAAGGATTTTCCTGAACCGCTACAATCAGGACAGCGCGAGATACAAGAGAACGGAGACCATCTCCGTCAAGTCCGGTGATATTCTCTATGTCGGCGTAGGCGAGAGCGGCTGGCCGACGATGAACGCAAGCAGCGTCGGAACCAAGTATACCATTAAGGTGGTCAGCGGCTCCGATTCGGCGGCAGTAGACAAAATGCTGAAAGCGTTAAAGAAAATCACTTACGCAAACTACAAAGCAGAAAAAGGAAATGTTGAGGCAGCAAGAGCGGCCTATAACGCACTCGATGCGAAAGGTAGGCAGGAGATCGCGGCGGCAGACCTCAAAAAGCTGACCGATGCCGAGGCGCAGATCAAGTTCTACAGCGAGATCGACGATGCCAAGGCGAAGCTTGCGGCGCTGCCGAAGCTGACAAATCCGACACAGGCGCAGGCAAACGCCTACCGCAGTCAGATTAACGAAGCGACAGCGGCGTACAAGAAGCTCAGCGAGGAGCAGCAGAAGTACATCACAAAAGCTGACGTGGAAAATTACAACGCGCTGGCAAAAGCCTTAGGTGTGAGCACCATAGTAGGCGCGGATGCCGCGCCGGAGTCTCCGGTAGAAACAACCGGTAAGACCGGCTCCGCGACAACCACCTCTCCAACCGAAGTCGAGGTCAGCGGCACTACCGCGGCAGCGACCGTCAAGGCAGAGAACCAAAGCGAGATTCTCAAGCAGGCCGCGGAGAACAAGTCCGCGGAGATCGTGCTCAAAGTCGCGGCTTCCGACACGAAAGGCGCGGAGAACGTGCAGATGCAGCTGGAGACTTCGTTTGTAAAGAACATCAGCGATAAGACAAACGCGAGTCTGATCCTCGATACCGCAAACGGCAGAGTCAGCTTCGATCAAAAAGCACTCAAGGCGATCATCAGCGAGGCGAAGGGCAGCACGATCGTTATCGAAATCGCAAAGGTAACGAAACCGACCGAAGCGCAGAAGAAGGCTGTCGGCACAAACGGCGACATCTTCAAACTGGTTGTGAAGTCCGGAGATAAGATCATCTCGGAATTCAACAAGGGCAAGGCGACGGTTCGCGTGGAGATTCCTGCGAAGCTGACAGATAAGAAGGTCGCGGCGATTCACATCGCAGACGACGGCAAGATCGAGCAGCTGGCAGGCAGAACCTTGACCATCAGCGGTAAGAAATTCTACGAATTTACCACGCCGCATTTCTCAGCTTTCGCGCTCGTTGACGCGGAAAAACTGGGACTGGAAGTCGAAGAACCGCAGGTTGACGCCAAGGCGCTGACCGCGAAGCTGACGCCGGTTGCTCGTTCCGCGAAGACTGCGAAGAAGAACGTCAAAGTAACAGTCAACCTCGACAAGCAGGATAAAGCGATCATCAAAGAGCTCAAAGAAGCCGGTTATACCGTAAAATACCGCTTCTATCGCTCATCGAAGAAGGCGGCAGGCTACAAGGCAGCCGTCACGAAAAAGACCGCTTCTTACACCAATACCGGCGGTAAGAAGGGAACGAAATACTTCTACAAGGTTCAGGTCAGAGTTTACGACGAAAACGGCAAGTTCACCGCGAAAACCGCGCTCAAGCAGTGCAAATACGCGAGCAGAATCTGGACGAAATAAGATACATCATGAAAACGCGAAAACCCGATGGCTACCCGTCGGGTTTTCGCATATTCAAAATGGAACATCAATTTTCTGAAAGTGGGTGGACAGAAATGAAAGAAACGAAGCTTGGCAGCTGCGAAACAGAATAAAAATGAAGTCTTGCTGTGCAGAAGTGCCGTTTGATGACGCACTTCTTTTTTTAACCGCAAATTGGAAAACCTATGTTCGTTTTTGGCTATACTTTTTATATTTTTTGTGATATACTTTTTTAGTGACCTTTTCGCAGGGTCACTGAGAAAGGAAAACGAGAAATGGAGTTCAAACTACATTCAGACTATACCATGATGGGCGACCAGCCGGAGGCGGTGGCGCGGCTTGCCGCGGGGATCGCGGAGGGCAGGAAATATCAGACTTTGATGGGCGTGACGGGGTCCGGCAAGACCTTCACGATGGCGAATCTGATCCAGCAGGTGCAGAAGCCGACGCTGGTGATTTCCCATAACAAGACGCTGGCGGCGCAGCTGCATGGGGAGTTTAAGGAGTTCTTCCCGGAGAACGCGGTGGAGTATTTTGTCAGCTACTACGATTATTATCAGCCGGAGGCCTATGTACCTTCGACGGACACTTATATAGAAAAGGACTCGGACATCAACGACGAAATCGAAAAGCTGCGTCACTCGGCGACAGCGGCACTTGCAGAGCGTAAAGACGTAATTATCGTCGCATCGGTTTCGTGCATCTACGGCTTAGGAAGTCCGTTTGATTACGAAAACCAGATGCTTTCGCTGCGTCCGGGCATGACGAAGCCGCGTAAGGATATTTTGCGAAAACTCGTGGACATTCAGTATGTCAGAAATGACATGGCTTTTGAACGCGGGACTTTCCGCGTACGCGGCGATGTGATTGACATTTATCCGGCGGGCGCGGAATCGGCAGTCAGAGTGGAGCTGTTCGGCGATGAGGTGGAATCCATCAAGGAAATGAACCCAATCACAGGCGAAATCATCGGGCTCAGAAACCACATTGCCGTATATCCGGCATCGCATTACGTAACATCTCCCGAGAAGATGGAAAAAGCAATCGAAACAATTGACGCTGAGCTGATTGAAAGAGTTCAGTGGTTCAAAGACCGCGGCAAACTCCTTGAAGCGCAGCGAATCGAGCAGAGGACAAGATATGACCTCGAGATGCTGCGTGAGGTGGGAAGCTGCAAGGGAATTGAGAACTACTCAAGGCATTTAAACGGACTGCCTGCGGGCACGCGTCCCTACACGCTGATTGACTACTTCCCGGACGATTTTTTGATTATTATCGACGAGTCGCATGTTATGCTTCCGCAGCTTCGTGCAATGTATGCGGGAGACCGTTCACGTAAGTCATCGCTTGTGGAATACGGATTCCGCCTGCCATCGGCGCTCGACAACAGACCGCTCAAATTTGAGGAGTTTGACAATCTCGTTAAGCAGATTGTTTTTGTCAGTGCGACTCCTGCGGATTACGAGAAAGAAGTTTCGGGCGGCATAAACGCAGAGCAGATAATAAGGCCGACGGGCCTTCTCGATCCGCCGATTACGGTTGTTCCCACCGAGGGGCAGATCGACCACCTCATAGGAGAAATCAACAAAGTTACGGAACGCGGTGAGCGCGTTCTGGTGACAACTTTAACCAAAAAGATGGCGGAGAGTTTGACAGATTACCTCAAAGGGGTAAACATAAAGGTAAGATATCTGCATTCAGAGGTCGATACCCTTGAACGAATGGAAATCATACGGGATCTGCGGCTGGGCGTTTTCGATGTTTTGGTCGGAATTAATTTGCTCAGAGAAGGACTGGATATACCGGAGGTTTCGCTTGTGGCAATTTTGGACGCGGACAAGGAAGGCTTCCTGCGTACCGAGACCTCGCTGATTCAGACCATCGGAAGAGCCGCACGAAATGCGGACGGCAGAGTTATCATGTATGCGGACCGCATCAGCAAGGCGATGGATGTGGCGATGAAAGAGACCGACAGAAGGCGCAAAATTCAGGATGATTACAACAAGGCAAACGGGATTACGCCAGCATCGGTCAAGAAGTCAGTTCGTTCCGTTATCGAGGCCACGAAGGTTATGGAGCCTTCGATGGAAGAATACAAGGGCAAGACGCCGCTTGAATTGACAAAGAAAGAATTGAATGACTATATAAAGAAACTGGAGAAGGAAATGAAGCAGGCAGCGCAGGATTTGCAATTTGAACGCGCGGCACAGCTCAGAGACCGGATTTTTGAATATAAGGTCAGATTATAAATTGGATTACAAAGGAGACACAATGTCAAAAGACATCATTATAAGGGGTGCAAACGAAAACAATTTAAAAAATCTCGATGTGGTGATTCCAAGAGACAAAATGGTGGTTTTAACAGGGCTTTCGGGATCCGGCAAGTCATCGCTTGCTTTTGATACCATTTATGCGGAGGGACAGAGAAGATATATGGAGAGTCTTTCTTCGTATGCAAGGCAGTTCCTCGGGCAGATGGAGAAGCCGAATGTGGAGTATATCGAAGGGCTTTCGCCTGCGATTTCCATCGACCAGAAGACGACGAACCGCAATCCGCGTTCCACGGTGGGTACGGTTACGGAAATTCACGACTACCTGCGTCTGCTTTATGCGCGCGTTGGCAAACCGCACTGTCCGGTCTGCGGAAAGCCAATCAGCAGCCAGTCTGTCGACCAGATGGTCGATACCATCATGGAATTTGAAGAGGGTACGAAACTGATGGTACTTGCGCCGGTTATCCGTCAGCGTAAGGGTACACACGAAAAAATAATCGAAAGAATCCGCAAAGAAGGCTTTACCAGAGTCCGCATCGACGGCGAAATTTATCTGCTGGACGAGGACGAAATCAAGATGGAAAAGACGTTCAAGCATACGATTGAAATCGTAATCGATCGAATTGTCGTAAAACCCGGTCAGGAAGGACGAATCGCTGAAGCCTGCGAGCTTGCGATTGCCCAGGGAGACGGACTCGTTGAAGTGATTGGGGACTTTTATGACAGACACTATGAGAAGACATTCAGTACCAAGCTTGCCTGCCCGGATCACGGCGTGAGCATAGAAGAACTTGAGCCGAGAATGTTTTCCTTCAACGCACCATTCGGAGCATGTCCGCACTGCAACGGACTCGGATTCACACAGAAACTTGATCCGAAACTTTTGATAGATGAGAGCATAAGCATCGATGACGGAGCTCTTCAGCCGATTTTCGGAACGATGGAATTCAGCGGTTTTTACCGCCAGCTTGTTGATGCGCTTATCAAAGCGCACGGTGTGGATTCTTCCAGGCCGCTTTGCGAGCTGCCGGAGACATTCAAAAAGGAACTGTATTACGGCACAGGGAACAAACATCTCGTATACGATTATGTGAGCAGAAGCACCGGCACGGTTTCCCATCAGGACAGGCCGTTTGAGGGGGCACTGGTCAATATCGAACGCAGATACAGAGAGACGACGTCAGATTATTTCAAAGAAAAAATGGCACGATACATGGTCGTAAGGGAGTGTCCTGCGTGTCATGGCCGTAGACTCAAACCCGAAATTCTGGCGGTTACGGTAGGCGGCGTAAACATTGCGGAACTCTCTGAAATGTCGATAAAGGAAGCACTTGAATTTATCGACGGACTTGATCTTTCCGAAAAAGACGGCAAAATTGCTTATCAGATTTTGAAAGAGATAAAGGCAAGACTTCATTTCCTTGTGGATGTCGGACTTGACTATCTTACGCTCAGCAGAACCGCATCCACACTTTCGGGCGGTGAATCGCAGAGAATCCGGCTTGCAACGCAGATTGGATCCAGCCTTGTGGGTGTGCTTTATATTCTTGACGAACCAAGCATCGGACTTCACCAAAAGGACAACGAAAAACTGCTGCAGACGCTTCGCCATCTCACGGACATCGGCAACACACTGATTGTGGTTGAGCATGACGAGGATACCATGTACGCGGCGGATCACATCATAGACATAGGTCCCGGTGCCGGAATAAACGGCGGAGAACTTGTGGCACAGGGTACCGTTGAAGATATCAAAGCATGTAAGGAATCTCTTACCGGTCAGTACCTTTCAGGAGCAAAGAAAATTTTTGTCCCGGAACACAGAAGACCGGGAAACGGCGAGAAGCTTGTAATCAAGGGCGCACGCGAGAACAATCTGAAGAATATCGACGTTGAAATTCCGCTTGGCAAGTTTGTATGCGTTACGGGAGTCTCAGGCTCCGGAAAGAGCAGTTTGATCAACGAAATCCTGTACAAAGGTGCCGCGAGGGTTACAAACCGCCTTCAGGAGGAACCCGGAGAGTTCGACGAAATCCTCGGACTTGAGAATATTGACAAAGTGATCGACATTGACCAGTCGCCGATTGGCAAAACACCGCGTTCCAACCCGGCGACCTATACGGGAATGTTCAATCACATTCGTGATTTGTTCGCAAGCCTTCCGGAAGCAAAACTCCGCGGATACCAAAAAGGAAGATTCAGCTTCAATGTTAAAGGAGGCAGATGCGAGGCATGCAGCGGCGACGGAATCATATGCATTGAGATGCATTTCCTGCCGGATGTATATGTGCCTTGTGAAGTCTGCAAGGGCAAAAGATACAATCGAGAAACACTTGAAGTTAAATATAAAGGCAAAAGTATCTTCGATGTGCTTGACATGAGTGTCAAAGAAGGAGTAGAATTCTTTCAGAATGTGCCTTCCATAGCAAGACATCTTCGGACACTTGATGAAGTAGGACTGGGGTATATTAAGCTCGGCCAGCCGTCGACGCAGCTTTCGGGCGGCGAAGCACAGCGCGTCAAGCTTGCCTCAGAGCTGACAAAACGAAGTACAGGCAGGACCTTGTACATTCTGGATGAACCAACTACGGGACTGCATTTTGCGGATGTGGACAAGCTGCTTGCCGTTCTTGACAGACTCGTGGATGCCGGCAACACGGTTGTTGTAATCGAACACAACCTTGATGTAATAAAGCGTGCGGACCATATCATCGACCTTGGACCCGACGGCGGAAACCGCGGCGGGACAGTCGTTGTATCCGGAACGCCGGAGGAAGTGGCTGCATGCAGCGAATCGTATACAGGACAATTTTTAAAAAGGCTTCTGTAACAATCACAAAAGGAAACAAAACGGAGGAAATCCAAAATGAAAGAAAAACTGAATCTGACGATGCTTACGGACTTTTATGAGATAACCATGGCAAACGGCTATTTCCAATCGGGCATGGCAGAGGACATTGCGTACTTCGATATGTTTTTCAGAAGAGTACCGGACGGCGGCGGATATGCCATCATGGCCGGTCTTGAACAGCTTATCGAGTATCTCCGGAACCTTACATTTACAGAGGAAGATATTGAATATCTTCGCAGCAAAGACATGTTTTGTGAAGAATTTCTCGATTATCTCAGGAACTTTGAGTTCAAATGTGATGTATGGGCCGTACCGGAAGGAACACCGATCTTTCCGCATGAACCGATTGTAACCGTAAGAGGGCCCGTTATGCAGGCGCAGTTCATCGAAACGATGGTGCTTCTTTGCATCAACCATCAGAGCATGATTGCGACCAAAGCAAACAGAATCGTCAGAGCCGCTCAGGGAAGAGCGGTCATGGAATTCGGATCAAGAAGAGCCCACGGCGCAGACGCTGCAATACTCGGAGCAAGAGCAGCTTATATCGGCGGATGCGCGGGAACCGCATGTGCAATCGCAGACAGAGACTACGGGATCGCAGCACTCGGCACGATGGCACACAGCTGGGTACAGATGTATCCGGATGAATATTCCGCATTCAAAAAGTACGCCGAAATCTATCCTCAGAACTGCGTTCTGCTGGTAGATACATACAATGTGCTCAAATCGGGCGTACCGGCGGCAATTAAGGTGTTCAAAGAAATGAAACCGCAAAGCATGGGAATCCGAATCGACTCCGGCGATGTGGCATACCTGACCAAGAAAGCCCGCAAAATGCTTGATGACGCAGGACTTCAGGACTGCAAAATCGTCGTTTCAAACTCACTTGACGAATACATCATCCGTGATGTCATCCTTGAGGGAGCCTGCATCGACTCTTTGGGCGTAGGCGAACGACTCATTACTGCGAAGTCAGAACCTGTTTTCGGCGGCGTTTATAAGCTTGCAGCACTCGAAAAAGACGGCGTGCTGACACCGAAAATCAAAATTTCGGAGAATGTTGAAAAGATTACGAACCCGGGATTTAAAGGACTTTACCGACTGTACAGCAAAGCTACGGGCAAGGCACAGGGGGATGTAATGACGATTGCCGGTGAAACCATTCCTGAGCAGGGCGAGTACGAGATTTTCGATCCGAATGCGGTTTGGAAGAAAACAATCGTAAAGAACTACACGGTAAGAGATCTTCATGTTCCGATTTTCGAGAAGGGCAAATGCGTATACGAAAGTCCTTCCATTGAGGAAATCAAGAGCTACTGCAAGGAGCAGGTCGCAACTCTTTGGGATGAAACCCTCAGATTTGAGAACCCGCAGACATACTATGTTGATCTTTCGCAGAATCTTTGGGATATGAAGAACAAATTGCTGAGAGAGTATTCATCAAAATAATTTCAAAACAGAACAACGGATAAAAACTGAGAAGAACCATAAAACCGACGGACAAAAGCGTGTTTTATGGTTTTTTTCGTAAAAGACTTGAAAAAGCAGAAATATATTGATACTACTTGATATCAATTAGTATCAAATTTAAAGAATGCAAAAATTATTCAAACCGACCAAAATACAGAGTTTGGTAGACAATGAAGCGCGCAGATGATATAATATCTCCTATGTGATTGAAACAATATGAATGGGGGATAAGGAATGAATCAAAAATTAACAGGCAAGCAGTATGCCCTGGTTGCGTCGATGCTTTTCGGAATGTTTTTCGGAGCGGGCAACCTCATTTTCCCGATTATACTCGGGGCAAAGGCGGGTTCGAGTTTAGTTCCTGCACTGATCGGAATGTTGATAACGGCAGTCGGAATGCCGCTTCTGGGAATCGTTGCACTTGGCGTATCGAAGAGCAGCGGTCTGATGGAAATGTCGAGCCGCGTCGCGAAAGGATACGGATATTTCTTTACATGTGCGCTCTATTTGACGATTGGGCCGTTCTTTGCAATACCAAGATGTGCGGCAACATCCTTTACGATGGGAATTGAGCCGCTTATCGACGGGAATGTGACGGTCGTGCAGGCAATTTTTACGACGCTTTTCTTTGCGGCGGTATTGTTCTTTGCGCTCAGACCGTCGAACATCATGAATTCAGTCGGTAAATATCTGAATCCGATTTTTCTCGTTTGCCTCGGAGTCTTGGTTATTGCGGCACTGATTTCACCGGAGCAGACGGTTTCAAGCGTGCCTGCAAGCGGGGATTATGCGGAGAATGCTTTTGCAACGGGCTTCCTGCAGGGCTATGACACCTTGGATGCACTCGCTTCTCTTGCGTTCGGCATTATCGTAATAAATGTTATTACGGGCATGGGCATTGAAGAACCGGGCGCGATTGCGAAAAACACGATTAAATCCGGCGTTTTCAGTATGATTTTAATGACAGTGATTTATGCGCTGATTGCCGTGGTGGGAGCGCAGAGCTACGGGCTGTATGCGGATCAGCTTGCAGATCCTTCCTTTAACGGGGGAACGGCGTTTGCGGTTATCGCAAGACACTATCTCGGAAGCACAGGCATGATTGTACTGGCTCTGACGGTTACTTTCTGCTGCATGAAGACAGCAATCGGACTGGTTACATCGTGCGCGGACACTTTCTCGGAAATCTTTCCGCATTCGCTGTCCTATCGCAATTGGGCGATTGCATTTACAGCATTTTCGCTGCTCGTATCCAACATCGGTCTTTCAAAGATTATTTCTTTCTCGGCACCGGTGCTGTACTTCTTGTATCCGCTTGCGATCGTGCTGATACTGCTCACGATTTTCGGAAAATATTTCGGACATTCGCGCATTGTCTATGTATGCGGAATCGGATTTACGATGATTGCTGCCGTGCTTGACCTGCTGCGCGTGAGCGGACTTGCACAGGGAGTTGTGGAGTGGGCTTCCGGCTGGCTGCCGCTTTATACGATGGGACTTGGCTGGCTGGGTCCGGGCATTATAGGAAGCGTAGTAGGACTCATTGCCATGAAGTTTACAAAGAAAAACGCATAAGAAAAAAAATACGCCTTTGGAAAGGCCTGACGGGTGCAGGAAGTTCCGAAGGCGTTTTCTTATGCAAGCGAAGGCAGAGCAACATCTGAAGCAAAATTTTGGATTCCGTAGAGAACCAGAACATCCGTAATACCCTTTGCCTGTATGTAATCACGGATGTCGCCGCGGAAAAAGCGCAGGTCGATGACATGAACTTCTTCAAAATCCTCGCAGGCAAACTGCGAAAAGGTGTTGCCGTAAGAATCTTTGAGCAGAAGGAGCTTGCCGCTGCCTGCATCGCCGCTTCCGGAAATGAGGGTCTGCGCCTGGTTGGAATTCAGAAATACGGCATATTGGTCGCTGCCTTTCAAATATTTCTTTTCATAAATGCTGTTCGTTTTGTAATCCCCGTTGTTATAGGAAACCGAATGGCTTTCATGCCGGTACCATGCAGTTATCGACTCGGCGGGAATCGTCGGAAGCGGAACTTTGTTCCAAGTCGTGCCGCGGAAATTACTGCACAACTCTTTCTTTGCCCAGCAGCTTTTCGGGGCGGTTTTCCTGCCGCGGAGATTCATCCATTCACAATACGCGTAGTAAGCGCCGAGGCTCGTCCAGTGGTGATCCGTACGATAATAGATATTTTCATCGGTATGCGTATCCAAAACTTTCTTTACATCAACGGTCCGAAGTCCGGCATCCTGCAGAAGTGCAAGCATTTTCTCATAGCCTGCCACGGGTGCGTAAGCCGGGAGTTTATTCGTCAGAACCTGGGCGGCAACCGGGACGGGCATTGTGTACATGGAAATTCCGCGTTTGGTGAGGTAAGCCTGCAGGGATGCAACCGCTTCAGCGTTTGCTGCAAACAGCTTCGGGTTATAGCTTGTGAACTTATCCATCAAATATTTGTCTTTTGCTATGTAGACACCGCCGGATTCGTGTTTCCCCGCAGCCATCTCCGCAAAAGTCTTTACGGTAATCCAGTTGTCACGCAGAGGAACTTGGTCGGTCAGATAATCCTCGAAAGTGCTGCTGAAATCTCCGGAAAAGAACTCATCGACATAGAAGAGCGGAAATTCTGCAAGAGTGCGCTTTTCATGCTCCGAAAAGGCGCGGTCGGGAGTGAGCGGCCCGGCGAGCATCGAAACAGCGAGCAGGAGCACTGCCAGCAAAATTACTGTTTTACTTCTCAAATTGTATTTCATTTTCATTCACCCCCGCTAAAATCTGAAATAAAGAAACGGATTGTACGAGCCGCTGACCAGATATGCCATCGAAAGCAGGCAGAGGACAAGCATTCCGCTGCAGTCTGCGAGCGTACCCAAACAAAAGGTGCGTTTTGATGAAAGCCCTTCAAGATGCTCATTCATTTTTTGGTACAGCCGGCTTCCAAGCTTTGTGGATGCTGCCACACATAAAAGCAGCATAGGCGCGTAGGTCAGCAGCAGGTACAGACTCCCCGAATCGTACAGCACTCCGCTGCCGAGCATTGCCGCAATCCAGTGCAGCCCGTCGGTAATTTGTTCAAATCCAAAAATCGGCCAGTTGAAGCTGATAAAAAACAGTGCATAAATGTGCTGCGTCAGGCTGCCTCGCTGTTCAAGCCATTTCAAAATGAAAAGCTTTTCGAAAACCAGCAGCAGCCCGAAGTAAATCCCCCAAAGAACAAAGTTAAAACTTGCCCCGTGCCAAAATCCGGTGAGTACCCAGACGATGGCGATGTTTCTGAGCTGCATGGCGAGCCCGCCGCGGTTTCCGCCCAGCGGTATGTATACATAGTCGCGGAACCATGTGCCCATCGAAATGTGCCAGCGCCTCCAGAAATCCGTAATGCTTTTTGCGGTGAATGGGTAGTTGAAGTTTTCAAGGAAATGAAAACCGAAAACACGCCCAAGCCCGATTGCCATATCCGAATAACCGGAAAAGTCGAAATAAATCTGAAAACCGTATGCGACTGCTCCCAGCCATGCGGTCAGAACCGTCGGATCTGCCTGTGCAGAAGCGGCTTCCCACAGAAGTCCGATATTATTGGCGAGCAGAACTTTTTTTGCAAGCCCTGTGACAAAGCGGCGAACGCCTTCCGCGAAGAGGTCGGGCGTGTGCCGGCGGTTTTCCAGTTCGTCTGCAATCGTCTGATACCGCACAATCGGTCCTGCGATGAGCTGCGGAAAAAGCGTAACATAGGACGCGAATTTCAGAATGTCTTTTTGCGCGGAAACTTCGCCGCGGTAAACATCAATCGTATAGCTCATCGTTTGGAAGGTGTAGAACGAGATTCCGATTGGAAGCGGCAGGTTCGGCTGCGGAATATCCGTTCCGAGCAGGGAATTAACGCACCCAATCAGAAAATCGCTGTATTTGAATACTGCCAAAAGACCGATGTTGATGCAAAGCGACGCGAGAAGCGGAAGCTTTGCGGAGCATCCGCTTCTTCGTCTGGATTCAACCGCTCTGCCGCAGATATAATCGACAGCGGTCGAAAACAGCATGAGCAGAATGTATACCGGTTCGCCCCATGCATAAAACAGCAGGCTGAAGACAAGAAGCACGAGATTCTTCATCTTGTCTGGTGAGACGAAGTATACAAGCAGGCACAGAGGCAGAAAGACTTGCAGGAATGTCAAACTTGAGAAAACCATGTTATTTTCCTGCCTCAACTTCTTCTGTCATGTCAAAATAGTTCTTCTTAGTCTCTTCCTTCGGAATTTTGATTTTGTTCTTTGCGCTTCCAAAGATTTCTTTCCATGCTTTATCGATTTTCTTTGCTTCTTTCTTTGCGAATTTTGCCTGTTTTTCTGCACTTAAACTGCTGTCCGGCTGTTTACCTTCGATGATGAGCGCCACATAATTCCCGTTCACATAGAGGCGTGCCTGAAGGACGCGCTGGAGATCCATATTATACATTCTGTTGTAGCTTACGACCTGTTCGTAGCCTTTTTGAAGTTTTTTGGCAGCGGTTTTCGCATAACCTTTTTTCACCTTTAAGATGATTGTGGTGTCGGACTGAAGGGCGGAGTTTGAATTGGTTTCAGCCGCCCAGCTTACGACCTTTTTCATATTGAGCCCATAGTAATCTTCGAGACGCTGCTTGGTTTCCTTCGTGTCGCTGGTGTAACTCTTGCCAAGGGATTTTTTCAGCTTTTTCAAAACCTGTTTCGAAGTCAGAGCCTTTTTCGCTGCTTTTGTGGTTTTTGTGGCTGCTTTTGCGGTGAGAGCTGCGGAGGAATCTGCAGCTGTTTCGGTGACCTGAGTGCTTTGCGATGAGGACGGTGTCTGCGAAGTTGTATCTGCATATACCGCAGCGGTGCTGCCAAGTGCCAGGAAACAAGCCAGTGCAAGGCTTAAAACTGTTTTCATAATTGTGTTCTTTTTCATTTTTGCTACTCCTTTTTTTAATATCAATACAGTGGATAGGGGACAAAAGAGCCGCGCGGCCGTGCGCATCAAGTGCCGCTCTCTTGCCCGTTCCAATATAGATACGAGCGGGAGTCGGAAAATGTCGGGAAGAAAATAAAAAAATGCAGAAATTTTTAAAATCTGCATTTTTCGGTAGAAAGTGTTATGCATTTTGGAGAAGAACGGCAAGTTCTTCAAAGTCGCTTTGCGGAGCTCCATCCGCGTTGACAAGGCAGAAGCTCATGTCATCCGTCTGCCAGCTTTCGCTCAAAATGCCGTCTGCGGCTTCCACACTGCCGGAAAGGTTTTCGGCATTCTCAGATGCGGAATAGTCATAGGAATGGCCGTTCCATGTGAAGGTGACGATAGCAGTGTTTTCGTAGGCGATGCAAAAGCTTGCGTCTTTTGCGCCGTCCGGGGCGTTGATGCTGAAACCGAGCTGCGTTTCAAAGTCCTGCGAACCGGAGACATCGATGAATGGTGAACTCGCCAGAACCGGAGGGGCGTCAGGAACAGTCGGGCCAGCCGGATCTCCATTCAAAATACCCGGGAGGAAAGTGCCCGCCGCGATAAAGATAACAAGGCAGGCAGCAATGGCTGCGTATTTCCGCCATGAGACTTTGAAAAATTTCTTCTTTGCCGGAAGCTCGTGAATTTCAGTGGCTTCCGCTTTTTTCAAAATGTTTTGGTACATGCGCTCCTGTGCGCCTTCCGGCAGTTCGATTTGGTCGAACGCCTCTTTTATTTTGTTTTCATTCGGCTTGCTGTTCATAGTTCATCACCTCCTGAATCTTCCAATAAATGTTTTAATTTACTACGCGCATCACGCAGCCTGTTTCGTATGGTAGACGGCGGACTGCCGAGCATTCCGGCAATTTCGTCTGTCGAATAGCCTTCGTAATAATAAAGCCACACGACTTCTTTATGCTTTTCGGGAAGCGCCATGACCTGTTCAAGCAGGCATCCTTCCGCTGCCGTTTCTTCTGTTTTGCTGTCGGGAATATCAGGCTGCTCGTCGATGTCGCTGACTTTTTGCATCCACCAATGTTTCAGCTTGTCCTTGCAGATATTCATTGCCGTCGTGGTCAGCCACGCGCGTTCGTGCCTCTCATTTTCAAAAGCCGCGTCGCTTGTTATCGCCCGCACGAAGGTGTCTTCCGTGCAGTCCTCCGCATCCTGCGGATTTTTCATAAAAGCATAGCAAACGCGGTAAATTGCCTGAAAGTGCCTCAGATAGAAGCTTTCGAAATCTTCGCTCGCACGCCGGAAAGATTTCTCCATAAGTACACCTCCTACATTTGTTATACGATTAAACCGTGAGTTTTGTCGGATAATTTGCGAAAAAAATCGGCCGCCGGAAAGCGACCGAATGTCTGATTAATTTTACAGTGTGCCGGAAGCGTTCAAGACATTTTTAATCTTGTGCTGTACCATCGCCTGAATGGCGTCTCTGCCCGGTCCGAGGTATTTACGAGGGTCGAAGTCCGCCGGGTTTTCTGCGATGTACTTGCGGACTTCCGCAGTCATTGCCAGACGAAGGTCAGTGTCAATGTTGACCTTGCAGATGCCGTACTTGGTCGCTTCGCGGATCATTTCCTCAGGAACGCCCTGCGCGCCCGGAATGTCGCCGCCGTACTGATTGCACTTGTCGACAAATTCCTTCAGAACCGAGGATGCGCCGTGCAGAACAAGCGGTGTGTCCGGAATCAATTTGTGGATTGCCTTCAGTCTTTCAAAATCAAGATAAGGCTCGCCTTTGAATTTATATGCGCCGTGGCTGGTGCCGATTGCGATTGCAAGGGAGTCAACCCCGGTCTTTTCTACGAATTCCGCGGCTTCATCAGGGTCTGTGAAAGTTGCCGAACGCGCGTCAACCTTGATATTGTCCTCGACGCCCGCAAGCTTTCCAAGTTCCGCTTCAACCACAACGCCGTGTGCGTGTGCGTATTCCACAACCTCTTTCGTGAGGCGGATATTTTCTTCAAACGAATGCTTGGAACCGTCGATCATAACGGAAGTGAAACCATCGTCCACGCATTTCTTGCAGATGTCGAAGTCTTCGCCGTGGTCAAGGTGAAGCGCGATGTCAAGACCCGTATCGAGGATTGCAGCCTCAACGAGCTTCGTCAGATAAGCGGGCTTTGCGTATTTGCGCGCGCCTGCGGATACCTGAAGAATCAGCGGTGACTGTTCGATTTTCGCTGCTTCGACGATACCTTGAATGATTTCCATATTATTTACATTAAAAGCGCCGATTGCATAGTCGGATTGCAATGCTTTGGCGAACATTTCTTTCGTGGTGACTAATGCCATTTCTTACCTCCTGCTGTTTGGAACTTAAACTACATATAGTATACAACATCGGCGGCCGAAAAGAAAGATGGCAATTTTGGTTTTCCGCAATTATTCATCGGAAGCACCGCCAAGCCCCGACATAATCGGGCCGAGCATATCCATGATGCCCGAAAGGTCAGGAAGAGCCGAAGCGTTAATCAAAGATTCAGGCTCAGAAGCCTTCGGCGGCTTCGGCAGTTTCTGCGGAGTTAAAGCCATCTGCCCCAGGTTATCGACCTTGCCCATGATTCCAACCATGCGGTGAAAGTCCTTTGCAAGCGCTGCAGGATGCGGCGGTCGGGCAGGAGGCCGAACGAGGGCTGCCGCAGAACCCGGAACGGAGCCGGCATTGCCGCCATCAAGTGCGGCGAAAACGAGCAGCAGAAGAAGCACGACGCCGATGGAATTTTGATTGTTCATTTATGTATTCCTCCCAAGAATGAAAGATGGTTCGCATAATTCTATAAAACATAATATGAAAGGACGCGCAATTTCGTGCGCCGCGCCGCATAGATTATTACATAAATCGGAAAAAGGGGGAAATTAAATGGATATCAATGAAAAAATGGCGGCAGAGATTGCCGCGCAGCTCGGGCTCGGAAATAACGGGGGCGTGAACAAACAACTCCTCAGAGGACTCGAAAGCAAGTCGGACGAAGAACTGGCAAGGGACATTTTACGAATGAAGGAGCAGCTTGCGGCGAGCAATATCAGTCCCGCACGGCAGAAAGCAATGCTGAAAAGTCTCATGCCGATGATGAACGCATCGCAGAGGGCAAGACTGGAGAAAATAATCAGGTTGATTTCGGAGTAACCTGCTTTATAAGTGGATTCAAGATAAAAGGGGCTGTGCCCTAACGGTTATTTTCCGTTAATGCGACAGCCCCCTCGCATGGCGGAGGACATGGGACTCGAATCACTTTGCGTAGCCTGAAACCCGCATAAAAAGGAGGTTTTGCGCCACATTGTCTTTTCGTGTAATCAAAAGTGTAATCAAATCTATCTATTTTTCCCCATTTCAACATGTCTGTTTCCCAATCCACGATGTGTTTTTCGTAAACTGCTTAATTTTCTCGCTTTGATCACTTGATTTCAAGGACTTTGTACGCATCCGTGCTTGGATTGCATTCCATACTGTTTTTCTTTCGGCCTAGCTCCGCATGGTGCTGCTCCAGCTGTTTCGCTCGTTTCACCGCATGCTCCTGTGCATGTGCGATCAAATCGTAGACATTTGCGTTCTTTTTGTAACCCGGAATATAAGTTGTCAAATCTCTTATAACTTCATCATTTGATGCATAGCTTTTCGTGCTATACCGGAAGTGCTGAAGAAACCAAATCTCGAAGCAAGGATTAGAAAGTAAAAGTTCAACACCGCTTTCCTCCGCAAGTTTTCGTGCCTGATTGATCTGGCCCTGCTTTGAGATATCCGTATCGGTGTCGACCGCACAGAAAGCCAGATCGCCATTCTTCAGATCAAGTTCCTCACTTTGGATATACTGAACTGCTGATGCAACAATTCCAACCGGATCCGTTTCCGTTGAAGAAGTGAATCGAACTCGGTAGTCCTTGTTGTTTTGAAAAAGTTCATGGAAGTATAGCTTTTCTGTCTTGTTGCGACCCTCCGCAGCGATTAGGATCAGCTTTGTGCGGGATCGATTCACTTGACCTCTTTTCTTTTGTTTCACCGCTGCCATGCCAAGTCCTCCAATCCGATATTCGGGATAGCTCCATATCTGCCCTGCAAGTATCCTTTCCGCACATTTTCTGTTTTCCTAGGGGAAAACTCGTCCAGCGAGTAAAGTTCAGTGACACCGTTTTCGTGGTTCTTTTCTACAAAGTAGATCTGATCTCGCCGCAGAAGATCCAGCGATAGTGTTTCCACAGAATGTGTGTTGAAGATCAACTGTGCTTTGTTTGGATTGGTTTCCCTACTATTAAACAGTTGGATCAGATATTCCAGGAACAGCGGATGCAGACTGTTATCAATTTCATCGACAACAATGGTTCTGCCGTTTTCCAATGCATCCTTTATGATCGGGCCGAAAATGAAGATCCGTTTCGTGCCCTCTGATTCCGCATCAAAGGGCAAAGTGTATTCGCAAGTCGTATCGTCATTTGTCACGATGTGATTCGTCCTTAATGCGTATGCTTTTAATAATCCCTCCGGCAAGTTCTTTGTCTGCGAGTCAATGCTATAGCCGGTGATATTGATATCAGCAGTTTTAAGCAGCGATGTGATAAACGACTGCAAGGAGTCTCCACCATGAGCGAAAACTTCCAGTGCATCGAGCGTAATGTTAAAATTTGCATTGTTATAAGTGTCGATTCCTTTCGCAAACCACAGATAGGCTTCTTTTGTAAGTTCACAGTTCCAGTTTGTTGCCGTGGCGAGGAACAGTTTGTTCGGCGCTGTTTTTTCCTCGTACTGTTTCAGTTTGCTTTCATTCGACTTTGTGTATTTATAGTCTTTGGTATTCGTTCTTTCAAAGATCAAGGAAGGAAGTTTGCTGCTGTATTTGTACAAATACTCGTCGTAAATTTTTGAAGAATCCGCAGAAAAGCCATACTGATATTTCACATGGTTTATCACAAAAGTAAAATCGAATTTTGACGGCAGATGTCTATGTTCCTCATCAAAGGCATACGGATGAATGAACGGCACAGCCCGGTCGATCTGTCTGTCATTTGATTCGCGAATAATCCGAAGTGCAGCGGTCATAGCCTTGAAGATATTGCTTTTTCCTGCCGCATTCGCTCCGTAAATAGCTGCCGTAGGAAGCAGATATCCATCTTGATAGTCCTGAAGATTTTCTCTAAGCTCCGATCCTGCGCCTGCATTCATGCTCAACACCGTTTCATCCCTTAGGGACATATAGTTTTCTACTGCGAATTGAATCAGCATGTCAATCACCTCGTTTTTAAATATACTGATGAGTTTATTCTACCAATATATTATAAAATAATCAATATAGAATCGATAAATTTGCAAAAAATATGCAGATTCATTGTTTTTATAGTGAAATATGCAATGCAGTAATGGACTACCGCCGATTCCACGCAAAAATTCATGCACAGGCCGCAGCCCGTACTCATTGAAATTCCGACAAAAACGAAGAAACGGAAGTGATCGCTCACTTCCCCCTCGCATGGCAAATAACTCTAATTTTGATAGAAACCCGTTAAGGGGGTGCAGTTCTTTGCCAAAGGAAGAGGAGCGCCTTCGTGAACCAATGCGTTAGGTGAAAATAATTTTTTGTTAAAATGCGTATGTTTTTCTCTGCACCACTTGCAAAGGAGAAAGAAACGCGGTATAATATGACCAAACAAACCGAAACGGTCATATTTAAGGAGGCGTACGCTTGGCTTTTACCGATTACGAGACTGAGCAGCTCCGCAAGGCGCTGCTGAAGGAAACGAGACATTGTGCTGTAACGCTGGGGATGAAGAAAACCTCCGTGGATCAGCTGACGAAGGCTGTCGGCATCGCAAAGGGCTCGTTCTATAAATTCTACGAGTCCAAGGAAATGCTATTTTTCGCGGTTTTGGAGAACATACACTTCGAGCTTTACGGAGTGGCTGACCATGCACTGAACGAAGCTGACAGCTTACCACCATCGGAACGTGCGGCAAAGGCAGTTCTTGCCGTCTGCCGGCGACTGTCTGATACCGGCGACATGGTTTTCATTGAAAACGATGCGAAGCTGCTTTTGCAGAGAC
>OLQV01000956.1_pt1 | contig 23365 bp, 20 predicted proteins | sample 1672371 | NCBI WGS metagenome assembly OLQV01 (sample SAMEA3136676, study PRJEB25190) | human gut metagenome
TGCAGACTTCTTGGAGATCTGCCTTTCAAAGAAGTAAAAGTAACCCCTGTGGATGACAGGGAAGTGTATGTCAGTGGAAATACCATAGGGATCTATATGGAAACAAAGGGTGTACTGGTTATTGATACAGGAGAGATACAGGCTGAAGATGGTGAAACGAAAGAACCATCCAGAAATATTGTTCGTCCGGGAGATTATATTGTAGCATTTAATGATCAGAAGGTTACAGACAAAAAAGAACTGATCAGGGATCTGGAAAACATGAATGGAGAAGCAGTTACGCTGAAAGTCAACAGAGATGGTGAGACGCTGCCTGTTTCTGTCACACCTGCCAAAGATGCCTCCGGCAGCTACAAACTTGGACTGTGGGTAAGAGATGATACCCAGGGGATCGGAACGCTGACCTATGTGAATGGGAACGGCAGCTACGGTGCACTGGGGCATGGGATCAGTGATATTGATACAGCAGATCTTCTGGAAATATCAGGAGGTGCTTTGTATAAAGCACAGGTTCTGGCAGTGAATAAAGGCAGCAAAGGAAATCCGGGGGAACTGGCAGGACTGATCCGTTACGAGGAAAGAAATCTTCTGGGGACTATTACAGAAAATAACAAAAACGGCATTTACGGACAGCTTTATACAAATGAAGAAAACAGTATTTCTCTGAGAAAAATGCCGGTAGCACATAAGCAGGAAGTGCACACCGGAGATGCCACGATCCTGGCGTGTGTGGATGGACAGGTAAAGGAATATGCAGCAGAGATCAAAAGGATCGATCTGAACCATGAAGATACCAATAAGAGCTTTGTGATCCAGATAACAGACGAAAATCTTCTGGAACTGACCGGAGGCGTGGTCCAGGGAATGTCCGGGTCGCCTATTTTGCAGGATGGAAAAGTAGTTGGCGCAGTTACCCATGTGTTTGTGCAGGATGCATCGAAAGGATATGGGATCTTTATTGAAGAGATGTTGGAGCAGGGATAAGAAAATAGTTTTTGAAATAAAACGTATTGTTTACTATAGTATATTTCAAAAACCCAATGACTTTTTGAAATAAAAGAGATATAATAAGTGTAGTTATTTCAAAAAGAGGTGAAAATGTATGAAGCGTGCAGGAATATATGTTGACAATTTAAATGGAGAGGCTATGTACCAATCTTTTAAACCAAATCCATTACCACCGATACCTGAAATTGAAATGGACGGGGAGATTGTAAAACTTTTAGTTGATGCAAATAAGCAACTGGTAAAACTTGATACTGCATCACAATTGATTTCTAATGCGGATCTGTTTATATCAATGTATGTTAGAAAAGAAGCGTTGATCTCTTCGCAAATAGAGGGAACGCAGTGTACTCTTGACGATGTATTAGATCCGGAAGTGGAAGCAAATGCAAATCTTGATGTATCTGATGTTATTAATTATGTGAAAGCAACACAGTATGCCTTAAAACGTTTAGAAAGATTACCTTTATGCTGCAGATTAATAAGAGAAATACATGAAGTATTAATGGAAAATGTTCGTGGACAGGATAAAACTCCGGGAGAATTTAGACATTCTCAAAACTGGATCGGACCTGCAAACTGTTCATTAAAAGATGCCAGGTATATTCCTCCTAATGTAGAAGATATGCAAACAGCAATGTCTGATTTGGAAAAATATATCAATGAGAATGTGGATTATGATCCATTGATCAGAGCGGCATTGATTCACTATCAGTTTGAAACAATACATCCGTTTTTAGATGGCAACGGAAGAATTGGAAGACTTTTGATACTCCTCTATTTGATGGAGCAGAGATTGATTGAAAAACCAGTCATTTATATATCCTATTTTTTGAAAAAGAACCAGATAGAATATTATGACCGCATTAGTGAAGTCAGGAGAACCGGAAACTTTGAACAATGGATAAGATTTTTTTTAGAGGCAGTAAGTAAAGCAGCATCGGACTCTTTAGAAGCAATTCGTCAGCTTTCTGTGTTGCATGATACGAATGTAGAAAAACTTCCAAAGACAACTCGGAGCAAAGATAATTTACGAGCAGTTTTTGACTATATTGAACAGTATCCGATTATTGATATCAAGAGAACCGCAAAGGAATTAGAGGTTAGCTATAATACGGTAGCTGCTGCTGTGCGGAAACTTGTAGAACTTGGGATTTTGCAGGAAACAACCAATGCTGCAAGAAATAGAGTATTTGCCTATGAGGAGTATTTAGCGATACTGAGAAAGGATACTTAAGAGCTGATTGACGATAGAATGATGATCAGAAATGTTCTATACAGATGGTATAAAGAAATAAAACATATGGTATAAGACAAAGCGAGTAAAAATGACAGATAATAAGTATCGTAATGAGAAACGTATTCAAATATCCCATAATTCGACGAAAATTTACTAAAAATTCTTGCGGTGATTCCCTGATAGGTGTATAATTATTCCAATGGTACACGTCAAGGGAATCAGGGAAGAGAGGAAAATACATATGAAGATCAAAAGTATTCGGACAACATGTATGATTTCATGCACGGCAATTATTTTAGCTTGCTCCATCGGAGTTAGTCTTGTTACCTATATGGGAATGAAGGAAACGATCACCAAAACCAATTCAGACTATAAAGATGCGGTAATATCGGGATATAAAGAACAGATTAAAGATGAAGTCGGAGCAATGCTGACGGTCGTCAATATGGTTTATGAAAAGAGCCAGTCAGGAGAAATGTCAGAAAAAGATGCGAAAAAAGAGGCAATGGAAATCCTTCGCAATGCGCGTTATGGAGAAGACGGCGAAGGATACTTCTGGATTGACGGTACGGATTATACCTTGCTGATGCACCCGATCCTCTCTGAACAGGAAGGAACGAACCGTTACGATCTGACAGACCAGAATGGTGTAAAGATCATTCAGAACATTATGAAATCGGCAGAAGCCGGCGGCGGATACAATGAGTTCTACTTTACAAAAGCAGATGGTAAAACGGTTGCACCAAAGATTGCTTATTCAGAAGAATTTGAGCCTTGGGGCTGGGTCATTACCACAGGAAATTATGTAGATAATTTAGAGAAAAATATTGAGAAGAACCGTGTCACACTGCAGAACAGACAAAAGAGCATGATGATGCAGAATAAATATCTTTATCAGTGTAGTCATTATGGTAATATCCCTGATCGCCTGCTTTAAATTCGGAAACGGTATTAAGAAGCAGCTTTTAGAAATGCAGGGAATGGTTGGAAGGATTTCTGAAGGAAATCTGACACAAAATGTTGAGATCCGGAGTGCGAATGAGATCGGAGTGCTGGCAGATTCGCTGAATGTGGCACAGGGAGGCATCAGTGGTCTGGTATCACATGTCGGCGAGACATCAGAACATCTGAATTTAGCAGAACAGCAGTTTGTCGATAATTTCAGTATTATGAATGAAGCAATTGAAAATCTGACAAATGCGATGGGCGATGTAGCACAGAACATTTCGCAGCAGGCAGAGTCTACAACGGATGTAGCCGGAAGCGTAGAAAAGATCGCACAGAATATCCAGAGCACCACAGCGGATATCGAGGATTTATCTGAAAATGCATCCTTTATGAAGAAATGCTCACAGGATTCCTATACCAGCATGGAGAATCTGTTAGAAGTAAATCAGCAGACCATCCGTAACATCGAAGTGATGTATCAGCAGACAGAGTATACGAATGAATCCGTCAATAAGATCAGTGAAGCAGCAACGTTGATCAGTCAGATTGCATCACAGACCAATCTTCTTTCTCTGAATGCGTCGATCGAGGCAGCGAGAGCCGGAGAGGCAGGAAGAGGATTTGCAGTAGTAGCAGAAGAGATTGGACAATTAGCTTCAGAGTCGGCAGAAACAGTTCAGGAAATCAATGGTATCATTGAGGAACTGACTGATAATGCAAATAAATGTATGGACATCATGAAAGACATGAATACAACATCCAAGACACAGATCGATACCTTAACGGTAACACAGGATACGTTCCAGGAGTTGAAGAATGCATTAGATGTATGTATTGAGACTGTACAGGATATTGCAGCGAAGATGCAGGAAATCGATCAACAGAAAGATTATGTGGTTGGTCACATCGAGACATTGAATGCACTTTCTGCAAATAATGCATCCTTTACCGAGGAGACATCAGCAACATCGGAAGAAATTGACAATGCAGTCAAAGATTCCATGGAAGTTTTGGATACAGTTATGAACCATACACATGAGTTATTAGAAAGTGTAGAACGTTTTTCCGTATAACCTATGGAAAAATGACAGAAAAGGGGGGAGAATTGCTTGTTTCTATTGGACTTGAAAAATTAGTTGCTATTTTTCGACAAGAGATGTGTCGAATTGCCTGTATAATACAGTTGATTCAGGAGTATCCGACACGGATATGCAAAAAAGCCGCTAAAATACAGTGGTTGTCGAATTAGAACGTTAGAAAACTATTGAATTTAGGGGAACCTAACGATATAATAGCAGCATGTTTGAAAAATTTACCAGGAGGGACAGCATGGAGAAGCTGAACATTGCGATTGCAGATGATAACGAAAGAATGGTGCGTCTTTTAGGCGATATTGTACGGAGTGATGAAGAATTACAGGTGATTGGAACAGCGAAAGACGGGGTAGAAGCGTACGAATTGATAAAAACTGCCGAACCTGACGTTGTACTGTTAGATATTGTTATGCCAAAGATGGACGGCTTAGGAGTTATGGAAAAAGTCAACAAAGATTCTACGATCAAAAAGCACCCGGCATTTATTATGATCAGTGCGATTGGTCAGGAAAAGATTACAGAGGATGCATTCCGGCTCGGAGCAGATTACTATATTATGAAACCGTTCGACAATGATATGGTCATTAGCCGGATTAAGGATGTCAAAAACCGTAACGTAGCACGTCCAAGCGAGGTGCGTAAGGTACAGCCTTATGAGAAACGGGAAGAATTAAAAGAACGTAACTTAGAGGCTGATGTGACGGCAATTATCCACGAGATTGGAGTTCCGGCACATATCAAAGGATATCAGTACTTACGGGAAGCAATTATCATGTCTGTGAATGACATTGATATGTTAAATTCCATTACGAAGATTCTCTATCCTACGATAGCGAAAAAGTTTCAGACTACGCCAAGCCGCGTAGAGAGAGCCATCCGTCATGCGATCGAGGTTGCATGGAGCAGAGGAAAAATGGATACGATCGATGCACTGTTTGGGTACACCATTAACAACGGAAAAGGAAAACCGACAAATTCAGAGTTTATCGCTCTGATCGCGGACAAAATCAGATTGGAATATCGGAGCAATTCCTGAGATTAACTTTAAAAATTCCTCCTGGTACGGTATAATAAAATTAATTATATTGTACTTGGAGGTTTTTTATGAAAAAAGTCTTGTTTGTAACATCGGAAGCAGTTCCGTTTATTAAGACCGGAGGGCTTGCGGATGTAACCGGTTCTTTACCGAAATATTTTGATAAAAAGAAGTATGATGTACGTATTATGATCCCGAAATATCTGTGCATAGAGGAAAAACTGACAGCAGATTTGGAAAATCTGGGAAATTTTTCGATATCTCTCGGATGGCGTGAGCAGTATGTCGGAGTATTTCACAAGGTTGTCGAAGGGGTTACTTACTATTTTATAGATAATGAATACTATTTTGGCGGAGATCAGCCATATAACCGGATCTATGAAGATGTGGAGAAGTTTGCATTCTTTTCTAAAGCAGCCATTGCCGCAATGAAATTTATTGATTTTCAGGCAGATATCATACACTGTCATGACTGGCAGACTGGAATGGTGCCTGTATTTTTAAAATATTTTTATGGAGCGGATCCGTTTTATCAGAAGATGAAGACCGTCTTTACAATCCACAATCTGAAATTTCAGGGAAGATGGAAGCTCAACGAAGTCAAAGATATTACGGGACTGCCGGCTAAATTCTTTATGCCGGATCAGTTAGAATCTTACGGCGAAGCAAATTATTTAAAGGGCGGGATTGTCTATTCCGACATGGTAACAACGGTAAGCAAATCCTATGCGCAGGAAATTACGACACCGGAAGGTGGAGAGGGCTTAGACGGTCTGCTTCGTGCAAAATCAGACCATTTGTATGGAATTGTCAATGGGATTGATTATGATGAGTATGATCCGGTCACGGATCAGCGTATCGGGACACATTTTGATAAGATGAATGTGGTAAAAATGAAACCGGCAAATAAGGCAGGCCTTCAGGAAGAGCTGGGACTTCCAAAAGAGGAAGATGCATTTTTGATCGGAATTGTATCGAGGATGACAGTGCAAAAGGGTATGGATCTGATTGCCTATGTGATGGATGAACTGTTAGGGGATAAGAAAATCCAGTTTGCAGTGCTTGGAACAGGAGAAGAACGTTTTGAGAATATGTTCCGCCACTTTGCCTGGAAGTATGAACGGCAGATGGGAGTCTGTCTTCAGTATTCCGAAGATTTAGCACACCGGATCTACGCTGGAGCGGATGCCTTTTTAATGCCATCCATGTTTGAACCGTGCGGACTCAGCCAGTTGATGAGTATGCGTTATGGAACCGTTCCAATGGTGCGTGAGACAGGAGGGCTTCGGGATACTGTCTGCCCATATAATGAATACGAGCAGACAGGAAATGGTTTCTCTTTTGCAAATTACAATGCACATGAGATGTTACATATGATCCGTTATGCAAAAGATACTTATGTCAATCATAGAAATGAATGGAACGGAATTGTGAAACGTGCAATGGAATGTGATTTTTCATGGAATGCATCTGCAAGAGATTACGAGACGCTTTATGAGGAACTTTTAAAAATGCAGTAATCAGCAGATGGAGTCTGTTTTTCGGGAATAATAGTAGGCATGATCAGACAGAATTTCTTCCGGTGACAGCTCTGAGAGGTTGACCTCCTGAATGATTGAGGAATATTCTTCAGAAGATTCTCCCTGTTCAGCCGGAAGCAGAAGTACTTCATGCAGACTGCTTGGGATAATAATTAAGTCGTGATTTATTTTCTTCGCTATTGAGGATAAAAGATTTGGATAGAGTATTACGGCTGCACCAAAGAGTTTTTCGGAATTGGTCAGAACATAGAGTGGATAGAGCTGGTTTTTGCTAAATTCAGACAAGTCGGAAACATTCTGCAAGACGGAAAAAATATCATCGAAATAGTAAGGGAGCAGCTTTGGGGTGTTGATTTTTGCAGACTCAAACAGGGTATCGGTCGAGACATTCCAGTAAGGCAAATGCCGGTTATAAATGAGGATTGTTGCCTGCTCTCCGGGGGTTAGATGAATCAGATAATAGAAGACGACAGCGAGGTCGAGAAAACGAATATGGGGAACTTCTTTTAGAAGTTCTCTGTTTTTTTCGTAGTGAATCAGCTTCATACAGATGCGGTCTTTGGCATTTTCGTAGTCTGTAAAGAAGCGGATGTCAATGTTCTCGTCGGGATGATGCATGGCATAGGTGTTTTTGATTTCTTCTAAAATGTGAAACATCGGCATGCCGTCCTGAAATTTGGAAAAGTATGGGTTCAGATAAATCGTAGGAGAAATATTCTGTCCTTTTTTCTGAATGGTCAGTCCATCTAAAATAATTTGATTGTTTTTTGGTATTTTTTGGATAGACAGTGTATAGTCGCTGCCATAGTAATTGCTTAATGCAGAAACAATCGTTTCTTTAAAGGTGTCAAATGTCATAAAAACCTCCTGAATAAAAAATGTAACAGGCGGGATATGAAATAAAATGGGAATATGCACGAAAGTGCAAAGATAAAAAATCCACATGAGATTCATGTGGATTTTAATGTAACACGGAAATTCAAAAAATGCAAGTAGAAATTATTTGGATTTTAATTCTTTCCAGAGTTTGTTGTAAAGTGCAATGGAATCTTCATCCAGGTAGCGGAAGATCTCACAGTTGTTTAAGGTTTCGTCATCAGGGAAAATGGTCTTATTTTCCTGGGTTTCTTTGTCTAATTTGTCATAGACCGCTTTATTTGGTGTTGCATAGTATACATATTCAAAGTTCTTCATAGCGATGTCCTCGCGGCAGAGGAAGTCTAAGAATTTTTCTGCATTTTCCTGATGTTTACAGGTCTTTGCAATCAGCCAGGAATCAATCCACATATTCGAGCCTTCCTCCGGGACACTGTAGTCTAAATCTTTGCTCAAAGACTCTGCATAGGCAGCTTCGCCGGAGTATACCAGTGCCATGGATGCATTGCCTGCGACCACTTCGTCAGCACTTTCATCTACCAGATAGGAGTAAACCAGAGGTTTTTGCTCGATCAACTGATCAAGTGCGGTTTCTAACTCTTTTTTATCGGTGGAGTTAGAGGAAAATCCGAGACGTTTGAGTGCCGGTACAAAGGTGTCGCGCACACTGTCTTCCATGATGATCTGGTCTTTGTATTTTTTGTTCCAGAGGATATCCCAGCTTTTGACGTCATTGGCATCCACTTTATTTTTGTTATAGAGGATTCCGACCGTTCCAAAGAAGTATGGCATGGAATATTTGTTTTCCGGGTCGAAAGCCTTAGAAAATTCAAAATAAGAATCATCTAAATTTTTAGAAAGAGGAATCTTATCAAAGTTAATCTCTTTTGCTTCTCCCTCGTTGATCAGGCGTTCTACCATGTAATCAGAGGTGCAGATCACATCGTAGTCGATCGCACCGGATTTGTATTTCGTATACATTTCCTCCGGATTTACATATTCTTCATAGTTGACATGGATGCCGGTTTCTTCTTCAAAGGCATCTAACACACTCGACTCTATATATTTTCCATAGTTTAATACCGTCAGTGTGTTTCCGTCATCTTTAGAGCCGCAGGCAGTGAATGCGAACATCGCTCCAAGGCATGCAGCCATCAGCAGTAATTTTTTCTTCATAATGTCCTCCTTATGTTGTCAGTGCGGTGCTTTTTTTGGATGAACGGTAATTCATCAAAAGCAGTAACAGTAGTGCGATCAGGAATAAAATAGTGGAGAGAGCGTACATCTCCGGTTTGATCCCTTTTTTGAGTTCGGTGTATATCATGGTTGAGAGTGTATTGACTCCCGGTCCTTTTGTAAAATAGGTAATGGAAAAATCATCTAACGACATGGTCACGGACATCAAAAATCCGCTGAATACGCCGCCTTTGATATCAGGCCAGATGATCTTCCAAAATGCATAAGGTCTGGAAGCACCTAAATCCAATGCCGCCTCATAGGTGTTGGGACTTAGGGAATTCAGTTTTGGCAGTACGTTTAGAATGACATAGGGGATATTAAAAGTAATATGTGCGATCAAAACGGTGTTCATGCCAAGTCTTGTAAATTTTATCAGTAACAGCATTAACGAGATACCGGTTACAATGTCCGCATTTAAAAGCGGGATATTGGTAGCTCCAAGCATCAGTGCTTTCTGTCTTCTTTTCATACTGTGGATACCAATAGCTGCCAGTGTTCCAAGCAGGGTTGCTACAATAGAAGCAACCAGTGTGATGGTAATGGTTGTATAAAAAGCGTTCATAATGGTCCGGCTTTTAAATACCTCCTGATACCAGCGCAGTGTAAATCCGCCCCACTGGACACGCGATTTTGAGTCATTGAACGAAAGTACGATCAGGACCACGATCGGAAGGTACAAAAAGAGGAAAATAATGATCAAATACAGGCGTTCGATTCCTTTTTTTACCATACGGCATTTCCTCCTTCATTTTCTTTATCCTGTCGGTTCATAAATGCCATGGAGGCAATGACAAAGATCATCAGTACAATGGAGAGCCCTGAACCAAGATGCCAGTCCATGCCCTGCATAAAGGACTGTTCAATGACATTTCCGATCAACAGTACTTTGCCGCCGCCTAAAAGATCCGAAATAACAAACGAGGTCAGTGCAGGTACAAACACCATAATAATCCCGCTGAAAACTCCGGAAAGGGAGAGCGGCAGAATGATCTTAAAAAAGACCAAGAGGTTTCCGGCACCTAAATCTCTGGCTGCCTCAATCAAATCCTTGCGGATGCGTACTAACGCATTATAGATTGGCAGGATCATAAATGGAAGGTAGTCATAGACCATACCAAATACGACAGCGGTCGGGGTATTCATCAGGTTGATCCCAGAAAAACCTAACGTTTTTAAAAGGGAATTGATGATACCGTTATTCGATAAAAGCATCTGCCATGCTAAAATACGAAGCATAAAATTCATCCACATCGGAAGTACAAAGAGAAAGACCACAAAGCTGTGCTCTTTGATCTTCATATTGTTTAAGATCATTGCCAGTGGATAGGAGAGCAGCAGGCAGATCAGGGTACAGATCACAGCCAGTTTTAATGCTAAAAACAATGCTTTTAAATGTACCGGCTCTGCGATCGCCGCGATATTTTCCATTGTAAAACTTCCGGCACTGTTTGTCAGTGCATAGTAAAGAACGGCAAAGACCGGAAGGATGATAAAGCCGATGATCCAGACCAGGTAAGGACCGGCTAAAAGTTGTTTTCCAAATTTACGCATCGACTTCTACTGCCTCCTCATCACTGGATTCCGGTTTGTTCATAATCTGAATGTTGAACGGTATGACACGGATTCCGACCTCGGAGCCGACTTCATGCATTTTGGTCGTGTGTACCAGCCACTCAAATCCATTTGCAAGGACTTCAATTTCGTAATGAACCCCTTTAAATATGATAGAGATGACGGTTCCGTCGATAATTCCTTCCTCCGGTTCTACCAGTTCCACATCTTCCGGACGGATGACAACGTCAACCGGACAGTTTTGTCCGAAGCCTTCATCAACGCATGGAAATCTGGTATCTAAGATCTCAACCAGATGGTCTTCTATCATAACTCCATCAATGATATTGCTTTCTCCGATAAAATCGGCAACAAAGGCGTTGACCGGTTCATTGTAGATATCCTCCGGTGTTCCGATCTGCTGGATATATCCCTGATTCATAACGACAATGGAATCGGACATGGTAAGTGCCTCTTCCTGGTCATGTGTAACATAGAGAAAAGTAATGCCAAGCTCATTTTTTAAACGGATCAGCTCGTACTGCATATCCTGACGCAGTTTTAAATCCAGTGCACCGAGAGGTTCATCTAAGAGCAGTACCTTCGGTTCATTTACGATGGCACGGGCAATCGCGATACGCTGCTGCTGACCGCCGCTTAAGGAATCGACGGAGCGTTTTTCAAAGCCGTCTAAATTGACTAATTTTAATGCGTATTTGATCTTATCGTTGATGTATTCCTTGCTTTTCTTGCTGATCTTTAAACCAAATGCAATATTTTCCGCAATGCTCATATGTGGAAAAAGAGAATATTTCTGGAATACAGTGTTTAATTTTCTTTCGTTTGGTGCAAGTGAAGTAATATCCTGACCGTCAAAATAGATTTTTCCAATGTCAGGGGTCTCAAAACCGCCGATCAAACGCAGGGTGGTGGTTTTACCGCAGCCGGATGGACCAAGCAGGGTCATAAATTCATTTTCTTTAATGGTCAGATTTAAGTCATCTAATACCATCTGAGAGTCGAAAGATTTCGTGATGTGTTCTAAAGTAATAAAGTCTTTGCTCATGGTATCCTCCTAAAAATTCGGTGGCGTGGAGACCCAGATAAATACAGCCTCTTTGACACCGTATGCTTCGATGTGGTGACGTTTCAGTCCTTTTAAGTAAAAAGACTCCCCGGATTTTACAAGATAACTTTTCGTTCCACGGATGATCCGGATCGCTCCTTTTAAAACATATCCGAATTCTTCTGCCTCACTGGGTTTCAGCTCCATGGAACGGCCCCCGGGCGCAAGCGTTACGCGTAGAGGTTCCATACCGTTTTTCTGTGCGTTTGGCACGATCCATTCAATTTTTGAATGTTCATTTTCATCTATTTTTGTAAAATAATCTTCCTTTTTAAATACGATCTGTTCCGGTTCATCATCTGCAAAAAATTCTGCAGGTGTGGTTCCAAGACACTGGATAATGTCAAGAAGCGTTCCAACAGAAGGAGAAGTCAGATTTCGTTCTAATTGAGAGATAAATCCCTTAGACAGCTCAGAACGATCGGCAAGCTCCTGCTGGGTCAGTCCATAGTGAACCCGAAGCTCTTTCATGCGGTGCCCGATGTCCATAATAAACTCCTTTTTCTATTATTACTGTGATGTATATGTCAAGATCATGGGTGTATCCATGATAAAAAGTTGCACTATATGTAAATTGCATGTTTAATAATAATAAACAAACTGAGAATTATTATACCGCGTTTGTGGGAAAAGTCAATATTTTCAGATAAATAAAATAAATTTTCCCGAAAGCAGGGGGCGTGTTAGAAAAAAGTATGTGCTCAGCGGGTTTCCGACAATTATTGCAAGTTTCCTTGTGCTAAGCATTCCGATGAACCTCCCCAAAAGCAGGAAGCGTGTTCGCCAGAGGGCTCCACGCTTCCGGGAGTTTCATCTCCATAGCCCAAAAAGAAACTTTTCATAATTGTCGGGAACTCGCTGGGATATAGGTTTTCTAATGCGGTTGGGGAGAGCAGTTCTATGTTGAGATTTTCGGACGGGTATTACAAGTAGAGTGATGCAGAGTAGGTATTGTATTGGATGTTACTTACATAGTATTGCCAATTTCCTTAACATTTCTAAAATATCGAATAATTCCATAAATATAATTCTTTTAGAAGTTGTTTTAGGATTTTCTATGTAGTACGCGACCTCGGCTATCCCCACAGACAGTTGCGAGGCTTCCGTCGTGAGGAGCACACTGCCGCTCATATTTTGTGCCTGTTTGAGCCTGTAGGGCGAGTTGCACAAAACATGAGTAAAAAGGCGTGGGCGACGAACAGGAAACGCAGCATGTCAGTGGGGATAGCCGAAAACAGCGTATGATATAAAGATAAGTATCTAAATCAAAATAGACGATATTTTAAAACTGTCAGAAAATCTTGATACAATTCCGCCGAAATCCATAAAAAAGTAACGAGCCAGAAAAATCTTTTTCTGTCTCTCCCTTCATTCACACTTTACAGAACCCAAAATCAGTGTATAATGTAGTGCGGGAAGGGAGAGAGGAGCGTGATGGAATGGCAGGTTTGGAGAATCCTGTAGAGGAATTGATCGTAGAAAACAAGCAGATGTCGGAAGCATTTTGTAATAGTCTGTTTTTAGCGTTATCGGGAGGATTTCAGGATGCCTATACCTACAATTCAAGAGGCAAGGTGTTTTCAAACGCACAGACTGGCAATGTGGTACTGATGAGCCAGCATTTTATGGAGGGACGCTGGCAGGAAGGAATCCGTTATCTGCTGCCACTGTTGGCATTTGCCGTTGGAGTGTTTATTGCAGAGAGGATACAGTATCGGCACCGATATGCAAAACGTCTGCATTGGAGACAGGGCATTTTGTTAGCGGAGATCGCCATTTTGTTTATCGTAGGTTTTATGCCTGAAAAATGGAATCTTCCGGCAACGATCATGGTATCTTTTGCATGTGCTATGCAGGTACAGACGTTCCGAAAAGTCGGAGGTTATTCCTATGCAAGTACCATGTGCATCGGAAATCTGAGAAGCGGTACGGCAGCATTGTCCGTTTGGTGCAGGGAGAAAAAACCGGAGCAGTTAGAGCAGGCACTTTACTATTTTGGAATCATCTTCTTTTTTGCCATAGGAGCAGGAATCGGTGGAATTTTATCCATAAGATTTGGTTTACATATCATATGGGTTTCCTGCGTCTTTTTATTGATCAGTTTTAGCCTGATGTTTGTAGAAACTTTAAAGAAAAAGTAAAAAATAAGAAGGATACACGAAAAGAACGGTGGAATAAGGAATTATGCGAATTTTTTACATAAAAATGCGTAAAAGTAAAAATTTCACAGTTGACATTTGACATATTTGGTGTATAATTATAACAATTCGATGGAGAAGGTCATACTTTCTCCATTTTTTGTTGTAGTTGACATAATTCTAAGGAGGAGCAAGGATGAAAAGGAAATTAATTGGAGTAATTTTAATGGCAGTGATGGTTTGCTCACTGGCAGCATGTGGTTCAAAAGAGACCAAGGAAACAAAAGCAGACGCAGATAAGTCAGGAACACCGGTTTTAAGAGTAGCAATGGAATGTGGCTATGCACCATATAACTGGACACAGTCAGATGACTCGAACGGAGCAGTTCCGATCGAGGACAGCAAAGATTATGCGTATGGATACGATGTTATGATGGCAAAGAAGATCGCAGATAAATTAGGCTGTGAGCTTCAGATCGTAAAACTGGACTGGGATTCTTTAATTCCCGCAGTACAGTCAGGAACCGTGGATTGTGTTATCGCAGGTCAGTCAATTACTTCTGACAGAAAAGAAATGGTAGATTTTACAGAGCCATATTATTATGCATCCATCGTTACTTTAGTAAAATCTGATGGAAAATATGCAGATGCAAAAGGAATCAGCGATCTTGCAGGTGCAACCTGTACATCACAGCTTGGAACGATCTGGTACGACAATTGTCTGCCACAGTTAAAAGATGCGAATATCCAGCCGGCACAGGAATCTGCTCCGGCAATGTTAGTAGCATTAGAGAGTGGTCGTACAGATTTAGTAGCAACAGATATTCCGACAGCAAAAGCAGCATGTGTTGCTTATCCGGATCTGAAGATTTTAGATTTTACAGATACAGATGATAACTACAAAGTATCCGATGAAGATATCAACATTGGTATTTCTGTGAAAAAAGGAAATACAGAGCTTACAGACAAGATCAACAGCGTATTAAAAGAGATGACAACAGAGGACTTTGACTCTATGATGGATGAGGCAATTTCTGTTCAGCCGTTATCCGAGTAATCAATTAAAAAGGGGTTAGATAACGTGATTTCAAACATGAACTTTTGGGAACGTATTCTCTATCTGTTACAGGAATATGGAACCTCCTATTTAAAAGGTGCAGGAACAACACTTGTGATCGCACTCGTATCGACAGCAATCGGTTGTCTGATAGGATTTATCGTCGGAATCATCCAGACGATTCCGGAGGACAAGCAGAGAGATTCCCTGTTAAAAAAGATCGTTTTAAAGATTGTAAAAATTATTTTAAAGATTTATGTAGAAGTATTCCGTGGAACGCCGATGATCGTTCAGGCAGTGTTTATTTACTATGGAGCTGCACAGATTTTTAACATCCAGATGGGAATGTGGCAGTCCGCATTTTTGATCGTATCGATCAATACCGGTGCGTATATGGCAGAATCCGTGCGTGGTGGAATCATTTCCGTCGATCCGGGACAGACCGAAGGTGCAAAGGCAATTGGAATGACACATGTACAGACAATGACCAATGTCATTCTGCCGCAGGCATTTCGGAATATTTTACCGCAGATCGGCAACAACCTGATCATCAATATCAAGGATACTTCCGTGCTGTCCATTATCAGTATTGTAGACCTGTTCTTTGTACATAAGAGCGTGGCAGGTGCGTTGTATACCTATTTTGAATCCGCAGTGATCGTAATGTGTATGTATCTGATCATGACATTAGCAGCGTCTAAACTGCTCCGTTTATGGGAGAAAAAGATGGACGGTTCACAGAACTATGAATTAGTCGATGTCATGGGGATCGGAACCCAGTTGGGCGAAGAAGTAAAACGTGGAGAGTAGAGGAGGTTTCATATGAATGCAGAAGATGTAATATTAGAAGTATCTCATCTGGAAAAATCTTTTGGCTCTCACGATGTGTTAAGAGATATCAGTTTTCAGGTGGCAAAAGGTGAGGTGGTTTCCGTGATCGGAGCATCCGGTTCAGGAAAATCCACAATGCTCCGCTGTGTGAATCTGTTAGAGACACCAACCGGTGGAAGCATTTTATATCATGGGGAAGATATCACCGATCCAAAGATCAACGTGCCGGCATACCGTTCTAAGGTTGGCATGGTATTCCAGAGCTTTAATCTGTTTAACAACATGACAGTTTTAGAGAACTGCATGGTAGGTCAGATCAAGGTAGCTGGAAGAAAAAAAGAAGAAGCAGAAGAAAAAGCAATGGCATACTTAAAAAAGGTTGGCATGGACGCGTACATCAATGCAAAACCGCGTCAGCTTTCCGGTGGTCAGAAACAGCGTGTGGCAATTGCAAGGGCTTTGGCAATGGAGCCGGAAATCCTGCTTTTTGACGAACCGACTTCCGCATTAGACCCACAGATGGTCGGAGAAGTCTTAAATATCATGCGTCAGCTTGCGCAGGAAGGCCTTACGATGATCGTAGTCACACATGAGATGGCATTTGCAAGAGACATTTCAAGTCATGTGATCTTTATGTCAGACGGCGTGATCGAAGAAGAAGGAACTGCAAAAGAAGTATTCTTAGAGCCAAAGAGCGAAAAGACCAACGAGTTCTTAAGCAGATTCCGTGGAATTGAAGGCGAGGTATAATTGAATGTTTTTCCTCTTTCTGCTATACTTTGAGAAAGTATGGAGGAAGAGAAATCTCAACATAGAAAATTCCCTGTTCGGGTATAATATGATACCGGAACAGGGAATTTTTATGTTAAAATTTTTTATAAAAGAGTTAGCACTCACCTCTTGACAGTGCTAACAAAAGGTGTTATACCTTATATTGTAAAGGAAAAATAGGTTTCAGACATTCTTATTTTTAGGAAATAGAATGTGACGATAGAAAGGGGCGTAGAAGTATGAACATCCAGAAATTTACCCAGAAATCAGTAGAAGCGATCAACGATTGCGAGAAATTAGCATATGAATACGGAAATCAGGAAATCGAGCAGGAACATTTGATGGTTGCATTGATGCAGCAGGAAGATGGACTGATTCCGAAATTAATTGAGAAAATGGAGATCCAGAAACAGCATTTTGCAGATAATGCAAGACGAAAACTGGAAGCCAGAGTCAAAGTGTCCGGAGGACAGGTTTATGTGGGACAGAATCTGAATAAGGTTCTGATCCATGCAGAAGATGAAGCAAAACAGATGGGCGATGAATATGTATCGGTAGAGCATCTGTTTTTAGCATTGATAAAATACCCGAATCAGGCAATGAAAGAATTGTTTAAGGAATATGGTATTACCAGAGAAAGATTTTTACAGAGTCTTTCTACCGTGCGTGGTAATCAGAGGGTAACTTCTGACAATCCCGAGGCAACATATGATACGCTTGAAAAATACGGCTATGACATGGTAGAGCGGGCAAAAGACCAGAAGCTGGACCCTGTCATCGGAAGGGATACGGAAATCCGTAATGTTATCCGGATCCTGTCACGAAAGACGAAGAACAATCCGGTTTTGATCGGTGAACCGGGTGTCGGAAAAACAGCAGTAGTAGAAGGCTTAGCACAGAGGATCGTGCGTGGTGATGTGCCGGAAGGATTGAAAGATAAAAAATTGTTTGCACTGGATATGGGTGCATTAGTAGCAGGTGCAAAATACCGTGGAGAATTTGAGGAACGTTTAAAAGCAGTGCTCGATGAAGTAAAGCAGAGTGACGGTCAGATCATTCTCTTTATTGATGAGCTGCATACCATCGTCGGAGCAGGAAAGACGGACGGTGCCATGGATGCGGGCAATATGTTAAAACCGATGCTTGCAAGAGGTGAGCTTCACTGTATCGGTGCAACAACGTTAGATGAATACCGGGAATATATTGAAAAGGATGCAGCACTAGAGCGTCGTTTCCAGCCGGTACAGGTCGATGAACCGACCGTAGAAGACACGATCTCTATTTTAAGAGGTATCAAAGAACGCTACGAGGTATTCCACGGAGTTAAGATCACTGATGCCGCATTGGTCAGTGCAGCAGTCCTTTCGAACCGTTATATTTCGGATCGTTTTTTACCGGATAAAGCGATTGACTTAGTCGATGAGGCATGTGCCCTGATCAAAACCGAATTAGATTCCATGCCAACCGAGTTAGATGAGTTGAACCGTAGGATTATGCAGCTTCAGATCGAAGAAACCGCATTGAAAAAAGAGGAAGATCATCTGAGCAAGGATCGTTTAGAGACACTTCAAAAAGAATTAGCTGAATTAAACGATGAATTTGCAGCAAAGAAGGCACAGTGGGACAATGAGAAAAAGACCGTAGAAAAAGTACAGAAGCTGCGTGAGGAATTAGAATCCCTGAAAAAAGAGATTGCACTTGCAAAGCAGAACTACGATTTAGAGAAAGCAGCAGAACTTCAGTATGGCAGACTTCCGCAGTTAGAGAATGAGCTTGCAGGGGAAGAAGAAAAAGTGAAAAAAGAAGATTTTTCACTGGTGCACGAAAGTGTTACCGATGAAGAGATTGCAAGGATCATCTCCCGCTGGACAGGAATCCCGGTAGCAAAACTGACAGAGAGTGAACGAAACAAAACACTGCACTTAGATGAGGAACTTCATAAACGTGTCATTGGACAGGATGAGGGAGTTACAAAAGTAACCGAAGCGATCATCCGTTCCAAAGCAGGAATCAAAGATCCGACGAAACCGATCGGTTCCTTCCTGTTCCTTGGACCAACCGGTGTCGGAAAAACAGAGTTAGCAAAGAGTCTCGCAGCGAGCCTGTTTGATGATGAAAACAACATGGTAAGGATTGACATGAGCGAATACATGGAGAAATATTCCGTATCACGTCTGATCGGAGCGCCTCCTGGATATGTCGGCTATGAAGAGGGCGGACAGTTAACCGAGGCAGTCCGTAGAAAACCATACTCCGTAGTGCTTTTTGACGAGATTGAAAAGGCACATCCTGATGTATTCAACGTATTACTTCAGGTATTAGATGATGGCAGGATTACAGATTCACAGGGCAGGACCGTAGATTTTAAAAATACGATCCTGATCATGACTTCTAACATTGGCTCAGCACACCTGTTAGACGGTATTGATGAAAACGGCAACATCAGTAAAGATGCCGAAGAAGCCGTTATGAATGAACTTCGTGCCGGATTCCGACCGGAATTTTTGAACCGTCTGGATGAGATCATCCTGTTTAAGCCATTGACAAAGAACAACATTGGAGAAATCATCCATCTGTTAATGGAGGATCTGAACAGCCGTCTGGTAGACAAAGAAGTCCGTGTCGAGTTATCAAAAGAAGCAGAAGCGTATGTGGTAGACCACGGATTTGATCCGGTTTATGGTGCAAGACCGATGAAACGTTATCTGCAAAAAACAGTTGAAACCGAGGCAGCAAAACTGATCTTAGCGGACCGTGTCCGTGCAGGAGACACCATCCTGATCGATGTGGAAAATGGAGCATTGACTGCAAAAGTGAAAGCATGATCTACGGATTAGGATATAATAAGCATAAGAGAGTCAGAGTGAGCTTTCTCGCTCTTGACGAACGGCGGAATTATTAAGTGAGCGATACTCAATAATATAATAAAATTTTAGAAAGTAATTAACAGGAGGCACTTCTCTTCTGATGAGGAAGAGAAGTGCCTCCTATAAATTTGTCAGAAAAAAGTTAATAAAAGTCCTTGACAAGTGGAAATTTTTGCTATAATATAACACCAACCTACTTGGTAGGTATGTAAAAGAAAAAGCAAATAAATCTTAAGAAAGAATGAGGTAAAGAAGATGAGTAATTATAAATTTGAAACATTGCAGCTTCATGTAGGACAGGAAAAAGCAGATCCGGTAACAGATGCAAGAGCCGTACCGATCTATGCAACCACTTCTTATGTATTCCACAATTCCCAGCATGCAGCAGACCGCTTCGGACTGCGCGATGCAGGAAACATCTATGGTCGTCTGACAAATTCCACACAGGATGTATTTGAACAGAGAATTGCAGCATTAGAGGGTGGAGTTGCAGCGTTAGCAGTTGCATCAGGAGCAGCAGCCATTACTTATGCGATTGAGGCATTAGCACAGGCAGGAGATCACATTGTTGCACAGAAAACAGTTTACGGCGGAACATTTAACCTGTTAGAGCATACATTAGTACAGTTTGGAATAGAGACAACATTTGTCAATGCCCATGATCTCAAAGAGTTAGAGGCAGCTATTTTACCAAATACAAAGGCAGTTTACTTAGAGACACTTGGAAATCCAAACAGTGACATTCCGGATATTGACGCGATCGCAGAGATTGCACACAAACACGGCATTCCGGTTGTAGTAGACAATACCTTTGGTACTCCATATCTGATCCGTCCGATCGAGCATGGTGCAGATATTGTCGTACATTCTGCAACAAAATTTATCGGAGGCCACGGTACAACTCTTGGAGGAGTCATTGTAGATTCCGGAAAATTTGACTGGAAAGCAAGTGGAAAATATGCACCGATCGCAGCACCAAACCCAAGTTATCATGGAGTATCTTTTGTAGATGCTGCCGGTCCTGCTGCATTTGTAACATATATCCGTGCCATCCTGCTTCGTGACCAGGGAGCAGCAATTTCACCGTTTGCGGCATTTTTACTGTTACAGGGAACAGAGACACTTTCTCTTCGATTAGAGAGACATGCCGAGAATACCAAAAAAGTCATTGAATATCTTCGCAACCATCCAAAAGTTGCAAAAGTAAACCATCCATCCCTTCCGGATCATCCGGATCATGCACTCTATGAGCGTTATTTCCCAAATGGCGGCGGCAGCATTTTTACATTTGAGATCAAAGGTGGTCAGGAAGAGGCATACCGCTTTATTGATAACCTTGAGATTTTCTCGCTGCTTGCAAATGTAGCAGATGTAAAATCATTGGTGATCCATCCGGCAACTACCACACATTCCCAGTTGTCAGAGGAGGAGCTTGCAGATCAGGGAATTACACCATCTACCATCCGTCTGTCTATTGGAACAGAGCATATTGACGATATTATTGCAGACCTTGAAAAAGGATTTGCAGCAGTTTAGGAAATAACATGAGGGAGGAAAAAGAATGATTTCGACACGCGGACGATATTCCATCCGTATTCTTTTAGACCTTGCCGAGCATGGTAACGGTGAATTTATCCCGATGAAAGAAGTGGCGGCCCGTCAGGGGATTTCCCTAAAATATATCGAGCGGATGATGCCGGTACTGAAAACAGGCGGGCTGGTAGACAGCCTGCACGGCATTGGCGGTGGATATCGGTTGACCAAAGAGCCATCCGAGGTGACTTTGTGGGATATTTTAATTCTTGCAGAAGGAGATTTAGCACCGGTGTCCTGTCTGCAGGAAAATGCGGCTGTATGCGAACGAGCGGCAGCATGTAGGACTTTGCCGGTATGGGAAGATTATTATAAACTGACGAAAGATTATTTTCGTGGTATTACGTTAGAGGATCTGATGAGGCAGCAGCGTTGAGCGGCTGCCTTAAAATATAGGAAAATGTCAGTATGGTGATTTAGATATCAGGGTTAAAATATTAGGATTTATTTCTGGTGGAATTAATAGGGGCACAAATGAAATATTCCATATTTCATTTGTGCGTCTCTGTGGTAGGCTTCTCAAAAAATTCAATAGAACAATTCAAAACAAAAATGATTTGATTCAACAAACAGATTCAGAAGTATTCACCAATATTAAAATCTAAAAGAGGGAGAGTGGGCATCTGCCTGAAAATCCAATTCCACCTGAATTTCAAAAAATAAAATAGCACAAAAATAAATGCAACATTTTCGCCATGCCGGGACTCTGATATAATGAGTGCAAGTGAGTTGACATGCTCGCAGAGCACAGGAGGAGGGAACTATGGAAGAATTCATCCGTTGTTATGAAGAGATTTATCCCCGGATGTATAAAACAGCATATTATTATCTGAAAAATGCCGAAGAGGCAAAAGATGCGGTACAGGATGCGGCACTGATCTCCTATGAAAAATGGGGGCAGTTGCGGGAAAAAGAAAAGTATGCGGCATGGATGATGCAAATCCTTGTGAATCGTTGCAAAAGGCGAATGCGGACATGGTTTCGTAAAGAGGATGATATCGAAGATATTTTGAGCAATCGGAGCGAAGAAACATCAAAAGAAACAGATTTTGCGATGCAGGCTGCCGTAAAAGAAGTATTTTGGGAATTAAAAGATGAGGAAAGGCTGATCGTGGCGTTGTCTGTTTTTGGTGGATATACCGGTGAAGAGGTTGCTGGTATTTTAGAAAAAAATCCAAGCACCATCCGTTCTAAATACCGCAGGGCATTGAAAAAAATGAGAGAGAAGCTGGAGGGATGAGAATGGAAGATAAAAAAAGAAACCATTCATGGGATGAAGAAGAAATAAAAAAATACTTAGAACAGTCAGCAGAGGCAGAGGAGATCCCGCCGGAGTTAGAGACAGAGAATATGCGGAAATATATAAAAACGCAAACGACCGGTGAGCAGCAAAAGAAACATAAAAATATAACTGGAAACATCAAACACTGGTATCCTGCTGTAACCGCAGCATGTCTATGTATCATCCTGCTCGCAGGAGTTAGTGGGATCACAAGAAAAGCGGGAATAGATCAGCAGACATATGGTACGAAGTCACAGACGAAGGACACGGCTGCTCATACAACCTATCACAACATATATCAGCAGTTTTCCGAACTTTGGCAGGGAGAATATGTACAGGGAGAGGTACAGGAATATGCCATCGGAACGCTGGATACAGCCGATATGGCAAGAACGACAGCGGGTAACGAAGAAAGTTCAGATGCTGTTCGGAGTGAGACAAAAAAAGAAAGCAGTGATCAGACAGAGCATGGAGTTACTAATACACAGGAAAAAAATGTGGATGAAGGAGATGTTATAAAAAACGATGGAAGATACCTCTATCAGGTGATTTCAGAAGAAACGAAGACTGCCACCTCGGGGAATTATGCCATTCAGATCACAGATACTCAAAACGGATTGAAGCGAAAGAGCAAGATTCGTGGCTTTGAAAGTATTTCTGATTTTTATATATGGAAAGACCGGCTGATCGTCATAGAATCCTGTGAATTAAATAACAGTGACACCAGTACGACAGAAGATATTGCTTTGTTAAATAAACAGATGTATACAGGAACTGCTTATTGTAAGATTCATATCTATGATACGAAGAATCGCAACAAACCAAAGAAAATCCATACTTTTACGGTAAAAGGCAGCTATGAGGATTCCAGAATTTCCGATGGATATTTCTACTTTTTTGCGCAGAACATGACGCAGAAACCGGATAAAGAGGAGAATTATGAGGAGTATATCCCGGTGGTAGATGGAAAATTGTTGAGTGAAAAAGATATTTTTCTGCCGGAGGACTGTTTAAGCACTTCCTATCTGGTCATGGCATCAATTGATCTAAAACAGCCGGAGAAGTTTCAAGATACCAAGGCAGTAGTGACCGGGGCAGAGCTATTTTATGTAAGTGAAAAAAATATCTATGTGACAGACAGCAGTTATCCGGACTGGGAAGAAGTAGGAA
>OLQV01000957.1_pt1 | contig 23326 bp, 25 predicted proteins | sample 1672371 | NCBI WGS metagenome assembly OLQV01 (sample SAMEA3136676, study PRJEB25190) | human gut metagenome
AGGTGCCGAACGACTATCTCGTGAGTGACGGCCGGAACAAATATTCCGTTCCATACAATCTGATTGGCGAAAAAGTGGACATTCGCGCAACAAAAACTATTGTTGAGGTGTATTTCCATGGCAGTCGCGTTGCGAGCCACCGCCGTTTGCAGACAAAGCAGCGTGAACCGTTGATGAAGCTGGAGCATATGCCGCAGGAGCACCAGAGGTATCTGGCGTACAATGCAGAAGATTTCAAAACCTGGGCAATGTCCGTTGGTCCGATGACAGAAAAGGCAGTGTATCATTTTCTCGACTCTGGCAAGGCTCCTGAGCAGGGTTACAAAGCCTGTGCAAGCCTCATGAAGCTGGGTGAACGCTACAGCAAAGAACGTCTTGAAAATGCCTGCGGACGGGTTCTTGCGTTTACAACTACGCCCTCTGTTCGTAATATCAGCAGTCTTTTGAAGAATGAGAAGGCCTTGCCTGACCTGCTGCAGCCAGAACAGCCGAAAAACATCAATCGTTACGGTATTACGCGCGGTGCCGCCTACTTCAAGAAGGGCGGTGAGCAGAAATGAACCAGCAGACGATAGACATGCTTACCGAGATGAAAATGACCGCCATGGCAGCTGAATTTGCAAACCAGATCCAAGACGTTTCATTCAATTCGATTGGCTTTGAAGAGCGGCTGAGCATGCTTGTGACCGCGGAATGGAACCGCCGCCAGAATAACAAGATAGCTCGGTTAATGCATAATGCAGAGTTCGGTATTCCTTCTGCCGCCATGGAGGAAATTGAGTACCACGAGGATCGCAAACTGGACAAGGCACAGCTTCTGCGGCTTGCATCCTGCAAGTACATTGATGAAGGCCATCACGTTGTACTGGAAGGCGCCTCCGGTAATGGCAAGACTTACATCGCCTGCGCGCTGGGCAATGCAGCATGCAGGCATATGAAAACGGTTCGCTATATCCGTATGCCCGAGTTGCTGGATGAGTTGAATATCGCCCGCAGCAACGGCAGCCTGAAAAAGCTGATGAAGGCGTATAAGAAAGTGGAGCTGCTTATTCTTGACGAATGGCTGATCCGGCCTCTGACCTCACAGGAATCTTACGATCTGCTTGAGATTGCGGAGGCCCGCAGCAGCCGTTCTACGATCTTTTGTACGCAGTACCAGCCAGAGGGCTGGTATACCCGGATTGATCCGGACCCGGAGTCTCAGAGCCCGATTTCTGAAGCAATCATGGACCGAATTATTCATAATTCGTATGAGATTCTGGTGGAAGGCCGCGTCTCGATGCGTGAACGCAAGGGGCTTCGAGCAGCTTCTCTGAAGAACGATAAGACGGATGCATAACTAGTTCAGCGGAATGCGATAATATCCCAGTTTTCAAATACGAAACAAATTAACCGGACAGCGTGCCGGTCCTCCCAGTCCGGCGCGCTGTTATTCTTGGTGGGGCTTTAATCCGTGAAAGTGGAGCTGAAAGTCCGTGCAGATGGAGCTCTCACTCCGATTTATGCACTTGTTTTGCTGATTTGTCCATTCATTAGCCTCTTGCACATGTTTGGGATCTTTATAATACTCACGAATTGAAGGCAATAAAATTCTAGCAAAGCTCTCAATCTGCCATTCTGAGAATTCAAAATTCTCCAAGTTATATTCGTTGTCTCAAAGTTCTCGTCAAAATGTACGACGATCATCGGCACTTTTGCTGCTTTAAGCTTTTCTTCAAGTTCCATATTTCTCCCTCCAAGCTAAAAAAAGATATAAATATCTGGCTTTTTAGTTGTCCGGTATGAACTTTCGCATACTTAAAATAAATGTGGTTTAGCATGAGACCAAAGAAGCAATGAAATTTCGCAATACTTTATGTTGACGGCTACGATATCCGGCTTCAAATGATATATAGGCTTACTCGCTCATATAATCCAGCATTTGCTGATTCAGTGTTTCCTTTACTACTCGCCACTCCGGAAAAAAGGCGTCCATATACTTCTGGAATTGCTCATTGTGATTTCGCTCCAGCAGGTGCACCAATTCATGAGTCACGACATAAGCGAGACACTCCGGAGTTTTCTTTGCAAGCAGGAGGTTTATCCAAATCCTTTTTCGGTCTATATTGCAGGTTCCCCATTTGGTACGCATGTTTTTGACCTTCCACTCAGATGCATGGACACCTACAACCTGTTCACATTTTTGAATCACTTCCGGCAGCTTGCTTTTTAGTTGCTCCCGATACCAGTCATTCAAAACACGCTCGCGCTGCTCCGGGGTGCTTTCAGGCCGCACTTGCAAAATCAGATGCCCGCCTGTAAGGAACACCTCATTCCTAACATTTGAGTATTGCACATCCAAACGATAACGCCGCCCCCAAACATAATAGGTTTCTCCGGTCACATACTGTCGCTTCGTTTGTCGTGCTTGTGCTTCAAAGTTTGCACGCTGCTTTTTTATCCAAGAAATTCGGGATACTGCAAACATACGGATCGCGTCATCCCCGGCAGAGTGCGGTGCAGTAATTTGGACTTTCCCATTGGGCGGCAGAACGCGGATGTACATATTCTTGATGTTCTTTTTTGTAACGACAATACTCATGTTGCCGATTTGCAGTTCATCCACTAAAATTCACTCTGCTCCTTTACCAATGCAAGCAACTGATCGGCTTCCTGGTCATCTTTTACGACAGCACGAATGGCTCGCCAGATTTTACGCTCTTTGATTTTGCTTCCCCGGAAATTGTCCTGTTTGCTTGACATGACTGCGTCATATATCTGATTGGCAACAGCCGTATCCCCATTAAGATGGTCATAAAAGGCTCGCTTGGCAGCACTCTCCCGGATTTCCGGAGGATATTCTGTGCCACTTTCCGGCTTATGTACCTTCCTTGCCAGTTCCACAATCTGACGCAGATACTCCTCGTAGTTGATCACGTCATTTTTGCGCTTTTCAATCAATTCACGAAGAAGTGCAGACATCTTCTCGTAGTATTTTGGGTTACTTTGGGTTCTTTCAACAATTTCCTTGCCAATATTGTTTTCAATAGTCTCTGCAACTGCTTCCTGCTCTTTTGGTGTAGAGGCAGGCATATCCTTCAGTGAGGAAATCCCATTGTCTACTAGTAGCTCGACCAGTGTTGCTCCTCCAAAGGAGGTCAACACACGACTGGGATCAGCCGACAAATAGGTATCAATTAAATGGCGCATGTCCGGATCATATTTCTTCAAATCCACATAGTCACCACTGGCCAGACGCACCTCGTCACGCACCTTGATGTAGTAGGTAATTTCTCTCTCCAATGCCTTAATCTGTTCCACGGTATAATGGTACTTTTCCTGTAATTCGCCCGATACTTCACCAAAAGCGCGAAGAGCTGTCGCTGACAGATTGTAAAGCTGTTCCCGCTTGGGCATATTCTCTTCCAATTCATCCAAGTCGAAAGCTTCGGTGTTAGCACCACAAAAATAATGGTAGTAGTCCACCATATCTTTGGGTGGAGCCACAGGCTCGCACAATGCGCGCAGAGCTTCCAGAGAGTCCTCCAGCTGTTCCTTAGCCTTATCTAAACGGTCTGTCAGCAAGCCAGAAACATCTTCCTTATCATAGCTGTCGAACGCTTCGGAAGTATAGTCTGCAACTGCATTTTCCAATGAACGAAACAGGTCTTTGTAGTCAATAATATACCCAAATTCCTTATCTTCACCATCCAGACGATTGACGCGGCAGATTGCTTGGAACAAGCCATGATCTCGCATAGACTTATCAATATACAGATAAGTGGCAGGTGGTGCATCAAAGCCTGTCAGCAGCTTGTCCACTACGATCAGCAGTTTCATCTGTTCCGGCTGCTTAATAAACTTTTCCTTGACCTCTTTTTCAAATGCCTTCGGGTCTTTTCCACCCAGCATCTTCATATAGATCTCGTATTGCTCCACAGCCTCGGTCTCGCCATCATCACCTACGGTTTCAGTGCGAATATCGCCCACCGCCGGTTCGTATGAAGTTACGATGGCACACTTGCCCTTCAGCTCGGTCTCCTGGAACAATTCATAGAATTTGCATGCCTGATATATACTGCCAGCCACCAACATGGCATTTCCCCGCCCATCGTGCAGGCGCGGCTTTGTCTCCATATCAAAAACAATATCCGCTACAATCTGCCCCAATCGGGCCTTGGAACTGAACATCTTTTGCAGATTGCCCCAACGCTGTTTCAGCTTAGCTTTTGCCACACCGGTCAGCCCGCGCGTTTTTGCCTCAAACCAGGCGTCGATCCGATCCTGCTGGACAACATTCTGCTCCACCTCTCGTGCCTCATAACGCAAATCCAGAACCACCTTATCCCGCACTGCTTCATCAAACTTGTAGCGATGAATATAAGGGCCGAATACTTCCAGACTGGTCTCCTTATCCTTTTTCATCAATGGAGTACCGGTGAAACCGATAAAGGTGGCATTCGGCAAAATGGTTTCCATCGCTTTGTGGAGCTTGCCGGATTGGGTACGGTGACATTCATCCACAAAGACATAGAAATCGCCTTTGGGAGAAAAGTTTTCCGGCAGCGAGCGTTTCAGCTCCTCAATAAATCCAGTATAATCGGACTCGCCGCTTTTGCCTCTGTTTTTCTTGCCAAACTTGTGAATCAGGGAGCACATCATGACAGGCGAGGTGTCGTTGATCTTCTGAATCAATTCGCTTCCCCGGCGAATACGGACAATGCTCTCATTGACCCCGGCAAACACCTGCTCGATCTGCGCATCCAGCTCGTCCCGGTCGGTGATAATCAGAATACGGCTGTCAGAAATATTTTCCTTAATCCACTTGCTGAGCCACACCATGGTCAAGGATTTTCCGGAGCCTTGGGTGTGCCAGATGATGCCGCCTTCATGCCGCCTTACAAAATCCCGTGCAGCCATATTGCCGAAGAACTGGTTGGGCCGACAGGTCTTTTTCACTCCGCTGTCAAATACGATAAAATTGTGCAGCAGCTCTACAAGCCGCTCTTTCCGGCACAGAGAAATCAGGTTTTTGTCCAGACGCAGCGGATATTTTTCGATTTGAGCGCGTACCGCTACGGAAACCTCATCTTTGGCATTGGGATCTTCTTTCCAGGAAAGATAATACTTTTCTGGTGTGCCGGTAGTACCGTAACGAGCCCCCTCCGAATCATTGCCCGCCAGGACCAACCCAATGGTGGCAAAGAACTGCATGATCATGTCTGGGCGCTGGTTGGTCAGGTTCTGGCGGATACCCTCCGACATGGAAACCGTGCTGCGTTTCAGTTCGATGACAGCAAAAGCGATGCCGTTGATGTACAGCACCAAATCAGGGCGCTTGTGCTTGATGGTGACTTCCTCGGCGATGTAAAAATCATTTTCCAACGGATGCTCCCAGTCCACAAACTGGACTGTAATCTTATGTTGGCCGACAGACTCGCTGACCTTCACCCCATAGCGCAGCTTTTTATAGGTCTGCTCGTTCAGGTCGTAGAGGTTTACCGACTGATCTCCGGCGGCATCTTGCAGTTCCTTCAGAGCGCGGCTGATAAGCACCGACGAATAACCCTTGCGGGCCAGGAACTTCGTCAGCAGCTCGGTTTCAATATTGGAGTTTTTCCGTTCAGTGAAATCACCCAGATAGGTATAACCAAGTTCCTGGGCAAATAGCTTTATGACACGCTTCTGCGTGGCTTTTTCCCGTTGGCCAACGCCCATAGTAACTCACCTCAAATACTCTTCTACAAGATCAACAAATTCTCCTATATCTGCAAAATAGTTTGGATATGCCGCTTTCAGAACTCCAAACGATGCTGCGCGAACTAGGACAGCATCTATTCCAGTTGCTCGTCTATTGCTTTCAATTTGTGTATAAAGTGTATTGGCCTCATCAATTTGGCTAGGCAAAAAATATCTGATTCGAAGCCTATGGGTATTATAATTTAAAATTAAAACATAGTAGCCTTGCTTATCAAACTTTTTCCCATCTTCATGATCTAGCGCCACTCGAATTGCACGAAGCATTTCTACAAGATGGTGGTCGTTGTTGATTTGTTCAATTTCAGAAATCAGCTCTTTTTCGTCAGCAAGGGTTCCAGGTATTACAGGATATCCCTCTTTCAGTGCAAACAGGGAGGAAACTAGAACAAAAAAACGCTTTACATATTCCTCACCTTGGCCCGCTTTTAGTGCCTGCTTTGTAAAAAGCCCCATAGTCTCTAGTGCTGTTGCCCAGACATGTTGAAGATGGGTTCTAAACTGAATTTCAATCAGCATGTTTTGATTGTAGGTATCTTTGGTATCACTGTGAAACTTATAGACCAAATGCAGTGATCTATAGCCGGACGGTTTGGGATTGTTTATGTAATCATACGTGCGTTTATACTCATGCCTGACACGAGAGTTCTTGTACTTTTCAGCAAAAGCAAAAACCTCGTCAACTGTGGGGACAATAAATCTACACCCGCCTAAATCCTGCATGCGCCATAGGTCCATGCCATTTTCTCTTTTAAGTTATCCAATAATGGAATCTAGGCGCTTTAATCTTTCGACAACCAGTATATCCCGGCGAGTCCCCGTCATTCTCCGAAGATGCATATAGATAACATGTAATGGGTAGGCGTGCGCCGCTCTCCAGTTATCAATAACTGTTGTTGCAAAATCTAATTCTTCTTCTGTTGAATCATCTCTGCGAATTGTATTTCCAGCATCATTTATTTGGCGCTTTGTATATTCTACGTTTTTCCATCTTTGCTGTTTAATTTCAGACATTATTTTCACCTTCCTTCAACCGAATACGTCCAGTGAGTAACTCCTGCATCATGCCCTGCTTGATCTGCTGGTACTTCGCCAATTTCTTTTCCAACTGTGCGATTTCGTCATCCATGTCAGAGAAAACTTGGGCAATGGCTTGTTGCTCCTCTACCAATGTGGGGTATTTCAAAACCAGCGTAGAGATATTTGCCTTACTGATAGAAGAAACCTTAATTCCCGTGATAAAAGGCAGCATTTGATTGTGAAAGCACCCTGCGTTCATGTAATAACCGAGGAATTTAGGCGCAAAAGTAACCTTAGGGCGACACAGCATTGTGTGCTGTCCGGATAAAATCTTTCCATGAACATTTACAAGCTCAACACATTTGCCAACAGTACTATCTTCTGCTGTATCGGCTATAATCACATCGCCTGCTCTGACATAACTGGATTCAGAATATTTTCTTACAGAAACCGACTCCAGCAAATATGGCACATCCGTCTTGGCCATATCCAAACAGGCTCCATACTTTGTCAAAATATCACCGTAGTGGACATTCTGAATGGTTCCGTTATCCGTCATTTGATCCCTTGTAAATGCATTTGTAGGAAGAAAATCAAAAAGATCCCCGAATAGCGCTTGCCTCCACTCCACGGAAAACCCCGGCAGGCGTTTTTTGCCGGTGAGCAGTTCCTGCATGGTTCCCTGGTTGATAGCTTTCTTTTTCTCAATCAGCTTTTGTAAGGATGAAATCAGGCAATCTGTATCAGAAAGAATCTCAACTATTTTATCAATCGAATCTTCGTCAGGCACATATATTAGAAAATTGGATAATGAATTCAACCCCACATTTTTCTGGGTCCCTGCATTAATTGCAATCTCAATTTGTTTTTGAATTTCCGCACTTTGCAAGTAGTAATATAGATATTTCCCCATTACTGAATTATAAGGTTTGATAATTGCACATGAATACGAAACAAGGAACGGTCGAATCGTATCTATAAACCTTACTGCTCCGACAGAAGCATAACGAGCAAATATTATATCTCCATATTCCGGCTTAATTCTTTTAGAAAGTTTTAAATAATCATCATTGGAAATTTTTTTGGCAGTATCATATTTTATTAAGTTAGTACTATCAAAATCCCCCGTCATAATATAAGGAATCCCTATGCTTACTGACTCAGGCATCCAATGATCTATGTCGCTTATTTGATTTACAATATTTCTTAGCAATTTGTAGTGAGAATTTTCGAAAGGATGCTGATTTACCATACAAACCCCATCCTTTCCAGATGAGATTTGACCTTGCCCTCGAACTGGTCTACTTCATCCTCACATTCCTTCAAGGTATACTCATACCGCTCTACCAGCTGGGTCACACGAGCAGAAAGATGATGGGACACCGCCTCGTGGATGGCGTCTATCCCGCTGTAAATAGCGGCAAACCACTTTTCCTCCACCAGCAAATGGCGAATCTCTTCCAGCGTCAGCTGGGGGTATTTTTTCTCCAGTTTGGTGTCTAAGTCTGCTTCGGCCTGCTTAATTGCCTTTTTGTAATTACTTTCGGCATCCAACAGGGACATATACCCCTTTAATGCAGCCAATTCTTCCTTGGCTGCGGGATCTTTCTTGATTGCCTTGATCCGGGCGCTGACGGTGGCTTTTTTCAGATCGTCCAGCTGAGCAAACAGTCCATCCTCGCCGCCATTTTCTTCGGCCAGTTCTTCCAGCTTAGCGGACACCTCATCCAGTTGGCCCTGAAGGGTATCCAGCGCCTTAACATCCTCTTCAAAAAAGTGTGCGGCAATCAAAGCCTTGGGGAGCAACTTACCCTCAAAGCCCTTAATCTTATCGGTCTTGACCTCGATGGTCTGGCCGTTTTCTTTTTTCTTCTTGGTCACATATTCATAGGCAATTTCTCGCCCAGCCTCGTAGCCATCATAGCAGACCGCATACACATCGTCCTGCATGGTCTCCGCCCAGTACTCCATCAGCACTTCATAGACATCGTATTTGTCGAGAAGAGCCACCTGGGCAAAATTATCAAGGAGCTGCTCGGAAATTTTGGCAATCAGCTCTTTGGGGTGAATGTCCCGGCTGAGTTCCATCAAATCGTGGGTAACGGTCTCCTTCCATCGAGCATAGGCATCGTCCACCTGGTCGGCATGGCGGATAAACTCTGGGTGGGAGGTAATCGTGGAAACCACTTCGTCCTTGTCCACCGCCGGACGCAGATACCCCGGACGCAGCGGCTGAAACAGAATTTCCTTCAAAGATGGGTATACCGCCCAATATTCCGCCATACTGTCCACATCGGTTTCCGGAATACCGCCGTTCAGGTGAGCATTGATGTCCTGCAAATCTTCCGGCTCGCTGCTATCAATATAGCGCGGGATATTCAGGTTGTACTCGTTGGTGACTTTGATCTCCTCGTTCGGAACAAACCGGGCATACTTGGGGTCCGATTCATCCATTATAAGGAAAGTGGTCACGATCTTGTGAATATCCTGTTCCCGCAGGCGGTTCTTGTTGCCATTCTTCACATAGCCTTTGCTGGCGTCAATCATGAAAATGCCGGTACGATCAGCAGCATTCTCCTTATCCAGCACCAGGATACAGGCAGGAATTCCTGTGCCATAGAACAAGTTAGCAGGCAGACCAATAATGCCTTTAATATAACCCCGGTCAATGATCTTTTTGCGGATGTCAGCCTCGGCATTGCCACGGAATAGCACGCCATGGGGCAGAATGATAGCCGCCTTGCCGGTAGATTTCAAAGATTTCAGGACATGCAGCAGCCAAGCGTAGTCGCCGTTTTTCTCCGGCGGCACGCCCAACACAGCCTCGCTGTATCGCCCATAAGAATCAGGGATCGTAATGCCATCCATCCAGGATTTGTCCGAGAAAGGCGGATTGACTACGATATAGTTGAAGGTTTTCAGCAGTTCAGGGTTGTTCTCATCTTTATACTGGGGTGCAGACAAGGTGCTTTTATTGCCGACAATAACGCCGGCGCCCTTGTTGTGCAGGACCAAGTTCATGCGAGCCAGACCGGCGGTGGAGTTATCCTTTTCCTGGCCATAGATAGAGATCTCGCAGGGGGCCTCATCCGCCGCACGAATCAGCAGTGAACCGGAACCGCAGGCCGGGTCATAGACCGTCATGCTGGGATCTGTGGCTTTATCAATGCCGATCACCTTTGCCATGATACGGGAGACTTCACCCGGTGTGTAGAACTGGCCCTTGCTCTTGCCGGAATCCTGGGCAAATTTCCGCATCAAAAATTCGTAGGCATCGCCCAGAATGTCATCACCGCCAGCGCGGTTGTTGGTGAAGTCCAACTCCGGTTTCTGGAAAATTTCCACGAGACCGGACAGCTTATCCACCGCTTCTTTATCGGTGCCCAATTCCTCACTGTTGAAGTCGGCAATGTCAATAATGCCTTTCAAGTCGTTGGCTTCTGCCAGCTTGCCAATGATGATGTTGATGCCTTCACCTATGTTTTTCTTATATTTCAGCGCAGCAATATCGTCAAAACTACCGCCTTCCGGTACTTCAATGTCCCAGTTATCGCTGCTCTTGAAGCGGTCGGACACATACTTCACAAACAGCAGTGTCAGAATGTAATCCTTATAACGGGCGGGTTCCACACCACCTCGCAGTTTATCGCACGCAGCCCATATTTGGCTGTAAATTTCGCTCTTTTTGATTGCCATCGGTACCTCTCCGTTCTCTTTTTAATTTCCTGTCAGGTTCCCATTTACTCCTCTGGCAGAACGGGGATGTACACCATTTTCAGGGGGATCATTTGGCGGTATTTTATGCTGAGCTGGTCGTAATATTTCAAGACCAGATCCACAAGTTCTGTGCCGTTAATACCGCGAATAATAGGGGTGCTATCCAGATATTTCTGCGCATTTTTGGTATAGTTGGACAGTGTCACAAACAGGCCATAATCTCCTTCACGCATAGCACCTTTTAAGGACTGGATGGTAGTCTCTTTGATGTCTCCATCCTGGCTTTTGACCTGGACAACAATGCGGGGCGGCAGTTCGTCTTTATAGGCGGTAATGTCGATACCGCTGTCACCACCATGCGGCGACAGAATCGTGCGGTAGCCCATAGCTTGCAAAAGATTTGCTACAAACGGCTCCAAATCATACCCTTTGAGATTTTTACTTAGCTCTTTTAGGATAAAATCGCGAGTGGCCTCGATGATTTCATCCGCTGTTTGTGCAACCGTCTCATCAGTATCTGGTTCCACAATATCGCCTTTAAAGTTTTTATCCAAAGCTTTCAAATACTCATCCGCATAGTTTTTCACCTGGAAAAAGCTCAGTGCCGAGCCGACTTCGTGGAGAGCCCCCTGTGAAAAAGCTGTGCGTGGCAAATGTTTAAGCCACTTTACTTTTCGGCGATTGGGATATAGCGCTGCAGTATCCTCATAGAAATAAGAGCTTTCAACAATTCCAATATTGATCTTACGGTCGAACTTAGATGGGAACACGATATAATCGCCTTCTCGCACTTCATGAACAAACCGGTACAGCATTCCAGCACTTGTGGGAATCGAACCTTTTTTAGCGTCCGGATAGGTCGCAATATATTTTTCTTTGTAGGCATCACGAGATGCGCTTATGACCGACAAGTCGCCCATCGCTTCCCAGCCGATTGCAATTAGATTCTGATTCAAAAAAAGAGGATCGTCCATCGTATGGATTCCCCAAACCGTTTTGTTTGCTGCCGCCATCACAGCCACACTCCTATCCGATCTTTTACAGCTTTTCAGCCTGTTAGAGCCTTGTATCCAGAAAGTGGCCTTCAAATATCAGACCACTTTATCGAAAGTCTTGCTTATTCTTCTTCCGGGACAAACTCCAGAATATCATCCACACCGCACCCCATCGCGCGGCAAATCTTCTCAATGCTTTCGATAGAAACATACTCGTTACGCTTTAGGCGGGTGATAATATTGGCACTAAAACCGGCCTTCTCTTTTAGCTGTGCATTGCTTATCTTTTTATCAATCATCAGGTGGAATAAGCGGTCATAACAAATCGCCATTTTAGTCCCTCCAAAGCAAGAACTGCTTGGATTTATTTTATCACACTTTCGTGAAAAACTCAACTTCATGTCGAATCATTATGCTTTATCACTGTTATGAAAAGAGATCCTTTCTTTACTCGCCTTTTTGCATACTCCACCAGCTCTCGTGCGTTACTGGCAGGGTGCCACGCATAGGCGATGAGGTATCGCAAGAACATGGTTCCGACCATTCCATCCCTGGAGAAAATCTGCACAGCCTTTGGCATTACGCTATCTCAACTATTTGCCGAAGAAGATGCACCTGTTTCCTTGACTGAGGCTCAGAAAAAGCTTCTAGAACGCTGGTCAAGATTGAGCAAAGAACAGCAAGCTGTTGTATTTGCTTTGATTGATAAGATGTAAAAAATCCGTCAGAGGCGCACCCTTTAGAGTGTTGCTTCTGGCGGATTTTCTTTGCCATCAATCTAACGGAGTTTTCTTTGTTACTGCTTTTAGATACAATTCAGGGTCCCCATTCAAAATCAGTTCGGCATAGGACAGCGGATCATTATAGATCAGCCAGTCCAGTTCTGACCGCTGGTACATACTGTTCGCTACCTCGTTCTCCACGGCGGTGCAGTCGATGGACAACAGGGTTCCATCTTCCATGCACAGCTCCACGCAGGCAGTGTCCGGGTTGAACTCACAGGACAAAACCTTTCTCATACTTGTTACCTCCCAATACTTGAATTTTAGTTGATTTTCCGCAGCGGCACAAGGGCCGTTTCGGTTGTTTTAGATACAGGCAAGCAAGACCTAATGCTTGTCCGCCAGCACCAGCACATATTTCCACACAAGTAAGGGGTCGATGCATTTGAGATTCACTCCTATGTGATTTGATAGAGATCATGATTGTTTTGAAACTCCTTCATCTACAAATTCCATGATGTCCCCTACATCACATTTAAGTGTCAAACAAATTTTATGTAGACTTTCCATGGAGACAAATTCATTCTTCCCCATTTTTTCCAGCACATTGAAGCTGATACCGGCGGCATCTTTTAACTCTGTACACACAATCTCTCTTGCCTGCTCGAAAATGGCGTTCATCCGCCGCACCCATTCCATCTGATTATCAGCTTTCAGTTCCTCATTGATGCCATCGGTTTCAGCCAGTTGTTCAACCAACCGAGCGAATATTTCCTCCGCCTGCCAGTCAATATTCGCCAGATAATCGTCCAGCCTGCCGGTCAGCAGCAGCGCGGTATAAGTACCGTACTTGTGCTGACGGAGATACCGGCGGTGGTGCTGTCCCCATCTGCCGATCATTTTGCTGTTCGGCACGGTCAGGCAGGGGAGCCGATACTCCCCGCACTGCTCGTACCACAGGCCGTTTTTCGCATCAAAGGTGTACTTTTTCATCATCTTTCCCTCGTTTCGTTTTTGCTTCGGGTGGTGTGTTTAGCTGCTTTTGCCTGCTCCACCAATGCGTCAAGCTGCTGTTTGCCGAGCCGCTTGCGGAGCAGGGAATAGTTTCTGTTTTCGATTTCCAGCCTGTCATTTTTCTGACTGAGCCATGCGTTAGCCGCTCGCAGATTTTCGTTCTCACGGTACAGCTTGCCGTTGTTTGCGTTGATTCGGAAATAATCGTTCAGAACCTCGAAATACCGCGCCAGCAGCGTCTTTCCAAGCTTCTTGAGCCGCTCCACCAGTGCATCAACGAATCTTGTTTTGTAGGTCTTAGCGGACATCAGCGCAGGCGGTTCCGGCAGCTGATACTCCGGTGCGGTTTCCAGCATATCCTCCGTCAATTTGCAATCCTCCAACGCCTGCTTATATTTCTCTGCCTGCTGCTGAAGATTATGAACCTCGCATCGGCGTTCATCAATCTCCTCGCCAAGCTGCTGCACCTCACGGCTGCGTTCCTGCTTCTTGTAATCGAGCACAGAAAGATGCTTGTCATGGGTGCCTTTCTGCTCCCATTCGATACCGTGCCGCTCCATCTTAGCAGCAAGGTCAGCTTTTTCGGAGCGCACCCACTGATTCCACTCGGTATCGCTCCGTGTGCCGCCTTTGAAACCTTGCGCGGCGAGCGCCTGCTTGAGAGATACACGGGTATCCAGTCCGCGCTTGCTGCCGGTGATGAACGGAACAAAGTCAATGTGCAGATGAGGCGTTGCCTCGTCCATGTGCAGGTGTGCGGAGAAAACATAAAGGTTTGGATTTCGCGCCTGAAAGCCCTGATAGTATTCGTTCAGCACAGTTTTTGCCAGTTCTGCATTTTCGCCCAGAGCGCTCATATCGTCCTTGTTGCCGATTTGAATGATGATCTCATGAAAAGGTTTTTCCTGATGCCCGGTACAGATTTTTTCATAGTATTTCGGAATGCGCCGGTCGGCACGTTTCTGCCTGGCATTGAATCGTTCCTGCGCCGCTCCGAACAGCATTTGATAGACATCCTGGATGCGTTCGTTGCAGTAGTCGATATTGAGATGGCTGCGCGCACCGTCCACATTCTCCGCTTTGAACTTGCGGCTATTATGGTTGATAGAGCCTTTGCCGACTTCAACGCTGATCGTTCGTTTCATTTCGTTCACTCCCTTCAGTTTCTTCCGTAGATGGGTTCTGTTACTCTTGCCAAGAGTAACGCAAAAGCACTTTTGACAGCCTGCGGCCATCAAAAGATGCTGTTGCGCTCTCCGAGGGGGCTGTGGGGCGTTGCCCCGGCAACTGCGGTTGCCGCCCCAGCAGGGCCGCCCTTTGAAAAGGGCACCCTGCACCCCGCCTAAACTGTACCTGCCGAAACGGTACCACGTGACGGTGTGTGACAATGATGACGGTATTTAGGATACCGCCCCCACTCATGGAAATATCGTCACACCGTCACATATCGTCACGCTTGATCCGCCGTCAGCTTTACGGTTCGCTCGCTGCGACTGCGGCTGCTTTCGTATCGAATGCCATATTCATTCAGTAGTCGTCCGGCGTTGACATTCAGCCTCCTTGTCAGAGCATTGGGCTTCATATCCACGCCGAGAAGTGCCGCAAGTTCGGTAGGTGTTCCCATCCACTCCTTCCTGTCTAAAGAAAGGAAAGCAGAAATCTGCTCCAGCAGCGGCTCTGGTGGCGATTTCCAAAGCTCTGTTTCTACACGCTCCAGTTCCCACGCAAGGGTTTCCTCGTTGCGGAAAAGGTGCAGCCGCTGATCCGGCTGATCTCTGCCGGACACATCGAGGCAGGCAGCATTGCCGGTACGCTTTTCCTTGGTGAGCAAAAACGCTCCATCCGCCGCACCCAACAGCCCGGTGGTGCCGGAGATCATATCAAACTTATCGTCTGACTGCTGCTTTCGGGTGTGATGGACAAGAAGCAAACAGATGCCATAGCTGCCTGCCAACGCCTTCAAGCGAGTGATAATCTGATAATTGTTGGCATAGCTGTAGTTGTCCCCGCCGACCTCACGCACCTTCTGAAGCGTGTCGATGATGATGAGAGAAGTGTCTGGATGCTCCCGTAGAAAATTGGTGAGCTGTTCATCCAGACCTCTGCCGAGCTGTCCGGCAGAAACAGAGAAGAACAGGCTCTCGTTTTCTGCCGTGCCGAACATCCGATAGGAACGCTCCTGCAAGCGGCGGTAATCGTCCTCAAGGGCAAGGTACAACACCGTGCCTTTTCGGACAGGGTAGTTCCACAGCGGCGTGCCGGTGCTGATGTGATACGCAAGCTGGGTCATCAGAAAGCTCTTGCCCAGCTTTGGAGCGCCGACAAAAAGGTAAGTCCCCCGGTAGAGCAGGCCGTCCATAAGGGGCGGCTTGCTCTGGTACACATTGTCCAGCAGCTCAGACATTGACACGGTTTTCAGGTAGATCGGGTCCATCATTTGCAGGAATTTTCTCTGTACTGCATCAAATCTCTTGAAATTCGGGTCAAAATCGGTTAAACTATTATCAATAAGGTTTTGAGATGACTGCTCCGTATCTGCGCCAACAGATACAACAGGAGCAGTCATTTCTTTTTCACTCATGGGTATCAGCCTCCTTCATTCCGCCCATAATGTCAGTCATCATTTCGATCAGGTCAAGCAGCTCGTCGTTCACACCGTCACCGGCTTCGATACGCCGCAGCTCATCCAGCACGGCGGCAAACTGATTACGCAGCGATTTGTAAACGCGAGGACTGCCATGCACCACTACATCCTTGTGGGTAAGCCGCCGGGTGATATAGTCCTGCTTGGTCAGCCCGGAGAGCTCAACATAGCGTTCGATCTGCTCGTTTTCTTCAGGCGATACTCGAAACGCTATTGTTTTGTTCCGCCAGCGGTTGTGTTCATCACGGTTTTTCAGTGACATCAGATTTCACCTCTTTCCATATCCAGCTTATCCGCCATTTCTGTCTGCTTGGACGGAAACAGGTGCGCATAGTTGTAGGTGATGTCGATGCTCTCATGACCGACACGGTCTGCAATTCCAACTACCGAAAATCCCTGATCAATCAGCAGGCTGATATGGCTGTGACGAAGGTCGTGAATACGAATACTCTTTACGCCAGTTTCCTTGCAGCCGCGCTGCATCTCTCGATAGAGGTAATTTTTTGTAATTGGAAACAGTCGATCGTTCAGACCGATGTCATACTGCATAGCAAGATATTCCTGAATTTCCTCCACAAGGAAACGAGGCATTGTGATGGTGCGGTTACTTTTTTCAGTTTTTGGCGTGGTAATTACATCTCTGCCACTGATACGCTGGTAGGACTTGCTTATTGTAACGGTACGTTTTTGAAAGTCAAAGTCTGCCGGTGTTAATGCCAGCAGTTCGCCCTCGCGGATACCGCACCAGTAGAGCATTTCAAAAGCATAAAAGGACAGTGGCTTGTCCATCATAGCATCAATGAATTTCAGGTATTCATCTTTTGTCCAGAACAGCATTTCGCGGCTTTTCTTCTTACCCATGCTGCCTGCTTTTACACAGGGGTTTTCTTTCAGGTTGTAATACCGAACCGCATGGTTGAAGATTGCAGTCAGCTGATTTTGGATGGTCTTGAGGTAAACCGGCGAGTAGGGCTTTCCATTTTTGTCGCGAGAGTTGATCAGCTCATTCTGCCAGCGGATAATCTGCTGCGGAGTGATGCTGCTCATTTTCAGCTTGCCGAAGTATGGCAGCAGTTTGGTTCGGATAATGTGGTCCTTGCTCTCCCAGGTGCTTTACTTTGCGGGGGGGTGACGGTTACCAAGGACCGACTGAAAGCTGACTAAAGAAGAAAAGAAAAAGCGCTATCTGACTTGGCTTCAAATCAGATAGCGCTTTTTGTTATCGCAATAATTCAAATAATGTTGCCACTGAGGGTACTCATGGCGAAAAAGTCTTGCTATTGCTGGACTTTTTCAAGGGCGAAATTATTCCCACTCAAGTCTTAGGCTTTGATTTAGGGTTATAAAATGCACTCTCGATACGCTTTTTGTCCACATAATCCACGTATTTCGGGCTGTACATAGGTTCCTTACGAATTTTGTAGCCGTTTTGTAGCCAGCTATTTTATACGTACTAACCGTTCGCAACGACTTATTTTGAATGATTTGCGGCAGATTTCGATATGATTCCCGCCAATAATCACCCGGAATTGACCGCCTGATTCACCTCAAAAAACATCCTGGAGGTATGACCATGAGCAAACTTATATCCTGTCAATTCAACATAGACACAGCCTGCGTGGAATTGGTTTTTGACGATGGAAGCCGGATTTCCATTGACTGCACCGCCGTTGAAAACGAAGTTGCCGATAACCGCTTCCAGCGGTCAGAGCTGGATTATCTGATCTACAACGACCCGCTTGTTTATGCAGACTTGGTTCTGAACGGCGATCCCGAAGCATACCTGAAAGTTGTAACGGAATACAACCCTCTCGGCAGCTGACAAAATGAATATAGCTTAATCGGCAACCAGGGCGGGCAAGCATAAATTGTGCTTGCCCGTCAAGATTCAGTTATTGGTCGCAAATTTTATTAATGATGTCAAAAATGAGTGAAAAAGAGGAAAAGTCGATATTTGAATACTCGGGAGAATTTCCCAATACTCTATCGGCAAATTCCATTTTGGGCAGTGCAAGATTGGTTTTCCTATCTCCTTGAATGCAGAAAACTCGTTTATCAGATGTTCCGTCAATGATACGAATCTGATCAGGACCACAACTATTGCGGTCAACACAACAAAGTTGTCCATCAACAGAAATTCCTACAGAATCGAACTCATTGCCCATATAGATTCTTCTCTGAACCCCGTTTATCTCAACTTGAGTTTTAATATCGTTGTCGGAGTAATAGTGTTCGATACATATTTTAGGAGTATCTGTTCTGTGAGCTGGAACTGGGATAGTGAAAGAGTAAACATTGTTGCCCCATACTTTGAATCCTGATTCCGATCCCAATTCTTTGTTCGTGGATGTATCATCAGCGTCGGCAATAAAGATCAGCTTTCTTGGTTGCGGAATAGATGCAAAATGCTTACACATACTTGTTAGCTGGGTATTGCTCATTTGTATTTTGAGTGCCCCTTCTTTCGTTGACTGCTCTGGCTCATATTCTAAGAAGTCAAAGTCCAAACTCCTATATGCCTCAACATTTTCTGGACACTGTGAAAGTTTGGAAAATGCCGCTTTCATATGTTTCCAGTCAGTTGCGCCTTCAGTTATGACAAGTGGTTTTGCTGTATGCGTATTGATTGCATCTTTGATTTCTGCTTGATGCTTCTTCGTTGCAGAATAAAAGGCATATGCTTTCTGAAACTCCGAAAACGCCTCGGCGGAAATACAATCACCATTGGGCATTTCATGTATTTCAAATCCATTGGCCCCGTATACTTCTTCCAATCCGAGAAGAAATAAAGGTGAGTGCGTAGTAATGACAAACTGTACTTTCGGAAAAAGTTTCATCAACTTTGGAAGTGTATTGCGTTGAAGGTTTGAATGAAGATGAAGTTCAACCTCATCAATTATCACAACTCCTTCAATTTGTGAAAGCGTAATGCTGTTATTGATGTTGTTATCTTCAGAGTATCGCACGATTGTTGCAAATATATTGAACAAAGCGCTTTGTCCGGTTGATAAGGAATCCAGCGAGGGAATTAACACAGAATTGTTTTTTGTGTCGCAGATATTAAATCGAGATTTTCCCCTGTTGCGATAATTTAGACCGAAGTAGACATTCTTATCTAAAATTTCAGTCATAATATTTTCTACATTTCTTCGTGCGGTTCCTTGCAGCAAAAGGCTACCCATATCAATATGTTCAACGAGTAATTGATCCCCTTTTTGCACGATATCGCATCGTGAGTCGGCAATGATATCCAACAGCCACTGCAATGTTTGCTCATTTACGTCATGAACAGTGATCGGCTTACGTAATTGTCCTTGCCACCGTTCTCTAATAGACGGATGTATATCCTCGTCCTGCTGATAATATCTTTTCCCCATCCATGCGGGTTTTTCATATCGATCCGGCCCGAAGTAACAAAAGACGCTTCGCCCAAAAATTGTTTCCGCTTCGGACTTCTCAATAAAAGCTTTCTTGTAACCTTCCGTATCTTTCCATGAAATTTTTTTGTTAGCACAAAAGCTGTTACCGCTTTTTATCAAATCAGCAGAAACTGATCCACATTTCATGACATATCCGATTGAGTATGTAGGATTTCGAGGACAGGTATATTCAATGATTGAACACATATACTCTTTTCCGATTTGAATTTCAGACGGAGAAATAGCTTTAAAGTATTGATGTCCTGAGCCGCCATCAGATTTGGTGACATCATTGAAAGCCTTTTCTGCCAATTCATATAATGAGTCAACTACATTGGATAAAAGCGTAGTTTTACCTGTTCCATTTTCACCAACAATTATTACTGGCTTAGGATTTTCAGATTCATCAAACGGAAATGTGATAGACACATCATTAATCGGTCCCATATTAATAGCGGATAACCGTTTTATGTACATTTTATCGAAACCACCTTTCTTCGGTATATTGACGGAAAATCATTTCAGCCGTTCACACAACGGCAGATTTTATCTTTTTAGTACATCATGGATTTTTCTTCAACATACGAGCACGCTTCTTCAATAGGCGTACCAGTCTCCAGCGATCAATACGCTTGGGCATCTTTTGATAAATCTCTCGATAATCTGCTTTTTCCGGAATCCAACGTCCGTTTTGAGTAATGCTATGCCCATCAAGCAGATGAAGGAAGAAAGAGGCCTCGATAATCACGGAAATAGAATTGCTTACACCGGAACCAATGTGATTGTGTTGGTACAAATTACGAGGTCCTTGAAAGAAGCCCATAAGCATATACCTGATGCCGTCCTGTTCATTGCGCTGGGATTCGTTTTTCAGATCATTGATTGCAATAAGGGGAGCCCTCTTTATTTCGCCGGTTTGCTTGTCTGTTTCAAAAGAAAGTGCTCTCGTCGCCAGATCGAATCCGTGCGAATCCAAGCCCGACTTCTTTTTGAGATAACTCTCCACAGCCACAAAAGCTTCACGTGCTGCTGATTCAAACTCCGATTTATATATGAGTTGTACCGCATCCGATAACGCTGCGTGGATATTGTATACCTCAAAAAATCCTTCGAGCTTCTTTAGGGAATATGGCATTAAGCTGCCGCAACAAGGACAAAATGTGAAATCATAAAAGTCAAACCCATATGTACCGTCGTTATATTCCCTAAGTTGCTTTCTTCTGGGCGGAAGAGAACACCCATTAGGACAAGCGTATTCTTTTCTCCTCATTGCGGCTCACCTCATTTTATTCGGCATCACAGGGATTCTCTTTTGGGCGATGCCTTAAGTACAGTTGTCTTTTAGTACAGCCGATAACCACGGACTTTCGTCTGTATACCCTTGCAGTACATCGATGACGTGCTTATCGGTTGTCATCGCAAATACAAATGGCGCAATATGATGCGATGACAATACGGCTTTAAACTCATCACCTTCACGAATTTCTTTGGGCGGAATAGTGTTTTCGTTTAAGTTGTGTGTTTTCTGTGGTGGTGGATTCTTATATGCCAACCATGCAATTTGGTAAGAAATTGTACTTTCACACCATTGCCCCATTAAGTTTTTAAAAAACACACGAATAATAAGTTTAGCACCGGTATAATGATGATGGCTGGGATTTGTTCTGAGGCGTTCCCAGTTTTTTTCTGAGGCTTTTCTTAGTTCGCAAATCAACACCTTGACTTCGGAGGTTTCAAAATGGATATTAATATCCGTCTCCTCTTCTGCTGATAATGCTTGTGTAAAACCTGGGAGTAAAGATGCTGGAAGCAACTTTTTATTCCCGGCAGAATCCTCCGAAAACTGCAATTCAATATCGGCTAACGTATAAACATTAATTGCGGGCGAATCACCAACATTTCTAAGCTTGATTGTAAATCCCAGCTGCATACGGGTATAGTCCGTGGTATCCCAAGCAGATCCACATGAATCAGTTACATATGGAACAATACACGGTTGCTTATCTATTTTCATTTGTTTCGCAACGAGCTCTGCTGATTCCTTAGCGTAATTTGCTTGACGCTTGGTGTGTCCAACATAAATGATCGTGACAACAACCATAATCAGCGAAGAAAGCAGAGATAGTACTCCTGCATAGTCACTGTTGATGATTTTTATAAATTCCAGCATCTTTTTCACCTCATTTCAGCCGCTCACACAGCGGCAGGATTTCTTCCAGCTTGGCAACAATACGTTTCTGCTCAGCAAGGGGAGGAAGCGGAAGTATCATTTTTGATAATGTTTGTCCGTTGCAATTTGGCTGTGCGGTTGCAATCGTTCCACTTCTTAGCTGATTCCAATATAGCTGTGACCTTTCCAACCATTAAGAATGACCGGAGTGATATAATTCAATTTGATGTCTTCTTCCGACATCTGCTTCTTGCCCAATATGGTCATATCAAAACCTCCTAATCAAATTCTTTAGTGTTGGTTAGTCACGAACCGTTTCGAGAATATCTTCAATCCGACAATCCATTGCCTCGCAAATACGAAGTAGAACATCTGTGGTAATGTTGTCTCCCTTGCCGAGCTTTGCAAGGGACGCAGAACTGATGCCGGCTTTTTCTTTCAAATCACTCTTTTTCATATTTTTATCAATAAGCATCTTCCAGAGCTTGTTATAGCTGATGCGCATATTGGGAAGTCCCCCTTATCAAAATACATAATCACATTATAGCACACATTTGTGAAAATTGCCACCAGATTCGCAAATTTAAAATCTGTAAACGCAAATGAATTTTTGCATTTACAAATCAGATGTTTCCATGCCATGTGCAATGCGCGTTCTACGCCTGCAACATATTTTGGATATTGAAGATATACCGGCGTGGCGGTGCTTCTATGTGTTGTTGCGGTCAAAACATTCCGATTATTGGTAAGTCCTGTTCTCATGCAAGCTCCTTTCTGCGCCTCTGTTACGCAATAGGGGTGTTTTTCGGGTGTTTTCTCCGGCTCTTGACTTGGGAAAAATGGAGATTTTCAAGCAGGAGCACACCGGACAACGCCCGGTTCGTCCGACGCGCCCCTGTTGGCTATTTTCGTATTTTTACAGCTCTACACCGTAGTTGCTCACAGTTCCATGTCACACTTCTTGCGGCGCGGCATATCACGGTTTCCAGACTGTTCCGGCTTCTCTGGCTCGGTGTGGAGCATGAATTGTATGAACTCCTTGACCTTGCGGGGCGCTCGTTTGAGTGCCGCCATGAAATCCTTTGTCTGCTCTTGCAGCTTTTCGTATTTCCGTTTCCATACGCTTACATCGTGTTTGAGCGTTTCCACTTTATTCTTCAAATCTCCGATCAGCCCGCGAGAGGCGATGCCCTCCTTGGCAAGCTCCTTGAGGAACTGTGCGTCCTGCGGCGTCATGGAGATGTTGCCGGAGATGGTCTTTTTCCCAATGCTGTCAATCTCGTGGAAGGAAGCAGCTGCGCCCTTCTGCTCCCTGATCTTCTCGTTGTATTTTTCAAGCGTCTGCTTCTTCCTGTCAATCTTATCCTCAATCGATTCCAGCCGCGCCTGCTCCTGCTGCACCTTGAACTGCGTCACCGTTAGGTGTTCCTCGGAGCTGCCGCGTTCGCCGCGCTCCACATCGTCGTACCCGGCGTCGCGCATATACTGGAAGAAATTGTCCTGCAAAACGCTGTAGGACTTCTTGAGAACGGGCTTGCCTTTTGCACTCAAAATTGGCTCGCCGTTCTCGTCCAGCGCGGGCTTAGAATCCCACTTCTTACTCATGCTGACCTGCTGTATCGTTTCCTTGACCGTCCCCACCAGCGATTTATCCTTGCAGCGTTTCGTCCATAGAATCTGTTTTTCCACGATGGGGATATAGACCACATGAAGGTGATAGTGGTACACGTCCTGCCCCAGCGCATCGGACATGGCGCGGTTGCGCTCGTCGGCGTGCATGACCGCAGACAGAATATATTGCTCGCCGCCTACGATTTCTATTGCGGATTTGTATGCGTCGGTGTAAAATTGTTTTGCGAAGTCATAGCCGCCGTGATTGTAGAAGTAGG
>OLQV01000966.1_pt1 | contig 23172 bp, 22 predicted proteins | sample 1672371 | NCBI WGS metagenome assembly OLQV01 (sample SAMEA3136676, study PRJEB25190) | human gut metagenome
CGATCCCATTCCGAACTCGGAAGTTAAGCCCCTCCTCGCCGAAAGTACTGCGGAGCAAGTCCGTGGGAGGATAGGGCGTTCCGCTCATGGGCGGCGCTTTTTCTTTTGCGCAAGGGGGGGCCGCGGCCCCCCTTTCTTTTTGCCATGGCAAAGCCGCGGGCGCACCTCGGCACTCCAGGCGGACCTCCTGCAGCCGGGGCGAGTTCTTTCCTTTGTTGTGCGCTGAATCTTCTCTTTTGTTTACCTGCGATAAGCCGTTTGCTTTCTGCTTGATAACCTTTTCGCCTTTCTCACCTGCGTGAAATTTTTGTTTGAAACGCTGATTTAAGGCTTGCTTGCTAATCTTTTCTTGAAGGTTTCGGCATATTGCGCTAGGATAAGCCCTGTTTGATGTTCCTTTGCGTCGTGATTCTTTTTGTAATCGATTGTTACTCTCTTTTTCTTCGGTGATTATTGTGCGCTCTGCACATTCTCATATCTTGTTACCCTATTTGAGGAGGACCCGTGAAGTTCTTTCTTGACACCGCAGACCTTGCGGAAATCGAGGAGGCTGCAAGCTGGGGCGCCCTTGCCGGCGTCACGACGAACCCGTCGCTTTATGCACGCATCGGTGGGAAGCTTGACGACTTCCACAACCACATCAAGCGCATCTGCGACATTGTTGGCCCGGATTGCCCCGTCTCGGCTGAATCTGTTGCCATGAATCGCGACGAGATCATCGCTGATGGTCGTGAGCTTGCCGCAATCGCGCCGAACGTCGTCGTGAAGGTTCCCACTATGGTCGAGGGTCTTGCTGCAACCCACACACTTGCGGCCGAGGGCATTCCCGTCAACATGACGCTTTGCTTCAGCGTCCCGCAGGCACTTTTGGCTGCTCGTGCCGGCGCTCGCTACATCAGTCCGTTCATCGGCCGATTCGACGATATCTCTGAAGACGGTCTTGAGCAGGTTGCTAATATTGTGACGGCAATCAACAACTACGATTTCACTGCTAACACGGTCAATGGCGAGCAGGTTGAGATCATTGCTGCTTCGATTCGCTCTGCGAATCATGTTACGCAGGCTGCTCTCATGGGCGCCGACATCGCGACCGTTCCCTTCGGCGTTCTGAAGAAGATGGTGCAGCACCCTCTGACCGATCGTGGTCTCGATTCCTTCCTCAAGGACTGGGAGAAAGTGCAGCAGGCATAAACTATGAGCGATAACGAAGTGGCGGAGACCAAAGCAGCTGAAGCTTCCGAAGCCCCGAAGAAGGCTGCTGGCAATACGACCTCCGCTTCCCCCGTGAAGCGCGGCCCTGGTCGCCCGCGGAAGGTGAAGACTGAAGCTGCCGAGGCACCTGCGGAAGCCAAACCGAAGCGCGGCCCTGGGCGTCCTCGAAAAACGCCCGTTGTCTCTGAGGCTGCCGAGTCAGCTTCAACCCCGGCGCCTGCTAAGGCTGCCAAGGCTGCGGCTCAATCGGCTTCCGAGGCCCCTGCGGAAGAGAAACCCAAGCGCCGACCTGGTCGTCCGCGAAAGAACCCTGTTCCCGTTGATGCGGAAGGCTCATCCAAGGGAGCGCTTGTGCGGGCGGTTGAAACCAAGGCGGGGGAGGCTCCTGCTGACGGCGAATCGAAAGCGGCCAAGCCCGCTGCACGTAAGACGACGTCTCGCATGAGCGCTGAGCGCGCATCGGATGCGGATGCTTCTGAAGCTCGCACTGGGAAGGCTAGCAAGTCTGACGACCGAAATAACGATCAGGTTCCAGAGACGTCCTCTTCCAATGCTTCTCATAAAGATTCGTCATCTCCGTCGAAGACCACCGTTCACGTGCGTCGCTCTCGCGGGGAGCAGAATTCCTCAAACGAGCAGAAGCAATCCGGAAAGAATTATTCCGGTCACAACAAAGATCGCAACAACAATCAGAAGCAGTACCAGCAAAAGCACGGCAACGACCGCAAGCAGCGCCGTGGCCGCAACCAGCAGAACCGCGAGATCACTCCGAGCGTGAACCGCGAGGAACTTGCCGCGCTCAAGGTCGCTGAGCTGAGGGCGAAGGCCGCCGAGCTCGAACTGGACGTGACGGGCCTTAAGAAGGCGGAGCTCGTCGATGCAGTGTATGAGGCGAGCGTGAAAGCCGAGGGATTCATCGAGGTCTCCGGCATTCTCGACATCATGCCCGATGGGTATGGTTTCCTGCGCACGCAGGGATACCTTCCCAGCGAGACGGATGCCTACGTGGGTCTTTCCATGATTCGTCGCAACGGTTTGCGCAAGGGCGATATGATATGCGGCCAGACGCGCCCTGCGCGCGAGAACGAGAAGTTCGCTGCGATCCAGAAGCTTATCTCGATTAACGGGAAGGCTCCTGAAGAGGGGTCAAAGCGCCCTAAGTTCTCTGACTTGACTCCTGTTTATCCTGATGAGCGCCTGATTATGGAGCATGGCAAGAGCACGATCACCGCCCGCGTGATTGACCTTGCGGCGCCGATCGGCAAAGGCCAGCGCGGTCTTATCGTGTCGCCTCCGAAGGCGGGCAAGACGACCATCCTGAAGGATATCGCAGCTTCCATCACGGCGAACAACCCTGAGGTCCATCTCATGTGCTTGCTCGTCGACGAGCGTCCCGAAGAAGTTACCGATATGGAGCGCTCGGTTCGCGGTGAGGTGGTTTCCTCGACCTTCGACATGCCGTGCGAGAATCATATCGCCGTGTCGGAGCTCGTTATCGAGCGTGCGAAGCGTCTGGTGGAAATGGGTGAAGATGTCGTTATCCTGCTCGACTCCATCACGCGACTTGCCCGTGCGTACAACCTTGCGCAGCCCGCTTCCGGGCGCATCCTCTCGGGTGGCGTCGATTCGACGGCGCTCTATCCGCCCAAACGCTTCTTGGGCGCGGCGCGCAATATCGAAGGCGGCGGCAGCTTGACAATCCTCGCCTCTGCTCTCATCGATACCGGATCGAAGATGGACGAGGTCATTTTCGAGGAGTTCAAGGGAACGGGCAATATGGAGCTCAAGCTCGACCGCAACCTCGCCGATCGCAGGATCTTCCCGGCGATCGATCCAGTAACGAGCGGCACCCGCAAGGAAGATTTGCTGCTTGATCCGCAAGAAGCCCCGCTCATTTGGGCAGTTCGTCGTATCCTCTCGAATATGAACAATACTGAACGAGCGATGGATATGCTGATCAAATCGCTTAAGCGCACCGAGACGAACCAAGAGTTCCTCTTGCGTACGGCGAAAAAGGCGCAATCTGCTCATGGGAAGGTCGAAGACGGCTTCGAGCTGTAGCGCGATTGTCTGCGGCACCCCTAGATTTCGCGAAGCGCCGAGGGTTTTGCTTTATCGGTAGACGCGCCGGGCATGTTCGTCCGGCGCGTTTTTTCATAAGGTAGTATGGAGTCAGGACGATTAGGAGGGAAGATGAACAACCAGCCTGAAAACTCTCGAGCGAGCGGCGATTTCAACAATGCCAATGCTCCTTACGGCGCCTATCAGCCGCAACCTGGCAACCAGGCCTATTGGCAGCAGCCGTCGTACGCGCCGCCGTACGCCGCGCCGGTGCAACCGCAGAAGAAAAGCCGCGGTTGGATTGTTGCGCTTGTTGCAGTGGTGCTGCTGTTCGCCTTTCTGTTCACGGCTCTTGCCTCGTGCACGAGCGTGATGGCGGGGGCGAGCTCCTCGATGTTCGGGGCGGGTTCGCAAAGTGCGGTCGATTCGCTTTCCAAGGATGCCGTCGGCGTGATCACCATCGACGGGACGATCGACTACGACGGTTCCACGGCAAGCCCCGAGGGATTGAAAGCTCAGCTCGATCGCGCTGAGAACAACCCTCACATCAAGGCGGTCGTTCTGCGCGTCAACTCGGGCGGTGGCACGGCGACTGCGGGCGAGGAGATGGCCAGCTATGTCAATGACTTTTCGAAGCCGGTTGTGGTCTCGAGCGCTTCGGTGAACGCTTCCGCAGCCTACGAGATCTCGTCCCAGGCCGACTACATCTTCACCGCGAAGACCACAGCCATTGGTGCAATCGGAACCGCCATGCAGGTGACTGATCTTTCGGGTCTGCTCGACAAACTTGGTATCTCGGTTGAGAACATCACTTCTGCCGAAAGCAAGGATTCGAGCTATGGGACCCGCCCGCTCACCGAAGAGGAGCGCGCGTACTACCAGGCCATGGTCGACACTGTTAACGAGACGTTTATGGAGACCGTCGCGTCGGGTCGCTCGCTTCCGATCGAGCGTGTTCGCGAGCTTGCCACGGGTCTTACCTATACTGGCATCGACGCGATTCAAAACGGCCTTGCTGACGAGATCGGCACAAGGGAAGATGCCATCGCGAAGGCGGCGGAGCTTGCTGGCATGCGCACCTATGCGGTGGTGAGCCTCGAGCCCGAGTCCGACGATTTGTCTGATCTTGTCGGACTGCTTTCGAGCAGCAAGATGTCGAACGAAGATTTGATTGAAAGATTGAAGGAGCTTAACGGCAATGGCTCACAGCACTAACGAGAACCCGGTGGAATGGCCTGCACGAGCGGTCGTCACCGCAGGCATGCCATACGGCAACAAGCCGCTGCATTTCGGGCACGTCGGGGGCGTGTTCGTCCCGGCAGACGCGTTTGCGCGCTTCTTGCGGGACCGCATCGGCAAGGATAACGTCCGATTTGTCTCGGGAACCGACTGCTTCGGCTCACCGATCAACGAGGGGTATCGAAAGCTCGTCGAGGCGGGGGAGTTCGACGGGAGCATCTCCGACTACGTGATGCGCAACCACGAGCGTCAGGCGAACACGCTGCGCTCGTACGGTATTAGCCTCTCGATTTACGATGGCTCGGGAATCGGCCACGCCGGCGAGGTCCATCAGCATGTCTCCGAGGCATTCATCGAGAAGCTCCACGAGAATGGTTTCCTCCGCAAGGAATCGACGCTTCAGTTCTACGACACCGAGGCGCAGACGTTTCTGAACGGTCGCCAGGTGGTGGGGCACTGCCCAGTCCAGGGGTGCAAGTCTGAGCATGCTTACGCGGACGAGTGCGATTTGGGCCATCAGTACGACCCGGTCGACCTCATCGCGCCGAAGTCGTCGGTCACGGGAACCGTGCCCGAGATGCGTCCCGTCGAGAACTGGTATTTCGACCTGCCCGCCTTCTCCGAGTTTCTGAAAAAGCACGTCGAGGCGCTCAAGGCTGATCCTACGATCCGCGATGTCGTCCCGCAGACGATCGAGGAGTTCCTCGCGCCGCCGGTCGTCTATGTGAAGAACGAGGCCGAGGAGGCATATCGGGCGATTGCGGCCGACCTGCCGAAGCACGTCTTTCGTCCGGCGGAGAAGGGCAAGCAGAGCTTCGAGCTCGAGTTCTCGTCTATCGAGGACAGAGATGCGGCGCGACCTTTGCTTGCGCAAGCGAACATCCGCTTCCGCACGGGAAAGACGCTCGTTCCGTTCCGCATCACCGGCAACATCGAGTGGGGCGTGAAGGCGCCGGTTGTCGAGGGCGTCGAGGGGCTTACCGTGTGGTGCTGGCCGGAGTCGCTGTGGGCGCCGATTTCGTTCACCATGGCGGTAAACGACGAGCTCGGCCTTCCGCGCTCGAGCTGGCAGGAGTGGTGGTGCTCAGATGATGCGGAGGTGTTCCAGTTCATCGGACAGGACAACCTTTACTTCTACGGTGTCGCTCAGCCGGCGATGTGGGAGGCGCTCAAGCCCGGGAACTTCTTCGGGGGCAAAGAGTCACCTGCGCTGCGCCAGACGACGCTCATTGCAAATCACCACCTGCTGCTCGGCAATAAGAAGGCGTCGTCGTCGGGTGCTGTGAAGCCGCCTTCGGCTGATGAGCTGCTCGGTTACTACACCCCTGAGCAGCTGCGCGCGCATTTCCTCGCGCTCGGACTTGATCAGAAGTCGGTTGGATTCAAGCCCAAACCGTTCGACCCCGACGAGTCGAAGCGCACCGATCCGCGCGTGGCCGACCCGGCGCTCAAAGAGGGAACGCTTCTCACCAACGTGTTCAACCGATTGGCGCGCAGTTGCTTCTATGAGGCGCAGAAAAACTTCGAAGGTATGATGCCGCTTTGCTCGATTAGCGAGGAGGTCGTTGTGCGCGCGCAGAAGGCGCTGCACGCCTATGACGGGCTCATGCGCAAGGTCGAGCTGCATACGGTGATGTCGCTTATGGACGAGTTCATCCGCTATTCGAACAAGTATTGGACTGACGGCATCAGGGAGGCTGAGCTTTCCGGTGATGCCGACGCGCGTCGGCAGGTGCTCGCGGACTCGTTCTATCTCCTGCGCGTCTGCACGCTGCTCATGCACCCGATCGTTCCGTTCGGCTGCGAGAAGATCTGCATGCAGATGAACTTCGACGCCGATGAGTTTTTCAGCTGGAACTACGACTTCGAGGGAATGGGCGAGCTGTGCGGTGCTGCCGAGCTCGACGAGGGGGCGCATCGCGTCCGCGAGCTTCCGCCGCGTTTTGATTTCTTCGAGAAGCACGAAAGCCAGATCAAGAAGAAGTAGCAGGTGTCTGCGCGATTGTGGCTGTGTATTTTGATGCGGGTGGGAAAGCGCGCCTTTCCGCCCGCATTTTCTTTTGAGCTGGGCATTCTGCGGCAATTGCAACTAAGCGCAGCATCTTCTGTTTCTTCTGTTCAGCCGTCCTGCTTCTTTTTCTCGAAAAGAAAACACCTTTTCGCCCTTGCGGATATCTATGGAAGAGCGTTATAATTCAACGGTTTCTATATTACACATGCTTGCGCGACCCACGCCGCCAGTGGCCAACCGAAAAAGGCTGCGGTAGTTGGGGATGACCGCAGGCAGAGGATTAACGAATGGAGAAGAACATGACGAAAGTCAGCATTCAGTCGCTGCTCGATGCAGGCGCGCACTTCGGTCATCAGACCCGCCGCTGGAACCCCAAGATGAAGCCGTACATCTTCGGCCATCGCGGTGACATCTACATCATCGACCTCAAGCAGACCCTCATCGGCCTCGACCAGGCCTACACCTTCGCTTCCGAAACCGCCAAGAAGGGCGGCACCGTGCTGTTCGTCGGCACCAAGAAGCAGGCTCAGGAGCCCATCGCCGATGCTGCGAACCGCTGCGGCATGCCGTATGTGAACGCTCGTTGGCTCGGTGGCATGCTCACCAACTTCCAGACCATCCGCTCCCGCGTTGCCCGCATGGAGGAGCTCGAGGCCATGGACACCGACGGCCGCATGGCATCGCTTCCCAAGAAGGAGCAGATCCTGCTGCACAAGGAGCTCGCTAAGCTGCAGGCCAACCTCAACGGCATCCGCAACATGAAGCGCACGCCCGACGCCGTCTTCGTGATCGACACCAACCGCGAGGGCATCGCCATCCACGAGTGCAAGCGCCTCGGCATCCCCGTCATCGGCACGCTCGACACCAACTGCGATCCGGACGACGTCGAGTTCGGCATCCCGGCTAACGACGACGCCATCCGCTCCGTGCGTCTGCTCGCCGACTTCGTGGCTGACGCCGTCATCGCCGGTACGGGTGCTCCCGTGACCGCTGCCGAGATGGAGGCCGCTCCCGCCGAGGCTGCTCCCGCTGAGAAAGCTCCTGCTGCTGAATAGCACGAACGTTTAGCTCCAGCCGCGCGCTCGATAGAGGGCGCGCGGTCTTTTCATTCATCTTTCACTTGAGAGAAAGGAACATCCGTGGCTGCAATTACCGCTGCAATGGTCAAAGAGCTCCGCGAAATGACCGACGCCGGCATGATGGAGTGCAAGAAGGCGCTCGTCGAGGCCGATGGCGATATGGACAAGGCCGTTGACGTTCTTCGTACCCGTGGTCTGGCCGCTGCCGCCAAGAAGGTCGGCCGTGCCACCAACGAGGGCACCGTTATGGCCATCGTTTCCGACGACGCGACCAAGGGCGCTGTCGTGGAGCTCAACTGCGAGACCGACTTCGTCGGCATGAACGAGAAGTTCAAGGGCTACGCTGAGAAGATCGCCCGTGCCGCTATGGCTGCCAACGTCGAGGACGTTGAGGCCCTGAAGGCTGTCGACGCCGAGGGCGAGACCGTCGAAGACGTGCTCACCGATGCCATCCACACGCTTGGCGAGAACATGAACCTCGCTCGCGCTGCCGTCGTCGAGGCTGGCGGCGTCGCTTCCTACATTCATGGTGGCGGCAAGATCGGCGTCCTCGTGACGTTCGACGTCGAGGGCATCGACCCCGCTTCCGACGAGTTCCAGCACTGCGGCCGCGACGTCGCTATGCAGGTTGCTGCCGCCTCCCCGGTTTCCGCAACCCGTGAGTCCGTCCCTGCCGAGGTCGTCGCGCACGAGATGGAGATCTACAAGGCTCAGGCTGCCGAGTCCGGCAAGCCCGAGAACATCCAGGAGAAGATCGCCACTGGCCGTCTCGAGAAGTTCTACAAGGAGAGCTGCCTCACCGAGCAGGCTTTCGTCAAGAACCCGGACCAGAGCGTCACCGACTACGTCAACGAGGTCGCCAAGAAGCTCGGCGGCACCATCAAGGTGACCGGCTTCAAGCGCTTCATGCTCGGCGAATAGGCGACACGTTTTTTCCCGGCGTATCGGTGGGTTTTCGCCCCTGCGCTGCAACCAAACGCTTTACTTGTGAAGGCTCGCTCTGTGCGGGCCTTCGCTTTTTATAATGGGTGGACTGGAATGTTGATATTGCACGGCTCGGCCACCGGGGCCGCCTTTCCGTGCATCGTGATAGAAGGTGTCCTTTCATGGAAGAGGAAATCATCGTTTCGGGTAACGGGGTGCTCGAGGGGGAAGTCCGCGTATCCGGCGCGAAGAACTCGGCGTTGAAACTTATCGCCGCAGCAATTCTGGGACGGGGCAAGACGGTGCTCCACAACGTGCCGCGCATTTCCGATATCGAGATCATGTCCGAAGTCCTTGCTCATCTCGGCGCCGATGTCGAACGCGGTGTCGACCATTCGCTGTCCGTCGACACGTCCACCGTCGATAAATACGAGGCTCCTTACAAACTTGTCTCGAAGATGCGCGCAAGCATTTCCGTCCTCGGGCCGCTTATCGGGCGTTTCGGGGAAGCCCGTGTCGCTATGCCGGGCGGCTGCCAAATCGGCGCGCGCAAGATCGACATGCACCTCGTCGGGCTCGAGGCGTTAGGCGTCCACTTTGACAACGCCCACGGTGTCCTTCATGCAACGACGCCGAACGGCCTGCATGGCGCCCACGTGATGCTCGAGTTCCCGAGCGTCGGCGCAACGGAGAACACGCTCATGGCGGCCGTGGTGGCGAACGGGACGACGTTCATCGAGAACGCGGCGCGCGAGCCCGAGATCGTTGACTTGGCGAACACGCTCTCGAGCATGGGCGCCCATATCGATGGTGCAGGAAGCTCCACCATCGAGGTGCACGGCGTCTCCCTCGATGATTTGGGGCCGTGCGAGCATACCGTCGTGGGCGACCGCATCGAGGCGGGAACGTTCCTTGTCGGAGGCGCGCTTACCGGCGGTCCGGTCACGGTCAGGGGAATTGACCCATCGTTTCTGCGCATGGCGCTCATGAAGCTCGAGGCCATGGGGTGCGAAATCATCTCCGGCAAAGATTTCATCACCGTCTCGCGCACCGAACCCCTTCGCGCGGTCGACATCCAAACGCTTCCGCATCCTGGGTTCCCGACCGACCTGCAGGCACAGTTCATGCTCTTGGCGTCGCTCGCCGAGGGGCCTTCGGTCATCACGGAGAACGTTTTCGAGAACCGCTTCATGTTCGCCGCCGAGCTCTCGCGCATGGGCGCCGACATCACCATTGAGGATCATCATGCGCTCGTCCGCGGGGTCGAGCTTCTGCAGGGTGCGCCTGTAAAAGCGACTGACCTTCGCGCGGGAGCCGCTCTTGTGCTCGCCGGCATCGTCGCCGAAGGCGAGACGCGCGTCAGCCATATCTACCACATCGATCGAGGGTATGAGGACTACGTCGGCAAGCTGCGCGGGCTTGGCGCAGACGTGTCCCGGCTCGACGTCGACGAGAGCATCTAGGCGCCCATCGCGATGTTCGGCAAGAAGAAGGGCTTTAGCGCCTCGCAATCGAAACATACCTCCCGCAAAATGACGTCCCACACCATCGGCACGCATGTGGCGAAGGGCGGCACTCCGCGCCATTCTCGCGGGATGAACGCCTCGTCGGTCGGGTTCTCAAGCGATCGCAAGAAGCGTCGTGCCGCGCGTGGCATCGTCGATCATGTGACCCCCCAGACCGCATCGGGCGAGAACTATCGCGCCTATTCCCGTCGCGTGAGCAAGCGCGGCTATATCCAGAGCGCCCAACGCAAAAGCGGGATGCGACGCGCCGCTGTAGGTGTCATCTCGGTGATCGTCATCATCGCGGTTGCGGTTGGCGTCGGTGTCGCTGTCTTTTTCAACGCATCGAACTCGAAGCTGTCACTTGAGCATTCGAATGCGAGCAGCGCGCTTACCGCCGCCAAGGAAGGGTCGCCCTACTACGTTCTCGCCGCGGCGAACCTCGGCTCCCCTAAGGGAGGCTCCAATGTGTCGAGCGAGACCTACATCCTTGCGCGCGTTGATGAGTCCACGCGGACGCTCACGCTCGTCTCCATCCCCGGCAACCTTGCCGTAAGCCTCTCGGACGGCAAAACCCATCCGCTCTACGACGCCTATGGGATAGGCGGTGACGAGGCGCTCGTGAAGGCTGTCTCGTCCTTTGCGGGAGTGGGCATATCCCATCTCGTGAAGACGAACGAGGAGGGCATCCGCTCGCTCGTCGATTTGGTGGGCGGCATCGGCATGACGCTTCCCGAATCCGTCGACGACCCGTATGCGGGCAGCATCTACCTTGAGGCGGGGGAGCAGGTCCTCGATGCCGAAAGCTCGCTCGTCGCACTTCGCGCAAGCAATTACGCGAAGTCATCCGAAACGCAAGCCTCGGTGCGCACATCCTTCGCCTATGCGATGGCGCTGCGTCTGCTCGAGGCGGGTGGGCTCGACTTCGCCACCGAGCTCGACGGAATTGCGGGCAACGTGCAGACCGATCTGTCGTCTTCGCAGGTAATCGATTTGGCGAACGCGTTTCGTCCCTTAGGCGAGGCGACGGTGTACGCGGCATATGTGCCGGGTAGCGAAAGCGAACAGGACGGAACGGCGCTGTTCAAGGCTTCCGATTCTCAATGGAAGACGGTTATGGAAAGCGTTGATGCTGGAGCCGATCCGAACGCCGTCGAAGAGGCGGAGACGGTGAGCGATCCCACTGGCATCAAGGTTGAGATCCGCAACGGCGGCGGCATCACCGGCGTCGGGGCGAAGATGGGCGAGATCCTCGGCAATGCGGGATTCACCATCGGGACCATCGGCAATGTCACCGATGCCGGTATCTACAACGAGACGCTCGTGATTTACCGCGACGAGGCGTACAAGGCGGCGGCGAACACCATCGTGAAGACGATCGACGGTGGACGCGTCGTCAACGGCGGCGACTACTATACTTTCGACGCGAACGTCCTTGTGGTGATCGGTAAGGATTGGCAGCCGATTCGGTAGTGACAAGTTGCACTGACCTTGCGCCTCGCGTGCGCGCGACGTTGGGGCGGCGGCTTGTGGTACTATAGCGAATCAAGAGAAACATCCAGTACTCGAGAAGGAGCAACGATGGTTGAGAAGACCGATGTGGCCGCGGTTTTGGAGCTTATCCGACCGAGCCTTCAGGCGGACGGCGGCGACGTGAAGCTGATCGACGTCAGCGAAGACGGCATCGTCACGGTTGAGCTTCAGGGCGCTTGCAAGGGCTGCCCGATGTCGGAGATGACGCTTGCCAACGGCGTCGAGCGCATCTTGAAGGAACGCGTGCCGGGCGTCGAACGCGTCGTGCCGTACCACGAGGGATACTAGTCGACTACTTGTGAGACGCGAGAAGGGCGGGAATATCCCGTCCTTCTCTTTATTTCGGGCAAGCTGTTCAGGGCAGAAGTCGCGCGTCCTGTCGCGCGGTTGCCGGGGCGGCGATGCCAGTGAAGGAGGAGAAGGTGTCTCATTGCTGGGAGATGCGGGGCTGCGACGACGAGATGCAGGAGCGCTGCCCTCACAACACGCCGGGCGAGCCGTGCCCTGCCGACTGCCATTACGCTGCATGCCATCGTCCGACGCACGAGGTCTGCGACGACTTCGAGCTGCTGCTCAATCCCGATTTGGGCTACGACGCGGCGGTGAAGGAAGTGTGCCATTTCTGCACGTTCTTCCTGACGCACGGCCCGAGCATCGAGGAGTGTCCGCGCCAGGAGCGCAAGCTCGGCGCGCGCAATCGATTCATCCTGTAGGACGCCTTGCGCCCAAACACTGCTACAATGAAGCAAACACGACCGACTGCGATGAGGAGGCGAGAGCTGTGGTTCGAACGCTGAGCTGTCCCACGTGCGGACAAAGCGACCTGGACGTATGCCGCTACGACTCCATGATGGTCCTTCGCAGCGATGTCGCGATGTTCACGGTCACATGCCCCCGATGCGGCGCGTCCGTCTCGTCGGTCCAGACGATTCCTTTGGCCCTGCGCGAGGAAGTTCGCTTCGCCGCCATCGAAGTGGGCGCTGGAATGGGAAGGGACTAGCTCCTTGCTCAACGAAATCTATCAAAGCCTCGACCCGATCGCGTTCTCGGTCGGGCCTTTTTCTGTGCGCTGGTACGGTATCGCATACGTGCTCGGATTTATCTGTGCCGCTCTCGTGCTCATGAGCACGGCGAAGCGCTGGCGGGTGCGCGTCGACTCGGATGCGCTCATCACCATCATGCTGTGCGTCATCGTGGGCGTCATCGTAGGCGGGCGTTTAGGGTACGTCCTGTTCTATGGAGACGGCTACTACCTGCAGCATCCTGCCGACATCTTCGCCCTCTCGAAGGGAGGCATGAGCTTTCACGGCGGGCTCATCGGCGCGCTTCTTTCGGGAATCGTCGCCGCGCATTTCACGCATATTCCGTACCTCACGCTGGCCGACCTCGGCTGCATCGGGGCGCCTATCGGGTTGTTCTTTGGTCGCTGCGCCAACTTCGTGAACGGCGAGCTGTGGGGCGCGCCGACCGATGCCGCGTGGGGTGTCGTGTTCGGGGGGCAGGCGGGAATGATGCCCCGCCATCCCTCCCAGCTCTATGAGGCAGTGCTTGAGGGCATTGTCATCTTCCTTGTGCTGTTCGCACTTTCGCGCAAGCGTCCGCCGCGCGCCCAGGGGACCTTCCTCGGCGTGTTCCTCATCATGTATGGGTGCTTCCGTTTCGCCATCGAGTTCGTGCGCGAGCCTGACGTGCAGCTTGGATACCTGTGGGGCGGTTGGCTCACGATGGGGCAGGTGCTCTCGACTCCGCTCATCGCGGTCGGCATCGGCGTGCTGCTTTATGCACTTATTGCGAAAAAGTCTCAACAAGGACTTCCAGAATTGAAACAAAGCGAGTAACATATGCAACAGAGCAAGGCTATGACACGAGAGGAGCCTTGTTTGCAGTAGCCGCGCGCTTCTTGGATGGGGATGCGCGGGGCGCAGACGAGAAAGGGATACGTTATGGACGTCACGTTCTATAAATGCAACCACTGCGGCAACGTTGCCGTGAAGCCCTTCGACAAGAAGGTCCCGCTTTCCTGCTGCGGCGAGAAGATGAGCGAGCTGGTCGCGAATTCCACTGATGCGGCGGTTGAGAAGCACGTTCCCGTCGTGAGCATTTCGGGCAATGCCGTTCACGTCGAGGTCGGCAGCGTGGTCCACCCGATGACTGACGAGCACCTCATCGCGTTCGTCTGCCTGGTCACCGAGAAGGGCTATCAGATCGCAGAGCTGACGAGCGCCGACAAGCCGGAAGCCGACTTTGCTATCGCCGAGGGCGATCGTGCGATTAAGGTTTACGAGTACTGCAACCTGCACGGTCTGTGGGTCGCTGAGGTCTAGTTGCCGAGGGGCGATTGGGGCGTTCGCGTTGCTTGCGGTGCCGCGCGTTTCGTCTCCTGGTGCTTGTGGTCGCAAGACTGAGTTGGGCGCTTGACGGCGCGTTTCGGGTTGTATGCTCTGAAAAACGAGCGGTTTCTTTCAAATGGCGGGCTTGCTGTTTTGCGGGCCCGCCATTTCGTGTCTCTGGCTCCATTGCACGGCGGGCGGATCTCTGGGAATAACGGAAAACTGGCGAGTGAGAAGAATAGTGATTGTTTTACAGCTCTCGATTCGGGTTATATTTGCATAATCATTGTGTAGGGAATCGGCAATTATAATCAGTGACTCATAGAAATAGGAAGCTCGCTTAATCTTAAGCGATAGTTTCATTACCTTGATTCCTAATCAACATAGCGTTATTATTCACTATTAGAATAGAGCGCAGCTGAGTAAAGTGATGACGTTCGCTCATAAGGGCTTCCCGCAGTAAGGAGATGGTGCGAAATGGAAGAACGGATGCATTCGGTTCATTCTGCGTGCGCGCTTGGAGTTTCAGCTGCGCTCGTATTGACGCTTTGCGCAGCTCCCCAAGCAGCATTCGCGTCGGAGTCTGCCGATTCGCTCGATGCAAGTCTCGGTGCCCTTTCTGCCTCTGCTGATGAAAGCCAAGCGCCGTTTTCCGACGTTTCGGACGGCGAATGGTATGCGCAGATTGTCGATCGCGCCTATACGCTGGGTCTTTTGACCGGATATGAGGGTACGGATTTGTTCGGTCCTTCCGATGGCATGACGCGTGGGCAGATGGTCGTGGTGCTGAAGCGCTTGTTCGACAACGCTGATTTTTCGGGCGCGCCGTATTGGGGAAGCCATGCTGATGAGCTTCGCCTCGATTTTCCATCTGACAACGAAACGGGCTTCACCGACGTTTCCGACGGCGAATACTACACGGCGGCAATCAACTGGGCGATGCATTACCATATCGTGTCAGGATACGACGGCACGGACAAGTTCGGTCCGAACGATCCGCTCACGAGGGAACAGTGCGCGAAGATGATAGCGAGCTGGCTCGGTTTCTATGGCTACGACCCCTCTGCAAGCTATCCCGATTGGGATAGAAGCGACGAGGTGTTTCTCGCATATTCCGACGCGGGCGATATCTCGCTTTGGGCACGTAATGCGGTGCTTGCCGCACGCCAAAATGGATGCATGACAGGCGTGCCGAGCGACGGCGGTCTGCCGCAGTTTTACCCGAAGCGCTCTTTGGAAAGATGCGAAGCGGCGAAAATCGCCGTCGTGCTTCACGAGACGATGCACGGGCAGATTTAAGCGCCACTTCTGTACGGGCGGTGAATCGATGCGATTCGCCGCCCGTTTCTTATTGCAATGTCAATACGCTGTGGTATCATAAAAAAGCTTGTCTCGCCTTGGTCGGAAACCAAGGCATGGTAAAGGAGAACCAACATGAAGCAAGGAATCCATCCGGATTACGTCGAGTGCACCGTCAAGTGCACCTGCGGCAACACGTTCACGACCCGCTCCACCAAGTCCGAGCTGCGCGTTGACATCTGCAACGCCTGCCACCCGTTCTTCACGGGCCAGCAGAAGTTCATCGACACCGGCGGACGCGTCCAGCGCTTTGCCGACAAGTTCGGCTCCGCGAAGGACATGGTTGCCGAGCGCGAGGCTGCCAAGAAGGCCAAGCGCGCTGCCGCCGTCGCCGAGGCAGAGGCTGCCAAGAAGGCCGAGCGCGAGAAGAAGGCTGCCGAGAAGGCCAAGCGTGCTGAAGAGTACGCCAAGAAGGCTGAAGAGGAAGCTGCCCGCGCTGCCGAGGCTGCTGCTACCGCCGAGGCTGAGGGCTCTGCCGAAGAGGCTGCTGCCGACGCCGAGGCTGAGGCCGCTCTCGAGGTCGAGGCTCCCGCAGCCGAATAGCTTTTCCCCTGGGAAAAAGCAAGCCCGAACAGCTGAGCTGTTCGGGCTTTTTCTTTTGCCGAAAGATAAGGTCTCGGCAGGCCATCGCCGCGCGGGAGAGCCGGAAGCAAGCCGCAAGTGCCGAACCGCAAAAGGGCAGGCCGCGGTGCCGGAACCTGCCGCTGGCTACAGGGCATGGTCAGGAGCGTTAGTCGACGCCGATCATGAGGTCGGTGGACTTCACGATGGCGACTGCTTTGTTGCCAACTTCCAGGCCGAGCTCCCCGATCATGTCGTTGAAGACCGAGCCGGTGATGATGTTGCCGTCTGCGAGCGTGAGGGACACGCGCCCGTCTGTCTTTCCCGGGCGAACCGTGGTCACGGTGCCGACGAGCTGATTTCGGACCGACAGGTTGTTGAGGGGCTCATCTCCGCGCGCGAACATGACATGGCTTGCCTTTATGACGGCATATGCCGGCATGCCCTTCTTAAGGCCGAGATCGTGAATGGCCTCCATGGTGATAATAGAGGTGAGGGCCGTCTCGCCGACCTTGATTGAGACGACTCCGCTCACGGCACCAATCTCGACGTCGGTAATCGTGCCCTTCAAGACGTTTCGTGCTGAAATGCGCATAGTTCCCCGTTCGCTGTTTGTATCGGTTGTTCCCCGCATAGGGGCTTTCTCCCGTCAAGTATAGGCAAAGCCCCCAGAGCGCACAACTGTGCTCGTCAAGCTGTCTAATCGACGTTCCAGGCGATGAAAGCCCAGGTAATGGTTCTCGGCTCACGAAGACGCAGCGCTCCTTGCGGAATCCCCCTCTCTCCAGGCTTGCCGGCGTCCTCGTTCTCGACGATTTGCGCCTCGAGCCAGGGTTTGAGCTTCGAGAGCGCGATCTGCGTGCCCGTCTCTGGTAGGAGGGCACACGCTTTGCGCACCATGTCGTCGTACTTGTGCAGCGCGTCGTCGAAGGTCTCGAACGTGTCGTGCCGGGAGCTCTTGATATAGGTCAGTTCGGGCTCGAATCCCATGCTCGAGAGGATGTTCACGGCGTAGAGGTGATCGCGGCCGACGCGCGAGGCGAGGCCGAGTGCCTCGATCACGTGGTCGTCGGTTCGCGGGGAGGCGCCTGTCGGCAACGTGATGCACACGCGGCGACGGGCGACCTTGGTGAGCTTTAAGAGCGCGGCGCGCATATCGTCGACGGCAATCGAGCGCGATGCGGTGCACACGTCGTGAGATTTCGGGGCGATGCCGTGTTCCTCCCAGTCGTCTTCCCAGCTCATTTGCTCGCAATGCACGCTTTTGATTCCACGTGCCTCAAGTTCCCCGCGAAGGATGGAAAGCATCCCTTCCGAGAAGTCGGCGGCCGTGACGGCATGCCCCGCTTCCCCGAGCGGCAGGGCGAGAGCGCCCGTCCCGCAGCCCATGTCGAACACGCTTTCCTCGGGAGCGACTCCTGCGCGCTCAAGAAACGAGTTCACGTAGGGATTGGGGTAGTCTTTGGACGTGAAGGTCTTCGCCCGCTCGTTCCAGTAGACCGCGCTGTCGCGGTGTCGCCGCGCTTTTTGCAGCTGCATCCATTCGGCGTTCCAGTCGGTGGTGGTGAGCAGGGGAGTGAAGCTCTCTGTCATGGGAAGCTGCCTTTCTCGGGGAGTTTTCCGCATTGGGGCGAATCGGGGGCGACCCGATGCGCGCGTTTGCCTATCATGTTAGCGGACAATGGCCGATGGTGGGCGAAGACGGTCTTAAAAACTGCGGCTTGCCGCCATCGGGAAACGAAGAACCGCGAACGATACCAAGGAAGAGGGGGAGCTCTCTATGCATGTTGAGCTTTTGTACCATACGCCCGACCCCGAGCGTGCGATCGCCACTGCGGCGCGGTTGTGCTATGCGCCGGTGGGGGCGGCCGAGCTTATGGAAACGATGCCTGAGGAGCGCATTCGCAGTGTGCTTACGACCATCATGGAGAGCGGGCATTTTTCCACGCTCGAGCACGCGAGCTACACCTTCGCCGTCGACGGCGTCTCCCGCGCGCTCACCCATCAGCTCGTGCGTCACCGCATCGCGAGCTTCAACCAGCAAAGCCAGCGCTACGTGAAGTTCAAGGACGGCGTTGATGTGGTCACGCCCGACACCATCGCCTCCGACCCCGAGCGGAAGGCTCTCTTCGACGATGCCATCGCCGCCGCCGTCAGCGCGTATGAGAAGCTGCTCGACGCGGGTGTGCCCGCTGAGGACGCCCGCTATCTCTTGCCGAACGCTGCGGAGAGCAAGATTGTCATCACCATGAACGTTCGCGAGCTGCTGCATTTCTTCAAGCTGCGTTGTTGCAACCGCGCCCAGTGGGAAATTCGCGACATGGCGCACCGCATGCTCGAGCTCGCCCGTCCCACCGCGCCGTTCGTCTTCGCCGACGCCGGTGCCCCTTGCGTTTCGGGCGCATGCCCTGAAGGCAAGATGAGCTGCAAAAACCCGTATCCTCGTGTGAAAAGGAGCTAGCGGAAAGTGACTCGCGAGAAAAGCGATCTTTCCCGCGCGTTCGCAGAAGACGGCGCGCGCAAGACCCACGTCGGCGGGCAGGCACTGCTTGAAGGCATCATGATGCGCGGAAAGTACAACTGGTCGGTCGCTGTGCGCGAGCCCTCCGGCGCCGTGTACACCGAAGAGCACGACTTGGCGAGCGGGAAGGAGAAGAACGGCTGGCTGTACTGGCCGCTCGTGCGCGGATGCCGTGCCCTGGTCGAGTCGCTCGTCTTGGGCTTCAAGGCGTTAGAGATTGCGACCCTTCACGCCTATGCGGAAGAGGGCGAGGGGGAAGAGAAGGCGGAAGAAAAGCCTGTGTCTGGAACTGCGCGCGGCGCCGCTTGCGAGCAGGGGCCGGAGCATGAGGCCGCTTGCGGGCAGCCCACGCGCCAGGAATCCGAGTTTGAGTTCTCCTGGAGGGACGACTTCGGACGCCCCGATACCGTGATTGACGCACTCGGCGCGCAAAGCTCGCTTGAGGTGGTGGGAGAAGCCGAGGGCGACGCCCCTGAGCCTGTCGCAAATAGCAAGGACGCTCACAATATCCCAAGCGCGAAGGAGCCCGAGTCCGAGTTCGGCAAGAAAGAGATGGCCATCTCGATGGTTTGCGGGCTTGCGCTCGGCATTGTGCTCTTCATCGTGGCGCCCGCCTTCATCACGAACCTCATCGTGGGCGAGTACGACGGCAACACGCTTCTGTGGAACATCGTCGACGGCGTGCTGCGCGTTGCCGTGTTCGTCTTCTATATCTGGCTCATCGGGCGCATGTCGGAGATCAAGCGCATGTTCGGCTACCACGGCGCAGAGCACAAGACCATCCACTGCTACGAGCACGGCTTGCCGCTCACGCCCGAGAACGCGCGCAGCTTCCCGCGCCTGCACGTGCGCTGCGGAACCGCATTCCTCATCATGGTCATGATTATCGCCATCTTCGTGTACACGGTGGTGCCCCTAAATGCGCTCATCGCCGCATGGGGCGTGCCCGATGGTGCGCCGAAGCTTGCGCTTGTCATCTTGTCGCGTATCGTGCTCATGCCGGTGATCGCGGGCGTGTCCTATGAGATCACGGTCAGGTGGGCGGGCTCGCATCCGGATAACCCGCTCGTGAAGGTGGTGCTTTGGCCCGGCATGCAGATGCAGTACCTCACCACGAACGAGCCCGACGACGGCATGCTTGAGTGCGCCATCGCCGCCATGAAGCTCGTGCTCGACCGCGAGGAGGCCGAAGCGGAACAGGCAGCGCGGGCGGAGCAGACGACGCAGGCGACACAGGCGACGCAGGCAGCACAGACGGCATAGGACCCAGGGCGCCGCCGCCTTCCGCGCCGCCCTCGCAATAGGAGCACCCCCAGGCTCGCCTCTCAGGTTCTCGAGATGAAAACCCCGTTTCGTGAACCTTTTTTGGCCCAGCGCTTCCAAATCGTGTATGCTAAGGCGCGTTATGCGCAACGTTTGGACGCTGCGCGCGATAGGGTAGGAGAATCCCCGCACACGTAAAACTGACGAATCGGGGTAATCGTGTGAACGATTTCCGGCGCGCGGCAGGCGCTCTGGGGGCAAGGAGGACCATGTGAAACTGGTCGTAACGGAGAAAAACGATGCGGCAACCAAGATCGCGAGCCTTTTGGGTTCGAGCAAGCCGAAAGCCGACAAGGTGTATTCGACGCCGATCTACCGGTTTGAGGTGGATGGCGAGGAGTGGGTGACCATCGGTCTGCGCGGGCATATCTTGGAGCCCGACTTCACTCCCAACCTGGTATATAAGAAGCGCGGTGGTTGGCAAGGTGTGACCGTCGAGGGCGAGACCGTGCCCGCCGACGTGCCCGCAAGCTTGGCTAAGCCCCCCTTCAAGAAGAAAAAGCCCTTCACCGAAGACGGCGTGGAGCTCAAAGGGTGGAAGATGGACGCGCTGCCGTACCTGGTCTACGCGCCAATCGAGAAGCTTCCTAAGGAAAAGGAAATCATCCGCAGCTTAAAGAACCTCGCCAAGAAGGCGGACTCCATCGTGATTGCGACGGACTTCGACCGCGAGGGCGAGCTCATCGGCTCCGATGCGCTCTCGTGCATCCAGGAGGTAAACCCCACCGCCCCCGTCTCGCGCGCCCGCTATTCCGCCTTTACGAAGGAGGAAATTACCCACGCGTTCTCCAACCTTGTGGAGCTCGACGTCAACCTGGCGTCCGCCGGCGCATCGCGCCAGGATATCGACCTTATCTGGGGCGCGGTGCTCACGCGCTATCTCACTCTCGTGAAGTTTGCGGGCTACGGCAACGTGCGCTCGTCGGGCCGCGTGCAGACGCCGACGCTTGCCCTCATCGTGGCGCGCGAGCGCGAACGCTTGGCGTTTGTCTCTGAGGACTACTGGGTGATCAAGGGAGCCTTCGACGCCGCCGAGAAGACCGGTCCCACATCGGGCGAGGGCGCGCTTGCTTTCGAGGCGCCCCATGCCACGGCACGCTTCAAGGACGAGGCGCAGGCTAAGGCTGCCATGGCCGCCGTCGAGGGGGCGACAAGTGCGAAGGTGCTCTCCATCGAGAAGCGCTCGCGCAAGCAGCAGCCGCCCGTTCCCTTCAACACCACAAGCCTCATGACTGCGGCGTCGGCGGAGGGCCTTTCCCCTGCACGCACGATGCGCCTCGCCGAGAGCCTCTACATGGACGGCTATATCTCCTATCCGCGCGTCGATAACACGGTGTATCCGAGTTCGCTCGACTTGGAGGAGGTCGTGAAGACCATCTCTGGCAACCCGGCTTACGCGCCGTTTTGCAAGGAACTGCTCGCGAAGGGGCCGCTTACGGCAACCCGCGGCAAGAAGGAGACGACCGACCACCCGCCGATTTACCCGACGGCCATGGTCACGCCCGACGACTTGCCGCCTGCGGAGTACAAACTCTACAACCTGATCGCCCGCCGCTTCATGGCGACGCTCTCCGAAGCCGCCGTTGTCGAGGGCACCAAGGTCACGCTCGATATCTCAGGCGAGCACTTCGCCGCGAAGGGCGACGTCCTCGTGCACGAGGGATATCGCGCCATCTACCCCTACGGCATGAAGAAAGACGAGCAGCTGCCTGCGCTCGCCGAGGGCCAGCAGATCGCCTTCAACGGCGCCACTTGCGCGAAGAAGCAGACCGAGCCGCCTGCCCGCTACAGCCAGGGCAAGCTCATCCAGGAGATGGAAAAGCTCGGGCTCGGCACGAAGTCCACGCGCCACAGCATCATCGAGCGCCTCTACACGGTGAAATACATCCAGAACGACCCCATCGAGCCCTCGCAGCTTGGCATGGCGGTGTGCGACGCGCTCGACAAGTTCGCGCCGCATATCACCCACTCGGAGATGACGGCGGAACTCGAAGCTGAGATGGACAACATCGCCGAAGGCCAGAAGACCAAGGCAGATGTGGTCATGAACTCCCGCAACCTGCTCTCCGAGCAGCTGGCCGACCTCATGCCCCATTCCGAGGAAGTCAAGGACGCCCTTGCCGATGCCGTCGCCGCTGACGCGTACGTGGGCAAGTGCCCCAAATGCGGCAAGGACCTGCAGATTCGCGCCTCGCAGAAGACGCGCGGGATGTTCATCGGATGTGCTGGGTGGCCCGACTGCGATGTGACCTACCCGCTCCCGAAAGGCAAGATCGAGTCGATGGAGGAGCTGTGCCCCACGTGCGGGATGCCCCAGGTGAAGGTGACGGCTTTCCGCTCGAAGCCGCGCGTCATCTGCATCGACCCGAACTGCGAGACCAACAAAGAGCCCGATGTGGTCGTCGGCGAGTGCCCGGTGTGCAAGGCCGCCGGCAAGCAGGCGAAGCTCATCGCGCAGAAAAATCCTCGCACGCTCAAGCGTTTCATCCGCTGCGAGAACCACGATGAGTGCGGCGTTGGCTATCCGCTGCCCCAGTACGGCAAGCTTACGGCCACCGACGAGGTTTGCGAGCATTGCGGAGCGCCGCTCGTCATCGTGACGACGGCTCGCGGTCCGTGGAAGCTCTGCCCGAACTTCGATTGCCCAGGCAAGGAGCAAGACGATTCCGAGAAGGCGGCGTCGAAGGGGAAGAAGACCGCCGCGAAGAAGACCGCCGCGAAAAAGACTGCGGCGACGAGCAAGGCTGCGGCCAAGAAGCCCTCGACCCACAAGGCGTCGTCTGAGTCGGCGGGGAAATAGCGCCATGCCGGAGATGACAGAAGGGCGGGCGAAGGCCGGCTCGGGGACGCAGTCCGGCGCGCCGTCTCGGGCTAGCGCGCAGCCTGCGACGGCACCGAAGATCGACCGCCGCATCCTTTTCACGAAGGGCCTCATCAAAGAGGCGTTTCTGGAACTGAAGAAATCGAGCTCGCTCGCCGACATCAAGGTGACCGACTTGTGCGAGCGCGCGGGAATCGGCCGCGGCACGTTTTACCGCCATTACCGCAACATGACCGAGGTGCTTGACGAGGTGCTCGATGACGCCTTCTCGCAATCGAGCTCGCTTGCCCGCCATCTCGTGTCGCGCGAGATACGCACGGCGGGTGCATGTTCTGGGTGTGATATGCCGTTTTGCCAGTTCGTGCGCGAAAACAAGCACTACGCGGGCATCTTTTTGGACGAGAGCCTCACGCGCGTCGTCCTTGACAAGATGGTCGAGGGCCAAAAGGGCGTCTATCTGCGCGCGATGCAGGGCATCTGCGACCTAAGCGAGGGGGAGCTTGCCGATCTTTTGTACTTCCAATCGAGCGGGTGCCTCTCCGCGGTGCGCCGCTGCATCAATGCGAGCCCTGAGGAGTGGGCACGCACGCAGGCGGTGATTGACAACTTCATCCTGGGCGGTCTGGCAGCGAGTACGCGTAGGCTGTAGGGGAAGCGCAGGCGATAAAGGAGGGCCCGGCGCTGCAGCGGTGA
>OLQV01000971.1_pt1 | contig 23089 bp, 19 predicted proteins | sample 1672371 | NCBI WGS metagenome assembly OLQV01 (sample SAMEA3136676, study PRJEB25190) | human gut metagenome
CTTCCAAGGGGTGCCAATAACAGGACTCGTCATGTGTACTCCTGTACTCCTGCACTGTGTTGTGCGATTGTTTATTTTCATTCGGTCCTGAATCTTGCAAAACCTTGCGGTTCCGCGGAACGATTCATTCCCAATCACTTGAGCATATTACGAGCGAGGTGCGACTTTTTGCTGTTTTTTTGCGACTGTGTGCGTAAGTGTGTCGTTTCTGTTAAAAAATGAGAGCTTTTATCGGGAGATTTGTGAATACTTCACATGCTATCAAAAAGACTGATAAACGGCTCAATATCAACGATTTCAAGCCACATTCGCACCTTTTTCACGTTCGTTTTGCAATCCTTGCATGCGGCGTGTTGAACCATGCGTAGTAAGCAATTGTGAGGTTTGTTCACCTTCTGTTCACAGCGTTTCTAATGTCTGCTAGCGTCGCCACAATAGAACAGTTAGTATTGTTGCTTCTTCATACCTCATATCAAAAGGGAGAGTGTTATGGCTGCAGGTCCTGTGCTCGTTGTTGATTTCGGAGCCCAGTACGCCCAGCTGATCGCACGTCGCGTGCGTGAAGCCAATGTTTATTCGGAGCTTGTGCCGCATTCCATGCCGGTCGATGAGATGTTGGCCAAGGATCCGCAGGCCATCATCCTTTCCGGTGGTCCGGCTTCGGTGTTCGAGCCGGGCGCGCCGCGTGTGGATAAGAAACTGTTCGAGGCCGGCGTTCCCGTGTTGGGCATCTGCTACGGCTTCCAAGCCATGGCCTATGCCTTGGGCGCGGATGTCGACAAGGCCGCCCTTGGCGAGTATGGCAAAACCGAGACCTTCATCGACGAGTCGAAAGGTCTGCTCGAAGGCTCCCCCGCCGACCAGAACACGTGGATGAGCCATGGCGTGGCTGTTAAGACAGCGCCGGAAGGCTTTGAAGTGCTGGCACACACCGAGGGTGCGCCTGTTGCCGCCATGCAGGATGAATCCCGCAAGCTGTACGGCGTGCAGTGGCATCCTGAAGTCAAGCACACCCCGATGGGCCAGCAGCTTATCGAGACCTTCCTGCACAAGTGCGCAGGTCTCGGCAACAACTGGGATGCCTCCAGCATCATCGAGGACCAGGTCGCGAAAATCCGCGAAAAGGTCGGCGACGCACAGGTTATCTGCGGCCTGTCCGGCGGCGTTGATTCCGCAGTCGCGGCGGCTCTCGTGCATAAGGCCATCGGCGACCAGCTCACCTGCGTGTTCGTGGACCACGGTCTGCTGCGCAAGGGCGAGGCCGAGCAGGTCAAGCATGATTTCGTCGAGGCGACCGGCATCAAGCTCATCGCCGTGGACGCCTCCGAAGACTTCCTCACCGCCCTGAAGGGTGTGAGCGAGCCGGAGAAGAAGCGCAAGATCATCGGCGAAAAGTTCATTCGCACGTTCGAGAAGGCTCAGCGTCAGGTCATCGAAGAGGCGGGCGCTTCCGGCAAGGAAGTCAAGTTCCTTGTTCAGGGCACTCTCTACCCGGATGTTGTGGAATCCGGCGGCGGCGACGGCGCAGCCAACATCAAGTCGCACCACAATGTGGGTGGTCTGCCGGACGACATCAAGTTCCAGCTCGTCGAGCCACTGCGTACCTTGTTCAAGGATGAGGTTCGTGCCATCGGTACCGAACTTGGCTTGCCGGACGAAATCGTCTGGCGTCAGCCGTTCCCTGGCCCGGGCCTCGGCATCCGCATCATCGGCGAGATCACCAAGGAGCGTCTGGATCTACTTCGCGAGGCCGACGCCATCGCTCGCGAAGAGCTTTCCAAGGCCGGCCTTGACCGCGATATCTGGCAGTGCCCGGTCGTGCTCCTTGCCGATGTGCATTCCGTGGGTGTGCAGGGCGACGAGCGCACGTATGGTTCGCCGATCGTGTTGCGTCCGGTTTCCTCCGAAGACGCCATGACCGCAGACTGGTCCCGCATTCCGTACGATGTGCTTGCCACGATTTCGACGCGCATCACCAACGAATGCCGTCAGATCAACCGTGTGGTGCTCGACTGCACCTCCAAGCCGCCGGCAACCATCGAGTGGGAATAAAACGCCAGGTCAAAAGTGCTTTTTACATTGGTTTACACCTTTGAACTTCTTTGTAAATAGGTGTACTTTTCTGACGCGATTTTTGTAAACCCATCGGGATTTCACTCACTTTACATTGAGGTGCAAAAATGGCTTGGCGGTGCTTCGCCAAGCCATTTTTGCTTGTTGTGCTTGCAATATGCAGAGCATTGCTATTTTAATCGTTCACTGTTGTAGCTAGTTGTATAAAGCTGGCCACAGAAGTTCACTGGAATAACGATGCAAGCCGCCCGGAACGATAGCTAGGTATGAATACCATGCCGAAAGGGCCTGAATAGCATCATTTTGTACTCACTCGCAAATTCGCGGTTTTATTTTCGAGTTCCCCCAGCTTGGATAAGGGTATAAATAATCTCACCGATGCTGCATTTTGAGGCGAAATCGAGCGAATTACTGGCACCGATTCAATGACTCGCAGCATCAAAGCATCAAGAATACAGCATCAGATCGGCCATATCCGCTCCAAATACATAAGGGTGTAGAGGAGCCGATTGATGCTACCAGCTCAAGAGCCGCATTAGAGAATTAGCTAAGTAGGACTTATGGCCTAATTGCTCTGAGAGCATAAAAATGGCGGCGCCTGGTAGATGCCGCCATACATTCCGGGAATAATGCGAATGTGCTGGGAATAGTTAGGGCTCGAACTTCGCCTTTTAGAGGCCGCACTCCTCTTGAGCCATCTCACCGGACGTGACTTCTTCCAACACCGACCTCCATGTCTTGATTGCTGCATCAAGCTTCTATGCAGACTTTGCTTCCAGACTGATTTCAAGTGAGCCATTCTTCCATGACTCTCCTAATCGAGTATGAGCAGGGAGCGAGAATGGCACATACCTTGTCTTGACTTAAACCATGGTTTAAATGATACATTTTCATGCATAGCGAGGGAATTTCTATTGACAATGCGAAAGGAAGAAGACGATGGTTATGGAATATACGCACTTGGGGAATTCCGATGTCACTATATCGCGCATATGCTTGGGAGCGATGGGTTTCGGCGTACCGAACGAGCAGCATCCCTGGACGGTCGATCTTGAGACGTCTACCGCCATCATCAAGGAGGCGCTTGATGCGGGGATCACCTTCTTCGACACGGCCTATACTTATAACGATGGCACGAGCGAAGAATATTTGGGTGAAGCACTTCGCCGTCTTGCCACGCGCGATGACGTTCGCATTGCAACGAAGTGCCCTCCGCCGGATGTCGGGACGCGCGAACAAGGCTTCACGGACGGGGAATGGGTGCGCCATTGCCTTGAGACCTCGCTCTCGCGCCTGAAGGAGGACTACGTCGATCTCTTCATCTGCCACTGGTGGGGCGATGATTGCAACATGGACGAGGTTCTCTCAACGATGAGCGCGCTCGTGGATGAGGGGAAGGCCCGCGCTTTGGGAATGTCCAATCTCTTCGCGTGGGAGCTTGCTGAATACAATGCCCGCGCAGAAGAGCGGAGCCTGCATCGCATCGACTCAGTTCAAGGTCACTACAACCTCATCAACCGCGAAGAAGAGCGTGAGATGATCCCCTATTGCGAGTCTCACGATGTGGCGCTCACGCCCTATTCGCCGCTTGCAGGAGGTAGGCTGACGCGAACGCCAAAGCATCAGGGCGATAGCTTGCGTGGCCGCATCGACCACATCGGCGTATCTAAATACGGCGCAACACTGGATGCCGATGCCCCCATCATCGAACGTGTGGATGAGCTGGCACAGAAATACGGCGTCTCGATGACAACAATTGCATTGGCATGGGAGCTCACCACCGTTACTGCTCCCGTGGTCGGCGTCACGAAACCGGGGAGAATCGTCGACATCGTCGGTGCCTTTGATGTGAAACTGACCGAAGATGACATCGCCTATCTTGATGAGCTCTATGTCCCGCACAAACTGGTCGGAGTCATGGCAAGGTTCGGGCGCTAGAAAACAGCCTAGACGGAGAAGCAGGAATGCGCAGATGGAAGAGTTTTACACTATAGGCGATGCATCAGAGATCGTGGGGCTGCCCGCATCCACGATACGCTTTTACGAAAAGAACGGGTTGCTTCCCAACATGAGACGCAACTCGAACGGGATCCGAATGTTCACCGATGAGGACATAAAGTGGATTCGCTTCCTAGAGAAGCTCAAGATCGGCGGTATGTCCATACGCGAGATGCGTGAGTATGTGAAGCTGTCGGGGCAGGGCGATTCGACTTTGAAAGAGCGTCAGCGCATCGTTTGTGACCGACGAGCTTTGCTTGAGGAACACATCAGGGAGCTTCAGCTGGCACTCGATATCATCAGCTACAAATGCTGGTTCTATGACAGAGCCGTGGAGTTTGGGAGCGAACAAGCCGTTAGTGATATCCCCTTTGAGGAGCTCCCTGAGGACATTCAGCGAATCAAAACGCTCTGCGACATGGTGAGCTGATGCCATCTCGCCTATTGATTCGATGGTTGCCGAATACGAAACGAGCGGCCGAGAAGCTCTCGCGGGTAGTGGGAGCCGACCTATATGAAATCAAGCCCGCCGAGCCGTACTCTTCGGCGGATCTCAACTGGAACGACAAGAGCTCTCGATTGAGCCGCGAGATGAGCGACCTGTCCTCTCGACCGGCATTAGCGGATACGAATGCACCCGTTGCAGACCACGATGTAATCTAGCTCGGTTTCCCCGTGTGGTGGTACGTGGCTCCCCGCATCATAAACACGTTTCTGGAAGCGTACGACTTCGCTGGAAAGACCATCGTGGTATGGGTCACCTCCGGCGGAAGCGGCCTCGGTCGCACGGTTCCCGAGCTTGAGGCGACAGCTCCAGACGCGAACTTCATCGAAGGAGAAGGCCGATGCCGCGTGATAACCTCAACAACCGACAACGTGGCCATGGAAGGCCGCTCAAACCTCAGGTGTTGCAACCACCACTAGAATCCGCCTTCCGGGGGCTTCATCATGTTTTCCGCCTTCTAGGCTCGATCCAGATAACACCTCTCAAGGTGTCGGACTCCTCGTCGCTGCTTACCTCTTTACGTACGGTGTCAGGTTTCCATTGGTTCCGTGTTTTTCGTAGGCATTATGACGTTTGCGAGCGCCACTACCTTTGCCATGTTGGGGCCGGACAAGGCCAAGCCGTGTCAGGAAAGCTAAGAACCATCGTGGCTTGACATAGCGGCATCCGCAGAATGATTACGATCCTGTGCAAACGTAGAATGTCCTTCTTCTGTTTTTGCGGAGGAAGGACATTTCCGTACCGTTTTCAATATCGTGGATTATTTGCGGATTATCCTGGACAATTATTGCTAGGCCAGCATGTTGGTCCACATATTTGCGAAATCGGGAAGCGTTTTCGCGGTGGTCGCAATGTTCTTGACTTGGATGCCGTTGATTTTCAGCCCCAGCATCGCAGCGAACGTCGCCATGCGATGGTCCGCATATGTTTCCATTTCAGCCGGCTTGAGATTCATTGCCGGCACTGGCGCGATCTCCAGCCCGTCGGGAAGCTCACGGGCATCTCCCCCGACTCTGGTGATCTCGTTAACCAATGCTTCCAAGCGGTTCGTCTCATGGCCACGCAGATGACCGATGCCCAGCATGCGCGTAGGAGCATCGGCGAAGACCAGGATTGCGGCCAATGATGGCGCGATCTCCCCTGCCGCCGTCAGGTCGAAATCACCTAGGCCGCTGACACGACCGTCGCCGGTCACTTCGCAGTACCGGACGCCGTCAATCACCGGGAAGTTGATTTCGGCTCCCATACGTTCCAAATAGCCCGGAAGCAGGCCTCCGGGTTGCGTGGTGGATTCCGGCCAATGAGGCACGCGCACGGTTCCTCCGGCGATGAGCGCTGCGCCAAGGAACGGGGCGGCATTCGACAGGTCAGGCTCGACCGTCACGGTTTCGGGCAACTGCACGGCTCCCGGCTGCACGGTCCACACGCGGGCGTGTTCGTCGGCGTTGGCACGCACACCGGAACCATGCAGATCGGCCACGGTCATGCGAATGTGAGGCAAACTCGGCGTCTTCTCCCCCGTGTGATGCAGTTCCAAACCGCCTGGCACTCGAGAGCCGATGAGCAATAGTCCTGAAATGAACTGCGAGGATCCCGAAGAATCAATGCTGACTACGCTCGGCTCGGCGCACTGGCTCACCGTTTGTGGTGGAGTGATTGTAAATGGCAGGCGACCTTCCTCACCGCGGTATTCGATACATGCCCCCAACTGTTCAAGACCGTCCAACACGGGCTTCATCGGACGTGCGTACGCCTGCTCGTCACCGTCGAAATCCACAGGACCGTCCGCGAACATGGCAAGACCGGGCACGAAGCGCATCACCGTTCCCGCAAGACCGCAGAACACCTTCGTATCACCGTGGAACCGGCCGTCGGACGGCGGCACCACCGTAACCGTGGTGTCAACCTGCTCATCGATTTCGCAGCGCACTCCCAACGAACGCAGCGCGTCCATCATCAGCTCGGTATCACGCGAGCGCAACAGACCGACCAATCGCACAGGACAATGCCCGAGAGCCGCAAGAATGAGATAACGGTTCGACAGGGATTTGCTGCCCGGCACCACAACGGTGGCGTTGAGCGGCTTGCCGGCAAACGGCGCCGACCAAAGATTCTCTTGAGATGCGTTCATAGGGTTTATCGTATCCAAAACCCGTGGAAAATCATGTTCCGGTATCACCATGCAGCGCGACGGTCACTTTGGGCACGTACGCGGCGTTGTGGCCGGAGAATCTGGACGGTTGCGCGGACGCGGTCGAGATGCTCCACTCCGCATGCTGGAGGACTGACGTCAAGGAGGTCGTTCCGTGTTTGCACTGTTTATACCGGAAACCGGAAAAGGTTTTCAAACCGACTGAAACGCCTTTGTTTCTAACGGTTTTCGTCGGGCTGACAGGATTTGAACCTGCGACATTCTGTTTTCGCGGGGTGTTTCTTTGTTGGGTTGAGTGGCTTTTGTTGAGCCGAATATCATTGAAAAATGGCGGTTTCCGGTTTTTGGTTGTCTTTGTTGAGACGACTGGGATTGGCTCACCGTGACGGTCATTGTTACTGGTTTTTTACTGGAATCGACCGGAACGACAGTGGCGCTGTTCGGCGTGTCGAAACGCTGCTCAGATTCGCTCGAATTGCTCCTCAAACAGGGCCATTCCTCCAACATCGTTATCGAAGAAAGACAAGAAAGGTCGTGTGGCGTGGGAAAAGAGACAGTATCGTAACTCGATTGTCTCTATATCTGCCATTATTAGATAATGGAACACATTGATCATGAAGTAGATCGCGCTCTTGCGAACAACGTCGTCAAAGGAGCCGCCATAGCACTGCTGCACAAACCTGACTATGACCCTGACCAGCAAGAGATTGCAGTCAACGTATGTGCTCTTGCTGAGCTGATGAAGGCAGCTGCCTGCGGGAACTTGATTCTTTCGTATACCCTACATTCCAATGTTCAAGGCTTAGACAGTCAATCGCAAGAGTGTTGAGAGCTTTACCTTATCAGTGGGAAAGTCAGCCCATACCAGTCCGTCCCTGCTCCGCTTTCAAAGTAAGTAAAGCAGAAACGGACCAAAGAATGCTCTATATTACGAACACTAATCTAATAGCGGCTCTTCTCTCTGCTTTGCTGATAGTCAAGAAACATCAATTCCGAAGGCTTCTTTTCCCAATTAGTAGCATAAGAGTCTGCTTTTTCAAGCCACCAAGCGAGACGATCTTCCGCTTTTACATGGACTTCCCAGTATTCATCAAATAAAGCATCATCTAAATACTTAGCAGCTTGCTCCATGTATCGTTGAAGGCCTACGACTCCCCCAATCTTGTTACCCACGCTGCCTGCAGAGGTTATGTCACGAGCATTATAAAGAAGTACGCCATGATAAGTCATGAGATACATAGCTACGTCTCTATATGCAAAACTCTTCTTTCTGCCGCCTGCGCCTGCGCCATCCATTACTAATTTCGGACAAAGGAGAGTAGCCTCAGCCCGATATTTATGCTTAGTGGCGGCATCTAACGATGGATATGGAACCAAATCTACATCTGTACTATGCTCTTCGCCATTTTTAGTATCCTCGAGCCACCACAGTCTGCCATCAGGGTGAATTTGTCTCGCGTATTTTCGGATGTACGGCATTTTGTCCATTATGTCGAGTGTTCGGAATTTGTCGTATGAAATACCCATTCTTGAAAATAGCGAAGGTTTATTACCGCTTAGGTCAACTTCAAACCTTGGATCATGAGAAGTACGAACGTGAACGACACAATCCTCGTATTTCATCCAACGTGATTCCGGTTTCCCACCCATCTTTCCAAACATAAGATAAACAACTTCAACGCCTGGAGCTCGCTGCGTTTCTCGAATCGAATTAGCAATTGATGACCACTTGTCATCAGTTGTGAACTTGACTTCTACGCCATACCTTCCACAAGGAACATCAGGGAAGGTCTGTCCGCTAGGATGAAGATCTACTTCGTGCCCTACGCCTTCATCCCCTGCGTTTTTAATAGCATCATGAAGTCTTTCCCTTACGTGTTGCTCATATGAGAGGGGCTTCGTCCTTGCCGTTGAAAGCCATTTATCCAATGGCTGCGTACGCATGTCATCTGTCAGCTGAGCCGCGACAGAATCAAGAATCTTTTCGAACTTTCGTTGATCCATCATCTGGAACCCTCCTCAAGGCAATGGCAACACTTTTTGCTAGGTGCCATGCTAATACGGGAGGGACGGCGTTACCAATCTGCCGTTCAGTCTCGCGGAGGCCAGACATAAATTTAAATGAATCAGGGAACGATTGAATACGAGCAGCCTCTCTCATGGAGATACGACGTGGCAAGCTGTAGTGGTATTGGATATTACCATGGCATTCAGCCCGAATAGTGTACCCGGGACGGTCAGCTAGTAAATGTCGGTTGCCCTGCTCGGCGGATTTCTTTGCCATACTCCATATGTGCGAGGTCTCCTTGTTCCATGGAAGCGTCGCAAGATCGTCAATGGCAGCTTTTGCGGTGACAGGATTGTCTGGCGTGGTTTCCTCCGGCGGAATGAAATCTGACAATCCTTCCCTAACCCCAACGATGAAAACGCGATCCCTAGTCTGGGGAACGCCGTATTTTGAAGCATCATAACGGTGAATGTTCAGTTTATATCCAAGGCTTCCGAAATCGTTTTTGATTTTCTCAAACGATTCACTATTCTTTTTCAGATATAGACTACCGACGTTTTCTGCAACAAAAGCTTCAGGTGAGGTTCTTTTTACAGCCTCTACTATGGCCGTATACAGGCTACTTCTCGATCCCTTGATGCCTTGCATTTTGCCATTAATGCTTATGTCTTGGCATGGAAACCCGCCAATAACGATATCGACATGTGCAGGTAGCGAATCAAGTTTCTCATTAACGTCACCTTGAATAATCGGACCGAGATTGTGCTCATATGTTTTACAGGCGGCTGGACTGATCTCGTTGGCCCACACAATATTGAAAGGAAGCTTTGTGTATTTCTTGCCAAGAAAAGTGAAGTTTCCTACAAACCCCAAATCAAGACCGCCGCATCCCGAAAAAAGACTCGCCACTGTCCAACTCATCTTAGCTTCAGGATATGGTTCAAGACTATCTACTAACCAATTTCGACCGATCTTCTTGGCGGTCAGCAGCTTCCCCTGCTCTGCGAGCCTACGCACAGTATCTGCGCTGCGATTGTTTCGTTTGGCATACTCGCTGAGTGAAATAAGCATGGCTTCCTCCTTATATTTGGATACTACTATACACGATATCGTGTATCTTGTGCGTATCGTGTCCATGCGTCAAAAACGCATGATTTCAACACTTTTTGTATAAAGCGTTGCTGCTATTTGGCGTTTTGCGTATGCAGCCATGCTTCATCCTGATACTGCAGACCAGATAAATAGAGGCCTGACCCTCTCACCTCGTCTGCTATACGGCTCGATTGGGATGAGAGGGAATCGATAATTAAGCGGTATAGCTGTTTGACAACTTGCCGCCAAGCGCCTGATTTACGAGCGTGTACACAGTCTGTGCGACGCCGACCACTCCGGCGAGCACGATGCCCCACGTATATGTACCGTCGAATCCGCCGGTGGCGGCGATGGCGACGGTGCCGAACAAGATGGACGCGGCGAGGGATACGAGTCCGACATATCCGCTGGGAATGTACTTCTTGAACGCCTGCACGAATGCGGGCACGATCAGTGCGACGAGCCCGGATGCGAGGGTGGTGGCGGTGGAAATATCCATAGGTTTCTCCTTAGATAATGAATGTGGCCTTCGGCATGGGTGCCGAAGGCCATGGTGGTTTGGGTCAGTAGCGGAGCCGCTGGCCGGGGTAAATGAGGTTGGGGTTGGCGAGGTTGTTCAACTGTGTGACGCGCTGCCAACCTGTGGCCCCGAAGATGCCGCTCAAGGTTTCGCCGCTCTTGACGACGTGCACGCGGCCACCCGTGGCAACGGATCCGCTGGCGGTGGTTGCCGTGCCTCGGTAGGTGACGATGTTGCCGGATGGCACGCTCCACGCGGACAGCGGCCATAGGCCGGTTCGTGTGGCGATGCCGGATATGGTGTCGCCGCTGCGCAGGTCACGCTCACGCTTCGGGTGGACGTGGTGGGCGCGTATGCTGTGGATCCGTTGAGCCTTTGGTTGACGATGCGCATGACCGGTCCGTAGTTCGCGCCCAGCCTTGCTTTGCGGGCTTCGCCGTTGCCGTAGTCTCCACGGATCGTCGCGGTCGCCAACGCTTCGTAGTCCACGCTCGGCGCAGGCTGTGGCGTTGGTATTGGTGTGGGCTTGGAGGTTTAGCCCGGGTTGGCGTACTTGTCCCACTGTTCGCGGGTGCCACGGAAGTAGTTCAGATCCAACGGACCGTTGTAACCGTTGATGCGCCCGTTGCTGGTGTACTGGCGCATGGCCTCGCCGTACTTGCCGTAGTTCCACGGTCGGGACTGCCAGCCGGTGGGATTGTTGTTGGCGTACTGCGCCACCCACAGACCGCAGTTGGCACGCACGTCAGCTGGGATCTGGGGAATGAACGCGGCGGACACGTAGACCAGCGGCCATACGCCGGTGCGCTCGTGGACGCGGTTGACGAACACGCGGATCCAGTTGGAATGGGGCTGGTGACGTTTTGTTGGACTCGTCATTGATTCCATCACCACCGATCATGCCGCAAGACCGAGCGCACCTCGACGAGCCATGATGCTCATGCCGAACTCCGTCTTGATCCTCCTGTCACGCTGCTCCTTGCTGTACTTCGCCATAAGAGAGTTCTCCTCCCGGTCGGGAAGTCCAGGAAAACATCACCACCTCGAAAAGCGGATGGATGGCATGGGCGATGACGACTGGCTGTTTCGCGCCGCGAGGGTCGGGAACCTGTGAACGAACACGTGGCGGACGCGATCGGAGAGCTGTGCGCCGAGCGGCTGAAGGGCGTCTAAGCGGGGAGGTTCCGCGGCATTTGCAGCATTTGTATGCGGATTGTTTTCGACGAAAAAAATAAGCCCTTGAAAACCTAATGTTTCCAAGGGCTCCGGTCGGGCTGACAGGATTTGAACCTGCGACATTCTGCTCCCAAAGCAGACGCGCTACCAAACTGCGCTACAGCCCGTTCCTGCTCGCTTTCAGCGAACCCGCATCGCGGAATCGCATCATGTGAACACGAGTTTCTATTATAGCGTATGGTTGGACAACGACAGGCTTACAATAGCGTTTCGGAGGGGAGAGTGGCATGGGACGTCATCAGCAGGCTGAATCATCGGGCATTATCTCCTTTGTAATATGCGCCATCATCGCTTGGTTCATCATGAACGCTTACATGCAGTTCGCTCCCGCCATTTGGCGTGTCACGCAACGACTGTTCACTGTCTGCTCGGGAATCGTGGCAGGATGCGGTGTTATATCATTCAGTCTGGGTTATGCACGAAAATCACGCTCGTTGACGCTCAAACATGGTTGGACTATTCCTGTCCGTCGTATTTTCGAGATCCTCGCGCTTTCCGTGGTGTATGCCTCGACCATTTTCGTCATGTCGTTCATGATGTTGTCCATCATCAACAACATGATGGGCATCCGCACGCTGAAAGGCTATCTGCCGATCCTATGCGCGGCCATCGCAGGCGTTGTAGGCTATATCACTTTCGTACAGGCGGAACTTATGAACGCCAAAACGATCGCTTCCCTACTGCCGTTTTTCGTGGTGTCTGGCGTGAGCATCGCAGGATTGACGTCCGACGATCCATATTGGTACAACAATAATTTCTCCCAACTGGGCGACCGTACGACGTTCGCCGCACGTATGTTCAATTCGACGCTGATGCTCGCGGGCATCTGCATTGTAATCATCAGCTATTTCGCCGTTTCCGAGCTCATCACCACGTATCGTCTGCAATTGCAGTATCTGGATTCCAACTCCATCAATGAAACGCCGAAGCATTTCCGTACAAGGATTCTGCTGCTGTCGATCATGTTGGCGTTAGCCGGCATTGCCTTCGTAGGCATCGGCATGTTCCGTTACACGCCGCATCCGATTTTGCACAACGTGTTCGCCCGCGGCCTGCCATGTTTGATGAGCGTGCTGATGATTGCCCTGCCTTGGCTTGCCCCGCAACTTTCAAAGATCGTATACGTGGTTTCCGATCTTGCGATTGTGATTGGCGCTTATGCCGGATTCCAATGGCTGAGCGGGCATAACACGCTGACGAACGTGGAAGCGTTGGCCGGCATGATGTTCCTTGGCTGGTTCATCATTTTCTCGCGTCAGATTGCCGCCATCGAAGCGGATCGCGTGCAGACGCAGCTGATACTGGCACAATCCGAGAGGCCCCGCTCCGTCGAGGATCTTGCGGAAGTCAGCGAAACCGTTCCCGACACTGTTTCCCGGCTTGCTTCGGAAGTCTAAAAAACGTAGCTGGAAAACAGCGTCGAAAAACAATCAGAAATTGTAACGTCCGTTGGACGGCTTCTTGTCGCTCATCAACAGCAGGAAGCTTCTTGATTGCGCAGTAATCGCAAAACCAGCCTCATAATTGAGTTCTGGCCCCTTTGGATTATGCGTGTCAACAATTAGACGCCATTTCTTGCCATATTGCTCATCGGGCAGGGTGAACATGATCGGCTCGTAATGCGCGTTGAAAATCAGAATGAAATCATTGTCGACCATCTGATTGCCGTACCAGTCGGTTTCCGGAATATCGGAACCGTTCAGATAGATCATCACGGTGAAAGCGTGTGTGTTCGACCAGTCGTCCATATCCATAATGGAGCCGGTGTGATCCATCCATTCGACCTGCGGAATCGCAGTGCTGTCGTCTCCCTGCTCGCGACCGGAGAAGAAGCGGCGGCGATGCAGCACAGGATGCTCAAGTCTCAAATGAATCAGCTTCGATACGAATTCGAGCAGGTCCTTCTGATCCTCGTCCAAATCCCAGTTCGTCCAGGAGATCGCATTGTCCTGGCAGTAGGCGTTGTTATTGCCCTGCTGGGTGCGCGCCACTTCGTCGCCGCCGCAGATCATCGGAATGCCTTGACTGAGCAGCAGTGTGGCGAACATGTTGCGCATCTGCTGCTGTCGCAGCTCGTTGACGTCCTTAATGGTGGTCGGACCTTCGACACCACAGTTCCAGGAACGGTTGTTGCTTTCGCCATCGCGATTACCTTCGCCGTTGGCCTCATTATGCTTCTCGTTGTAGCTCACCAGATCGTTCATGGTGAAGCCGTCATGCGCGGTGATGAAGTTCACGGATGCGACCGGTCGGCGGCCGTTGACCTGATACAAGTCGGAACTGCCCATAAGTCGGCTGGCGAATTCCGGCAAGGTAGACGGCTGCGAACGCCAGAAGTCACGCACGCAATCACGATAGCGGCCATTCCATTCGGACCAGCTGGATGGGAAGCCACCCACCTGATATCCGCCGGAACCCAAATCCCATGGCTCGGCGATCAGTTTGACGCGGGAGATGACCGGATCCTGCTCGACGATGTCGAAGAATGCAGATAGTTTGTCGACTTCCTGGAACTGACGCGCCAATGTGGCCGCAAGATCGAATCGGAATCCGTCGATGTGCATTTCAGTGACCCAATAGCGCAGGCTGTCGGTAATGAGCTGCAACGCGTGCGGCGAACGCATGAGCAGCGAGTTTCCGGTGCCTGTGGTGTCGAAGTAGTGTCTGCGGTCGTTGTCGACCAGACGGTAGTAGGCTCCATTGTCGATGCCTTTGAAGCTGAGGGTCGGTCCGCGATTGTTGCCTTCGGCGGTATGGTTGTATACCACGTCGAGGATGACTTCCATGCCGGCACGATGGTATGCCTTGACCATGGATTTGAACTCGTTGACCTGTTCGCCGCGCTGCCCAGAGCTGGAGTAGGCGTTGTGCGGGGCGAAGAAACCGATAGTGTTGTATCCCCAGTAGTTGCTTAAGCCTTTTTCCTGCAGGAAGCTGTCGTTGACGAACTGGTGAATAGGCATGAGTTCGATGGCCGTGACGCCCAGTTTCTTCAGGTATTCGATTACGGAGGGGTAGGCCAGTCCCGCGTAGGTTCCGCGAATGTCCGGCGGCACGTCCATGTTGAGGTTAGTCATGCCGCGTACGTGGGCTTCGTAAATTACCGAATCGTGGTATGAGATGTTCGGATGCTGGTCGTTGCCCCAGTCGAAATAGGGGTTCACCACGGCCGCTTTCATGGTGTGTGGGGCCGAGTCGAGCGTGTTCATGCTGGTAACGTCGTCAGGGCTCTTGAACCAATACGAGTAGAGGCTTTCATCGCCGTCGATGTTGCCTTCGATAGCTTTCGCGTAGGGGTCGAGCAGCAACTTGTTCGGGTTGCAGCGCAAACCCTGCATCGGGTCGTACGGGCCGTACACACGGTAGCCGTAACGCTGCCCCGGTTGGATTCCGGGCAGATAGTTGTGCCAGACGTACGAGTTCTGCTCGGTCATTTCGATTCGAGTTTCGTTGTCTTCCTCATCGAAAAGACAAAGCTCGACCTTTTGTGCCACTTGGGAAAAGAGGGCAAAATTCACGCCGGCACCGTCATAGCTTGCGCCGAGCGGATACATCGATCCGGGTCTGATTTGCATGATTCAAGTATCTCACGTTTTAGCCCCCAAATCGTAATTTCGTGTTGTTCGGCGATTATTTTTACGATTCGAACGAACTTTTAGCTGTATTTTGCCGGTTTCTCCGAATTTGCTCGTGAAGAATGGCGATCATGGAATTGGATGCGGTGATGCGAGTGTCGCGTAGCCGCTGCCAGGAAATCCACGCCGATTCGACATGCTCATCGCCGTCGAAGTGACGTTCGACGGGATGCCACGCGTGCAGGTGAAGCACCATGATGTTGGCAAGCTCGTCGGTCATGCCTTCGGACGAGTAAAACTGCCCCACATGGTCGAATTCGATGCCGTCATGTCCGGTGGGTTCCACACCGGTCTCCTCGCGAAGTTCGCGCAGCGCGGCCTCTTCAACGTCCTCTCCCCCGTCGATGAGTCCGGCCGGCAGACCGTAGGCGAAAGCATCGCAACCGATACGATATTCGCGTTCGATCAGGTACCGGTCGTTCGCACAATCATGCACCAGCATGACCACGCAAGGCGCGTGACGCATCACCTGACGGCGAATCACCGTTTGCCCTCCGTCACGCATCGGCAATGCGATCCGCATGTCGTCGACACCGAAGATAGCACCCTGGTACACGTGCTTGCTGTCAAGCACCGTGACCGTACCGGACATGTTCACTCCGTCGCTGGACTCGTCCAGCAATGCATCAACTTGGGTTTCGTCTGCCGCTTCGTTATTCATGACGTGTCATCGTTCCTGTCCGCTTGAGGGGATTACCACGTTCCATGGATCGGTGTTCATGGAAATCCAACGCACGTCGGGGGTGTCGCCGGTCACGGACGCAACCGTCTGAGGAACGTCTTTCATCGCATACTGGAACCACATGGATTCGATGGCGCTATGTGGAGTGTTGATGAACGCAGGACGCACATGCTCATCGCCATGACCCAGAGCGATGCCGGAAGCGCGCATGGAGGCCTCATAACGGGCCTGTTCAATGGCGTCCGTTACGGGATGATGCCTTAGATCGCTGGTTACATACACGTCGGCTCCGGTCGCACGCACCTCATCGAACAGCGAATCACCGGATCCCGGCAATACCGCCACCGTATTGACGGGAGCGTCCAGGTCACCGCAAACCTGCACGCCAAGTTCGGTATACGGCAGCGCGTCAGCCACACGGCGGGCGAAATCACGCAGCATCACAGGCTCGGCAAGCCGCCCGACACGTCCCAGACCGACCGGATGCTCGGCGTTCGGATCGTCGATGGGCACGAGCGGACGCTGGTCCACCAGACCAAACATGTCAGCCGCAGCCATGCCAACACCACGATATGCTGCATCGGCATTCGTATGCCCCACCCACAGCGCGCATCCGGCACGATTGAGCTTGCGCACGATCTCACCGCGGAAACCCAATCCCGACACCGCATGAACGGAACGGAAGAACAACGGATGGTGGCAGACCAGCAAATCAACACCCCCGGCAATCGCCTGATCAACCACCGCCATAGAGGGATCAGCCGCAAAAGCGATATTGCGCACAGGCTGACGCAAGTCACCCACGATAAGACCAGGCTCATCCCACTGTTCCGCATAGCGAAGCGGATATAGCGTTTCCAACACATCAACGACTTGGCTTAACGCAGCCACCGCAACCTCCTCATCATCCGCGACTTCATATACGTGGCATTATCGCACGGCAACCGACATGTCCCAAACAGGCGGCATCAGTGCGCGGCAAGCTGCCAATCCGAACCAATACCCGTGGAAACATCCAGCGGAACCGCCATGTCAACCGCATGTTCCATGGCATCCTTCACCAACGCGGTGGCCTGCTCCGCCTCGCCCGGCGCAATCTCCACCACAAGTTCGTCATGAATCTGCAGAATGATACGGCTGGCAAGACCAGACTCATGCAACGCATCATCAGCCCGAATCATGGCGATCTTCATAATGTCCGCGGCGGAACCCTGAATAGGCGCATTCAGCGCAGCACGCTCCGCAGCGTCACGTACCGCACGATTCGGCGACTTCAGCCCCGGGAAATACCTACGACGACCATAAATCGTCTCCGTATATCCCTTTTCACGGGCCGTGGAAACCAACGACTCCAAATACTCATGGACCTTGCCGAACGTCGCAAAATACTGCTGCTTCAATGACTCGGCCTCACCCGGCTTAATGCCAAGCTGCTGCGAAAGCCCATACGTGCTCAACCCATACGCCAAGCCATAGCTCATCGCCTTAACATGACTGCGCTGATCAGACGTAATCTCATCAACAGGAACGCCATACACCAAGCTCGCCACATACTTATGGAAGTCCCTACCGGAACGGAACGCCTCAATCAGCGCCTCATCACCGGAAAGGTCGGCCATAATACGTAACTCGACCTGAGAATAATCCGAACTCAGCAACGATTCAAAACCCTCACCGGGCACAAAAGCTGAACGAATCTCACGTCCAGCCGGATCACGATTCGGGATGTTCTGCAAATTCGGATCGACCGAGCTTAATCGACCGGTCGCAGCCACAGTCTGCTCAAACGTCGTATGGATACGTCCGTCAGACCCGTTGGTCGCATCGATCAACGTCTGCACAATCTGCTTGAGCTTGTTCTTCTCGCGATGCAGCAACAATGCGTCAAGGAACTGGCATGCGCTGTCATTATCATACGAACGATCGCGCAACGTCTGCAAAGCCGCCGCATTCGTGGTATACGAACCGGTTTTGGTCTTCTTCGTGGGTTTCAAACCCATATCCTCAAACAGGATTTTCTGCAACTGTTTGGGACTTTGCAGATTCACACGCTCGCCCGCATACTGCCATGCCGTTTCCTGCGCATGATTTGCATCGGAGGCAAGCTGCTCACGCATGTTCATCAGCCTGTTCATGTCGACTTGCGCACCAGCATGTTCCATGCCATAAAGCACACGAGATACTGGAATCTCCACGGATTCCAACAAGGCGAACTGTTCACGCTGATCCAGCGAATTCGCCAGATTTCGCGCCAACAGCCCCACAATCGCCGTGTGGCGCGGAAGCTGATCGTCTTTCTGTTGCACGGATTCTTCAGGCTCGTCGAAATCAAGCGTTCCTTGCGTCGCGCTTTCGGACTGCTCCTCGACATGCAGATCCAGGAAATGAGCCGCCGCCTGTTCTAAAGTGTCTGCATGGAAATCGGGATGGACCAGATACCCGGCAAGTTTGGTATCGAACAGCGGTTCCGGCAGTTTCACGCCGGCGCTTCCCAACAGATGAGACTGTTCCTTATAGCCATGCACCACCATGGATTGGTGGTATTCGTCAAGTAGCGTTTGCAGTTGTGACGCCATATCGCGATCAATATGATTAATGCGAATCGCTTTGCCTTGCGATGCGATCATCAACGACGAATAGGCCGCGTTCCCCGGCTTGCTTTCGCCCTCCACCTGCAACACCCATGAACGGGCCACGGATTTCGCGCATTTCTTCGTATGATCAATGGCGAAACCGGAAGGAGTTGTTTTCGGCGCGGTTTCTCGCTCATCATGCAGATGCTTGTTTGTCGCCTGCAAATTGGATTGCGCCCATGATTCCAACGCTTCCGGCGAATCAATCGTTTCGTATTCGGGTATTTCCAGTTTGCTGGACTCGTCTTGCGGCACGAGATTGTTCGTAGGCTTGCCTGCGTTGAATGTTCTTAGCACACGGTTTTTGGTGCGAATGCCGAATTCAAGCTTGGTGAACAGTTCATTCAACTGGTTGGCATCCACCTGACCGAAGGTCAGATCTTCGATGGACACGCCAAGGTCGAGGTCACACACCAAGGCGTTCACGGAACGGTTCAGCTTAACCTGGTCGATGTTGGCCCGCAGTGCCTCGCCTTTTTTGCCGCCGATCTCGTCGGCGTGCTCGATGATTTGGTCAAGCCCGCCATACAGGTTGATCCACTTGGCTGCAAAGCCATCGCCCACGCCTGGAACGCCTGGAATGTTGTCAGCGGTTTCACCGCGGAGCGCCGCCAAATCCGGGTACTGTTCCGGGGTGACATGGTATTTCTCCACCACCGCATCGGGAGTCATATGTTTCAGGTCTTTGAAATGATGCCCCGGATACAGCACGGTGATGTTGTTGTTGATGAGCTGGAACGCGTCACGGTCTCCAGACAATACCAGCGTGCGATAGCCAGCTTCGTCTCCCATGCTCGCCAACGTGCCGATCACGTCATCACCCTCATATCCGGGTTTTTCAATGAACGTGACACCCAACGCATCAAGCATCTGTTGAATCAGAGGCAACTGCGTAAGCAGATCTTCCGGAGCCGCATCTCTCGTACCTTTATACTGCGGCAGCATCGTATTGCGGAACGTGCCGCCCTTAACGTCGAAAGCGACGGCAAGATGATCGGGATGCTCGGCATCGATCACTTGCGACAGCATGGTGGCAAAACCCCAGACGGCATTGGTTGCCTGGCCTGCGGATGTACTGAAATTCTCTACGGGCAAGGCAAAAAAAGCGCGGAACGCCAAGGAATGGCCGTCAACGACCAATAGCGTCCCGCGTGAAGTGCCTTCCACAGTTGCTGTGTTAGCGCTCATCCTCTGCTTCCGACTTCTGATCACCATACTTGGCGATGATGGCCATGGCCAAGCGCTTCTTCGGAATACGCTGGTCCATAGAGGTCTTCTGAATCCAACGGAATGCGCCTTGCTCGGAGAAATCGGCCTTGTCCATAAGCAGGCCCTTGGCACGGTCGACGAGCTTACGCTCCTCGAGGGTTTCCTCAGCCTTCTTCAGCTGCTCTTCCGCCTTCTTGAGACGCTCTTCGGTTTCATGCAGTTTGGATTCGCTGCGTTCCACATTGTCGAGCAGATCGTTGATTTCAGCGAAACGGCCCATGGCCACTTCCAAAGCCGGCAGCAGCTTGGACTCCTCATACGGCTTGGTAACATACGCCATGGCACCAGCGCCGGTAGCCTTCTTCACCAGATCGGACTGGGAGAACGCCGTAAGCATAACAACCGGGGCGATGTTCTCGTCGCAGATGATACCCGCCGCCTCAATGCCGTCCATACGAGGCATCTTGACATCCATGCACACTACACTCGGACGGAACTTGCGAGTCAGATCAACTGCCTCTTCACCGTTAGCGGCTTCGCCCACAACCTCGTAGCCATTATCTTCCAGCATGGCAACCAAATCCATACGGTTCACAGATTCGTCTTCGGCCACGACGACGGTACGCTTGCGAGGCTTCTCCTCTTCGAGGGGCCGCTCAGGCGCTGCGGCAGCCTGAAGTTCATCGTCGGTGAGCACTTCGTCCGGTTCCGTGGTCTCTTCTGCAGACATGTCGGTCTCTTTCCACTGTCACACCCAAAGCCGGCCTTATACGTCCCAACTCGCTTCCGGAATGATTCGATGCAGTTACTTGCAATCGTTCGGATTCTGGGAATTCTCAGCTTTTCACAGCCTTGATTCACCTTTCCTAACGCAAGTTGAAACGAACCGGCTATCTTCCTTGTACTTTCATGGATGATACTAGCAGAAGCCTACAAGCGCGTGTTGCAGCAATCCTCATTCCTGCCTTGCATATCAAGCTGGAAAATTCAGGAAATATCGCAATCTTGCAAAGTATCTTTCCGGGAATCATGTTTCAACGTCACCTTGCTTATACTGGGCGTATGAATAACACTTTCACTATCAGAGATATTGTCAACGAAGACGCAACGGCATCAGTCAGCGATTACGGTGCGCATGTGCTTTCCTGGGCACCTGCCGGCGAACAGGCTGTGGTTTGGCGACCAAAGGCGATTTACCTTAAGGAAGGCACTGCCATCCGTGGTGGTGTTCCCATTATTTTCCCTTGGTTCAATTCCGGTTTCGAAGGCGGCCATGTGGCTTCGAAGACACCCAAGCATGGTTTTGCCCGCAACAGTTTCTGGCATTATGATGAGGAAGGTTCTTCCGATGCTTTGTTGCGCTATACATTGGATTCCAGTGAGATCGGCGTAGATATACTTTCCCAGTTTGTTTCTGGCCCGAATCCTCAATTTCATGCCGTTTACACTATTGAGGTCGGTCGTGAATTGACGATGTCGCTTACCGTATATAATGATGGAGACGAGCCATTGTCTTACGAAGAGGCACTGCATACATACCTGCAGGTTGGCGACGCCGAACAGTCGCAGGTGTGCGGGCTGGAGGGCGCGGACTATCTCGATACCGTATTGGATGGCGATCCGCGTTGCAGACAAGGTGATGAACCTGTGACCTTCCAAGGCATGGTTGACCGCATCTACTATTCGGCGGATACGCTTGAGCTGCGCGACCCCGTGTTGCAGCGCACCATCATTGTCGCCAAGCAGGGCGCAGCGCAGACCGTGGTCTGGAATCCGGGAGAGCAAGCCGGCAATGCCATCGGAGATTTGGGCGACGGCGAATGGCGTGGCTTCGTGTGCGTGGAAGCGGTCAACAATCGTGATTGCGCGGTCGTCGTGCCTCCACACGATTCACATACGCTGCAGCAGACCTTGGCTGTAAAACACTGAGAGACAGGCAGTTTCAGTCGTTTAAACCGTCGCCGAAGGCGCTTGTTTTCGCTATAAACGCAAAAAGGCCATCCAAGACTGAGATGAACCACACCCCGATTGTTGGACTGAAGAAACTCAGATTCGATAATCGGAAGTGCGGTTTCATCGTGTGCGCGGACCGCCGGAACCAACCCGAACGCCAAGCGCAACGCCGGCGGCTGACTCGCCATATGGACCAAAGAAGACGGCACCGCCTAGTAGATGACAAGGCACTGAGCCACCACGTAACGGCACATGCGCCAGATGGGTTTCAAAGAAAAAGCCGCGGCTGGAAATCTCCAACCACGGCTGTTCATCAATCCGGTGCCCCCGGTGGGACTCGAACCCACACTGTACAGATTTTGAGGCTGTCTCCTCTACCAATTGGGATACAGGGGCTTTCGCACAACTTGATCATGCTAACACAGAAAAATGATTTTGCAAAATCCTTGAGCGGTCGGCGTTTCGCACCATGTGCAACACTTTGATCGCAACCTATCGCAATCTGTAAATCGGCAACAAATCAACATCATCCGAAAACAATAGGAGGGCTTCCATCCAAACGGACGAAAGCCCTCCTATTCGCTAATCAGTCAGTCGCTGACCGAAACGCATCTCAGTCGCAAGCACCAACGGTGTGGACGTAGATGGAATCGGTGCGACCCGGCTGGTGCTCGCCCTGGGCAGAGCTCAGCACAACGATCTTGTCACCATCAGTGACCTTGCCGGCATCCTTCAGGATCTTATCGGTGAAGACCATCAGGTCCTTGCGGGACTTGTCGTGGTAATCCTCATCGAGCAGGAAGGACTCGGTGCCCCAAGACAGAGCCAGCCAGTGATAGGTGTGCTCGTTGTTGGTGATGCCATAGATCGGGGTGGCCGGGCGTTCGCGGGACACGCGGTGCACGGTGGAACCGGTCTGGGTGTAGGCAACGATGGCCTTGGCGTTCAGCTTGTCAGCCAAATCCACAGCTGCGGAAGACACGGCGCCGGTGGAAGACATATCCAGGTTCTTCAGCTCCGGGATACGGTCGAAACCGTGCTCGGTGGCGAAGGAGGAGATGCGGCTCATGGTGTTCACGGTGACTGCCGGGTACTTGCCGACGGCGGTCTCATTGGAGGTCATGGTCGCGTCGGCACCGTCGAGGACGGCGTTAGCGCAGTCAGATGCCTCTGCACGGGTCGGAACCGGGGAATTGACCATGGAGCCGAGGACTTCGGTAGCCACGATGACCGGCTTGGCGTACTGACGAGCCAGCTCGATGCAGCGCTTAGTAGCCAGCGGGACCTCTTCCAGCGGGCACTCGACGGCCATGTCGCCACGGGCAACCATGATGCCGTCGAAGGCCTTGACGATCTCTTCAAGGTTCTCAAGAGCCTGAGGCTTCTCGATCTT
>OLQV01000979.1_pt1 | contig 22934 bp, 20 predicted proteins | sample 1672371 | NCBI WGS metagenome assembly OLQV01 (sample SAMEA3136676, study PRJEB25190) | human gut metagenome
CGTTGCAGTCAGACAGCTCTTTTTGAAAAACATGAGTGCCTACAGGCTTTTTCGGCCTCGGCAATTATTCCTACTCACGCACAAAACCGTGACCTAAATAATTTCGTACAAATTTCGTATTTCGCGGTGTATCAAGGTTGTTGCAGTACTTGCTAATACTACAAATGACAAAAAAGTATGGTGAGGTGTTGTCGTCCTTTTTTCTCCTGCACCACGCCGAAGTTCAGCAATCCCAGGTTCGGTCGTTTACTCAATGTCATATACTGATGCGATTCCACACCAGCGGCGCGATGTTGGGCAGATTCTTGTCCCCATCGAGATCATTCGCCGCACCCATACTAATTTTCCCGTCAACTGACATCAGCATAAACAGAGTTGCGGTTGATTCGCCTCTCTTGGCTACCCCTTAAAGCTTTTTGCCGCAGTTGGCACAATACTGATAATTGAAAGGATTGAAGTGTGAGCATTCACAAAACCGCATGGTCTGATCTATGTCATAAGCTAAGTATAAATGTTCCAGCTTCTCTTCATCTTTGATTTTTCTTCCGCACATAGGGCAAAACTTGCAATGCTCAGGCACTTTGCTATTGCAGCAATCTGTTATGATCCCGCGAACGCACTTTTTTAGCTCAGGCGGGGGCACGTGCAATCTTCTGTCGTAGGAAATCTCTGCAGTATTTTCGCCAGCTGCATTGCTTCCCCATTGACATATTTCCTCAAGCACAACGGTTATTCTGTAAAAATCTTCACTGTCGCAGCTGTAGCAAGCAAAACTTCTTCCATTTTCAAACAGCAACCGTATGCTGTTATCAATAAAAAATCCGCAAGCACCAACACGCATATTTTCAATAATATGGGCGTCAGTTTTCCACCGGCTGAAATCAACTGCTTTCAGTACAGCAAACAGTTTTTCTTTTTGCGCATCGGTAATCTGAAACACGCGCGGTTCAAAGAGCCCTGGAGGATGTCTCAAGCCGCCATCCCTGCTGCCGTTGATTTTATTTTCACATCGGATGCTGCCAGTTACCCTGTCATAATCAATATACCGAATGGGGTAATCGCCAAAAAAAACCTGGAGCCTCACGGCATTGGAAACATCCATCTCATCTGGCTTCCATCTATATGTCCAATTGTCTATATAACTGCCGAAAACGGCTGTGTCAAACTCACACGATCGGGCTAACCGTATTGCCTCTAAACCGCATTTTCTACATTTATACTTGATACTCTCTTCAAATTCATCAATTCTTGTGAAATCGTGAGAATCAAAAGCACACGCTTGTTTTCCTGCTGGAAGCTTGCCGTGTCTATTTCGGATTTCCTGTTCGCTATTGCCTTGCATTTTCAGCCTCCGTTTTGCTTGAAAAATAAGCGACATAAAATGGTATGCCCGCAACACAAAATGCCCGGAAGTTTGCGATTTCAAGGTTTGAGGGAAGCATTTGTTTATTCCCACTCGATCGTGGCGGGCGGTTTGGAGGTGATATCGTAGACGATGCGGTTAATACCCTTGACCTCGTTGACGATGCGCACAGAGACGCGGTCGAGCACGTCATACGGAATACGCGTCCAGTTGGCGGTCATGAAGTCCGTCGTCGTGACGCTGCGCAGCGCAAGCGTATAGTCATACGTGCGGCCGTCGCCCATGACGCCGACAGAGCGCATATTCGTCAGCACCGCGAAGTACTGATTCATCGTCTGCTCAAGATGTGCCTTGGCGATCTCGTCGCGGAAGATGAAGTCCGCGTCGCGCAGGATGTCGAGCTTATCCTTGGACACCGCGCCGAGGCAGCGAATGGCCAGACCCGGCCCCGGGAACGGCTGGCGCATGACCAGATACTCCGGCAGACCGAGCTCGCGGCCGAGCGCACGCACCTCGTCCTTAAACAGCAGACGCAGCGGCTCAATGATCTCCTTGAAATCCACAAAGTCCGGCAGACCGCCGACGTTGTGGTGACTCTTGATGACGGCAGCGACATTCGTGCCGGATTCGATCACGTCGGGATAGATCGTGCCCTGTGCCAGATAGTCGACCGAGCCGATCTTCTTGCCCTCTTCCTCAAAGACGCGGATGAACTCCTCGCCGATGATCTTGCGCTTCGTCTCCGGATCGGAGACGTCCTTCAGGCGCGTGAGGAAACGCTCTTCCGCGTTGACGCGCACGAGGTTGATGTCCCAGTTTTTAAACGCGGCCTCGACTTCGTCGCCCTCGTTCTTGCGCAGCAGACCGTGATCGACAAAGATGCACGTGAGCTGGCTGCCGACGGCCTCGGCCAGCAGCGCCGCCGCAACGGAGGAGTCCACGCCGCCGGAAAGGGCCAGCAGCACCTTGCCGTCACCGACCTTGGCGCGGATGTCCTCAATGGACTTGCGCATGAAGTCGCCCATCGTCCAGTCACCGGTCGCGCCGCAGACCTCATACAGGAAGTTGCGCAGCATGGCCTGACCGTACTCGGTGTGGTTGACCTCGGGGTGGAACTGCACGCCGTAGAAGCCGCGCGCCTCGTCGCAGATGCCGACCGTCGGGCAGGCATCCGAATGCGCCACGAGCCGGAACGACTCCGGCACCTTGGCCATGTAGTCCCCGTGACTCATCCACGTAATGCTCTGCTCCGGCAGACCGCGGAACAGACGGCAATCGGTGTCAAACCATGTCTCCGTCTTGCCGTACTCACGCGCGGTGTCTTTGCCGGCGGCGGTCACTTCCCCGCCGAGATACTGCGCCATGAGCTGGCAGCCGTAGCAGATGCCGAGGATGGGGATGCCGAGCTTGAAGATCTCCGGATCGACCTGCGGCGAGCCTTCTGCGTATACGCTCTGCGGGCCGCCAGTAAAGATGATGCCGATGGGGTCAAAGGCGCGGATCTCCTCTACGGTCATGGTGTTCGGCTTGACTTCGCAATAGACATTGCACTCGCGCACGCGGCGCGCAATGAGCTGGTTATACTGTCCTCCGAAATCGAGGACGATGACAGACTGATTCGGCATGGATGACGCTCTCCTTATTCGACAGTAACGGATTTCGCGAGGTTTTTCGGCTTATCGATCGCGCAGCCGTTGGCTTTTGCGACGTAATATGCAAAGAGCTGCAGCGGCACGATCTCCGCCGGGACGACGAACAGGTCGTCCATGCGCGGTACGAGGATCACATCGTCCGCCTCGGAATAGATGGCGCGATTGCCCTCGAGCGCCACACCAAGCACGCGCGCACCGCGCGCCTTGACCTCTTTGACGTTGCTCATGGTCTTGTCAAACAGCGGCTCGTAGCACGCGACGGCGATGACGAGACGGTTCTCCTCAATGAGCGCGATCGTGCCGTGCTTGAGCTCGCCCGCGGCATAGGCCTCCGAGTGCAGGTAGGAGATCTCCTTGAGCTTCAAAGAGCCCTCCATGCAGACGGCGTAGTCCACATTGCGGCCGATGAAAAACAGCGACGGGTTATTCTTATAGCGCTCGGCAAGCTGCGCGATCTGCGGGTTGAGATCGATGGCGCGCTGCACCATCTGCGGCAGGATCATGAGATCGTCCGTGAGCTTTGCCGCCTCTTCCCTGCTCAGGCAGCCGCGCTTTTCGCCCAGATAGAGCGCCAGCAGATACAACACCGATACCTGCGTGGTGTAGCCCTTCGTGGTCGCAACGGCGATCTCCGGGCCTGCCCAGGTGTAGATGACATCGTCCGAGATGCGGGCGATCGTACTGCCGACGACGTTGACGATCGAGAGCACATACGCGCCCTTGGACTGCGCCTCGCGGATGGCGGCGATGGTATCCGCCGTCTCGCCGGACTGCGAGATGATGATCATGAGCGTATGCTCGTCCACGATCGGGTCACGGTAGCGGAACTCACTCGCAAGGTCAGCATCGACCGGAATGTGCGTGAGCTTTTCAAGCGCATACTTGCCCGCCTGCCCTGCGTAGAACGCCGAGCCGCAGGCCGTGATCATGATCTTGTTGAAGCCCATGAGCTGCTCATCGGTCATCTTCAGCTCATCAAACACGACGCGGTGATCTTTCACGCGCGGGTCGAGCGTGGACTTGATGGCACGCGGCTGCTCCATGATCTCCTTGAGCATGAAGTGCTCGTAGCCGCCCTTCTCGGCAGCCTCGATGTCCCACGCGACGCGGGAGACAGGCTTGTGCACGGGCTTTCCGGTGCAGTCAAAGACGGTATAACCGTCGGCGCGCACCTCGGCGAGCTCTCCGTCGTCAAGATAGACCACATTTTTCGTGTGCGACACAAGCGCCGTCACGTCGGAGGCGAAGAAGTTCTCACCCGCTCCGACGCCGATGATCAGCGGGCAGCCGTTGCGCGCGAGGAACATCTGCTCCGGGCAGTCGGCGCACAGGATGCCGATCGCATAGCTGCCCTCCAGACGGCCAAGCGTCTTCATGACGGTGTCCTTCAGGTTGCCGTCGCCGGTGTAGTACATATCCAGCAGGTGAACAATGACCTCCGTGTCCGTCTCACTATGGAACCGGAATCCCTTGGCCTGCAGCATCTCGCGCAGCTCCATAAAGTTTTCGATGATGCCGTTTTGCACGATGGCGAACTTGCCGTCATTGCTCACGTGCGGATGGGCGTTCGCCTCCGTCGGCGCGCCGTGCGTTGCCCAGCGCGTATGGCCGAGGCCGATATAGCCGTGAAGGTCGCTACCGTCATGCGTTTTTGCCAGCAGATTCTTGATCTCGCCGCAGGCCTTGGCAAGCTCGATCGTGCTGCCGTCGAGCACGGCGATGCCGGCCGAGTCATAGCCGCGGTATTCGAGCTTCTGCAGCCCCTCGAGAAGGATTGGCGCAGCCTGCTGCGCGCCGACGTATCCAACAATTCCACACATAGTCGGTTCTCCTTATAGTTCTATAAAAATCCGTCTTATCCTGATTCTATGCCGGCATCCTGCAAATACGTACAGAATGCCAAAATAGCATGCTAAATTTTATACCGTTTGGCGGCTCGTGTCAAGTTTCGGTTTCACAGCACGCGTCCGGGCGCACGTTTCTGCGCGCAGCTGCGGCGGCATCGGGTGCTCTTTTCACATCAGGTCTTGCAGAATGAGCGGAAAAACTGTAAAATGCAGGTGAGAATGAACGGAGGCGCAGCTATGGGATTCTTCAAAAGTAAAAAAGGAAGCATCATCAGCGATTATTTCAGTATAGAGACAGATCTCGGTCAGTTCAAGAAAGGCAATGCGGTGGACGTCGCGCTCTTCCCTGATCATCTCGAACTGCAAAATGCCATCGGAAACAAGAAAACGGCGACGCTCGCCTACAGTCAGATCACCGATATTTTTTACGGCTCGAAAACGCAGCCGCAGCTCAAGGAGAAATCCCCCATCGCACGCGCGTTTGCCGGCGGGCTGCTGTTTGGGAACACAGGCGCTTTTGTCGGCGCACTCAGCGGTCTCGGCAAAAAGGAAAAGAAGGTTCGGAAAATTGTCTTCATCATCAGCTACGTGACTGCGGACGGACAGGAGGCATTCCTGCCGTTTGAGGACACAAGGCTGTACAAGGGACCGAAGGTGGCTGCCAAGCTGCGGGAGCTCTGCGGCATCGAGCGCGTGCAAACGCAGGCGGCTGCAGTGTCCGTGACCAAGCTGTAACGCGGCCGTTGAGCCGGTTTTGAACTTAAAATACGAAAACCCACGGTGCAAATTGCACCGTGGGTTTTTCCGTTAACCGAAGAAACAGCCTCCGTTCCCCGCATGTGCGGGGAAAAGTCCAACGGGTACTTTGCCTGTTCAGCCAAGCGGGGATCACCCCCGCGTGTGCGGGGAAAAGGTAACGGTCGTGTTGCGGGTCAGGGCGTCAGGGGGATCACCCCCGCATGTGCGGGGAAAAGTTCCTCACGTAAACCGCAAGATACGGCGGCATGAGATCACTCCCGCGTGTGCGGGGAAAAGATGGGGTACATTGCGGGATTTTCCCGCATTGTAGGATCACCCCCGCGTGTGCGGGGAAAAGCTGCAAACGGATCATCCTGGGGGAATCAAATGGGGATCACCCCCGCGTGTGCGGGGAAAAGCTTGCGCTCACATCTCCGTGAGACCGTACATCGGGATCACCCCCGCGTGTGCGGGGAAAAGGTCGCCGCGCTCTGCGTAGAGCCTCTCGTCCAGGGATCACCCCCGCGTGTGCGGGGAAAAGATACGGTCACGAGTCACGACCGGGAAGCCGTGGGGATCACCCCCGCGTGTGCGGGGAAAAGTTGCACAAAAGCAGGACATCCTCGCCGAGTCGAGGATCACCCCCGCGTGTGCGGGGAAAAGATCCTTTGCAACAGCACGGTCGTGCTTACTCTGGGATCACCCCCGCGTGTGCGGGGAAAAGTTTCGCTTTTGTAATTATAATATACACTATTTAGGATCACCCCCGCGTGTGCGGGGAAAAGCAGATGTAGGCTCCTCCTCGGTTTTTGTACCCGGGATCACCCCCGCGTGTGCGGGGAAAAGTTTTCCCGGTTGATAAGCGCGGCGCGGCGGACAGGATCACCCCCGCGTGTGCGGGGAAAAGTTTCGCTTTTGTAATTATAATATACACTATTTAGGATCACCCCCGCGTGTGCGGGGAAAAGAATCGAAAGCTATGTAACGGCCATTGTCAAAAAGGATCACCCCCGCGTGTGCGGGGAAAAGAAAAGCGAAAGACGGCGTTAAAACACTAACAGAGGATCACCCCCGCGTGTGCGGGGAAAAGTGTGCTTAGTCTTTTCGGCATATTCCTCGTGGAGGATCACCCCCGCGTGTGCGGGGAAAAGGCTGACTTATGCAAACGAGCGGAAGTGCAGCGAGGATCACCCCCGCGTGTGCGGGGAAAAGACTAAAGAAAGCCTTAAAAAATAAGGACTTTTGATCCCATTGCCATCAGATTTCATTCAGTTTCTCATAGACCTGAAACGCTGCGATACAGTCCGGCAGCGCGCGGTGCTGCTGCGCATACTCGATGCCAAAATATGCAGCCAGCGTAGCCAGCCGATGATCCGGCAGGTCGGGAACTTTTCTGCGCGCCAGCTTCAGTGTGTCACGGATGCGCACATTCGGCAAGGAGAGCCCGAAGCGGGCACTTGCCTTTTTCAAAAATGCCAAATCAAAATCCAGATTATGCCCCATTACAGGGCTTTGACCGACAAATGCCCAAAACTGCTCCAACAGCGGCTGCAGCGAAGTCCCCTGCGCCGACACCGCATCTTGCGTGATGCCAGTCAACGTCGTAATCTCTGCAGGGATTGGCTGCTCAGGCCGCACCAGTGCCGAAAACGTATCTGTGACCTGATGATCGATCACACGGATCGCACCCAGCTCCAATATTTCGCTCTTGTCGCAGTCAAGTCCTGTGGTTTCCACATCGATCACGACGTAGCCGAGCTGCTTGGCACGACGTTGCTTGGCCGACTGCTTGTTTCGATCCATTTGGATGATTGCCGCCTTGCTCAGCGGCGGCTTCTCCCCTTCCGGCAGCGGCGTTGCAAGCGGGCGGCGCATCAGCGTGATGCCCTCATAGTCAGCGGGCTGCCACGTCGTGTTATGGACATGAAACGACATCCGCTGCTCGTTATTTGCCGAGTACACCATTGTTGCCCGTCCTCTGGGAAGATGCTTGCAGATCCGTTTCCACAGCTCCTCCCGTACACGGGGATTCAGTTGACCGACATAAACACCGGTATTAATCTCCAGCAGCCATTTTGACAGGTCACCGCGCAAACGCGGCGGGCAGTCCGTCACCGTCACGACGATCATGGTTCACCCTCCGCACCGTACAGGCGGCCATTGGCGACCTGACCGCGCCTATCGTCCCAAAGATAGACCGCATTGTCTTCCTCAGACAGTTCACCGCTGTCAGAGAGCAGGATTCGGATGTCACGCACCATCTGCTCCATAAGATGGTGCTGAACCATGGCATCGCGCGTTCGACGGCGCATTTCACTGCCGATGTTTTCGCTGTCGACCGTGGCCGCCAGTTCAAACGCCAGTGGAATCGTAATGTCCGCCTTGTACAGATCCGCAATGTCATAGACGAAGGAGCATTCATGTCCGGTATGGACAAACCCCAGTCCCGGAGAACAGCCGAGCGCCTGGATGACCGCATGCGCCGCGCCGTATAGGCAAGCGTGTCCGGCAGACAGCGCCTGATTGACGGCATCGCCGCCGTCAAAATTCTCCGGGTCATATGTCCGACCACTCCACGGAACATTCCACTTCTTTGCTGCATGCCGGTAGACACTGCGAATGCGCGCACCCTCTCTGCCGCGAAGCTGCTGAAGCGTCAATGAGGACACATCCTCACCCGGAAAGCGCATACTGTACATCTGCCGCACCACGCCGAGGCGCAAACGCGTATTGCTGACCAAGGCGGCCTGCCGGATCAGCAGACCTGCCTTGTGCGTCAGCGCCCGGCCGCCGGCATAATAGCGCACGCCGTGCTCCCCTACCCAGAGAACACTGACACCTGCGTCACCAATGAGCTCCATAGCGCGATGCGTCACCTTTGTCCCCGGTCCGAGGAGCAGGACACTGATCGCTGCAGCGGGCACAAAGACCGTCCCGCGGTCATCCGTCACGGTAATGGCGCTGTCCTGACGATTCAAAACACAGTGCTCAAAGTAGAGAAATGTCATGCGATCACCGATCTGCGGCAGCGCCTGAAGCTCCGGGCGAATCATACCGGGCAGGTCAGCCATGCGACCGCCCTGCCCCGACCAATGTCATGAGCCCTGCGCCATAGGCCTTTCCTGAGCCGATGCCGCGGCAAAGCGCAGCACAAAAACGCTCCGGGTCTTGAACCTCCAAGATCCCCTCATAGGTAACAGCCAAGAAGGTCACGCGGCTGCCAGTACCACCTTTCTTAAATCGATACCACTTCACGTTTGTAACCGTGAACGCACCATCCTGCAAGGCGAAACCATGCTTTTCGCTCTGCTTTCGCAGCCATGCGAGCTGATGCTCCGTGGTGCTGTGTGCGCAGACGCGCCCGCGCTGCCCCGGTCCTGCCGGGACACTGTATGTCGGGTTGGCGCACAGACGAAACTGCCAGCGGCTGCCCGGCAGAATGCGGGAGAGCAGCTGATCATACGACTTTGTCTGCCAATGCTCCCCCGGCGGCGCAAACTGAGCCGCAGCCTGCGTGAGATCCGGCGGCGTCTCGCTGAGGAGCAGGAGATATTTCTGACCAGCGCGGCTGTCGATTCTCCAGAGGTTGCGCCGCCTTGGGCCGGGAAACGACGCCTCGATCGCCCCGTGAAATTTGCTCGGCGTCGCCAGTGCTGCCAGCGTCTGGCGATTTTTCTGATCCAAAAGCATTTGCGTCAGGTACATATCGTGTCCTCCAATTCCGCCATGGGATCATGCTCCGCAGCGCCATGCAGCACGCGTTCGGTCACGCGGCGGTATGTATACTCCCGGCGCGCCGGATCAAACGACAGCGGAACGTCGCGTACAAGCCCGCCCGGCTCACCTGCCGCAGCGTCCAGCACAAGGCGCGTTGCGCCCGGCGGTGCATCGGCGCGCAGCGCCGCCTCCAGCGGCTCATCCGAAATCTTCAAAAATACTCTGCCGACCGGCGGACAGGAGCGGCGACCAAGATACAGCGGGAACGCCGGAGCTTGCAGCGCCTGCGCGATCCGCGCGAGCAGCGCACGATCATCGCTTTCCAGCCCGGCCACGAATTCCGCATCCGAGAGATAGTAGCGGTAGGTCACATACGGCGTGCCCTTTTCCGGCCGCGCCGTATGAAAATCACGCAGCAGCGCACCCTCGTGGTCAACGCGCACACCAAAACGGAGACCATTGAGCGTCTGCAGCGCCTCTCGATCCTGCCGCGCGATGCCCAGCGCCGCCGCGACCAGACCAATCACGCCGCTCTTGCTCGGCTCACGTCCGGTGCGCCGCACATCGAATTTCGAGTCCGTCCCCCAAGATTGCATCGGGCCGGCCAAGCGCAACAGCAGCGTACTCATTGCTGCTCCTCACCGCCCTGCAGCCACGCCTCCAACGCATCCAGAAGCGCATTCACGGAGCACGGCTCGGCCAGAGCCTCCAGACCGCTGCCTACAGCGAGCGAAAGCACCGGCGCAGAGGCAAAATCTGCATATGTCTCCTGCGCGTAAGTCACCAGCGCGCGGATCGAACCGTCCACATAACCGGAATTTCCCGCACGAACAGGTTTTTCAAACGCGCCGGCCAGATTGATGGGCTGGTCCTTGCGCACAGTCACGTACACAGCATCCGGCCGCGTCCAGTTGGCAAACGTATTCTGCTTGCCGGTGGGCATACTGCGAATGAACGCATCCACGAACGCGCGCACCGCCTCGGGTGTCTTTTGACCGAGCATTTTCCGGAGGTCTTCAACGTTCACGGTCGCATAGCGATACAGCGTGGACGAATTGAATTCCACCGTGCCCAAATGCCCCGCACCGGCACTGTCCTCCGGCGCACAGTCGTCGACAGCAGTGAAATAATCATACTCGTTCTCCACGGCATGCGTCGAGATCGCGTGCGCGACCTGTGCCGCTGCGTCGAAATTCAGGCACGGATCGTCGGCAACCATGCGTCCGAAGAGCGCCAGATCTACCGTAGGGAGCGTCTTGAGTGCCGCTTGGCAGGCCGCTTTGTCGAGCTTACCGTCCTCCGGCTGCAGCGCGATCTCCGCCAGCGCCTGGATCTGACCGGGGCTGATGAAAAACAGCGCACCCGTTTTGAGCTTTTCCTTATCTTCTTTGACCTTCACGCCAGCTGCCTCCAGCACCTTCTGCGCCAGCTGCTGCGCCTTTTTCTCAGAGAGATCGGGCTGCAGCTCCAGAATCTTTCCGGCGATGAGATCGACCACCAGTTTCGTCCGCTGGCCGACATCGCCCGCCGAGAGCATCTCCCGGAATTTCAGGCGCATGGCGTGCTTCCACGCCTGACTGGACACTCTGGCGCGCGTCACGCCGCCATAGACAGCGGTCTTCGGACTGCCGGTATCGTCGCGGTTCACGCAGCTCGGCGGAACGGTCTGAAGTACATGGACGTCTACGTAAATTCTCTCGTTGTTATGCATGGTCGTCATCCTTTCCCTGTTCTGTCCGGAACGCATTCCGGTAAAAGTCCTGTCCCCAGCGCAGACGAACTCTTGCAGCTCCGTCCGGCGTCTGGAATTCATACAAATCTCCGGCCAGCTCCACATAGTCCAGCGGGATGTCCTCGCTTCTCAAAAGCTGGATCAGTCCACGCAGGTGGTGCAGGCACTCCGGCATGCTCCGCGCAGTGGCAAAGGCATTGAATCTCCGCTGCACTGCTTTGAGCCGATCCGTGTCGTTTCCGGCAAGCTTGCGGATTGCCATGCCCAGCCGCTGACCGTCCGCTTGCATCGACCGCTGCGCGCCCTGCTGATGCAGCGCATACAGCGTCAGCGCGCCCGACACCGCCCATTCAGCCCATGTGGGCTCACCGGTGCTACTCATCAGTTCCTCCGGAAAGTCCCGAAACAGCAGCCCCCAGAGCTCCGGCAGGTCTCCGGGCGCTTTTCCGATGCCGCGGCGCAAATTTGCCAGATCCGCGCGGATCTGGTGCGGATTAGGCTCGTGCTGCCACAATTCCACCCGTCTGCGCACGTAGCTTTTCACCTTCGCTTTTTGGTCACTCATCAGCTACCTCCTCATTTGGTCTCGTTATTTGAAAGCACTTACGAATGCTCCCCACGAAACGGTCATATTCTGTGGACGATGACAGGAAACTCTCTCGATCCGTCTTCTTGTCCTTTATCCACCGTCCTGTAAACGCTGATTCACCCGCATTTCGCACCATCTGCTTGCCCTGTTGCAGCGCAATTCGGTAACCCGTTTCATGCCATTGCAAGGCTTTTTCGGCACGCAGTTCCTCAGTATCCCCCAGCACCGGATCAATGGAGCAAAGCCAGTTGCGAAACGGCAAATCAACCGCAGCATAAAATTCCTGTGCTGCACGTCGAACACTCGCCGCCTGCGTTGCACTGTCCGGCAATCCGCCTTCAGCTTTGAATATTCCTTCTGCAAGCTTGCCGACGAACCACGCGGCGCGTTCTGTCTTCTCAATTTCCTGCCCAATCAGCGCAGACCATATCTTGCCGCCATCATCTAAGAGATCGACCCGAAAATCCAGATAGTCCCGCAGAATATCCTCCACAAAGAAATCCTTATCGCCATACTTGACCCCGGCGGTACGAAAATGGATCATCTGATTCCGCTCCAAAACACGTTCTTTTTTGAGCAGTGTGATCCAGCTTACGATTCCAGGAGCCCTGCCTGCGCCCTCCGCTCCCGTAATGATGCCGAAATCACGCCACATCAGCCGGTCCGGATCCATGCGCTTCGGTTGATCATAAGGCGGCTCGTTGGCCTTGCCTTTTCTTCGCTCCCAAACGGTCATCTGCTCAGCCGTCGCATTGATCTTCTGGAAGAAATCACCGCCGAGAAGGCGATAGCCGGACACGCCGTTTTCATCCCGCTCAAGCAAAAGACGGCGAGATTGCAGCGTTAGAAGTTCCGCTTGGTTATCAGGAATCACGATCTCTGTTCGTTCGTCACACTTTGGTCGCTCTCGTTCCCAAACGGGGTGCGGTTCGGTCCAGATCGTCCGATCTTCCCGCAACAGCACAAGGTTGAGCATCAACGTCTCAAAGAGTGTACTGCCTTCAGCAAAAAACAGCCCCAGCTTACCGAGCCAGCCAGCTCCGGGGGAAGGCAAGCCTTTTCCCTTCGGCTTTGCCGACGTATCATCAAACCCATTCAAATACAACAGCCAGCGTGCTGACTCCGCATAGCTCAGATGCGCTTTCTGAGAGCCCGCTCGAACTGGAAACAGACGAACCTTGTTGCTGCTCTCCGAGAGCTCACCATTCAGTTTTGCAGCGGTATAAGCCGTCCCCACCGCCGCAGCCGGGACCTGATAAAACGGATGCTCCGGATGGAAAAGCCAGAAGCGATCCTTCCATGTCTCCAGGTACGTCCGGATCGGCTGCACCGGAAAACGACCGGCGTTCCACAACGCCTGCCAGCGACGGATGGCAGCCGCGCGGTCCTCGATCGGGTCATCCTCACCCTCCGGATCTACGCGGTAAAAGACCGTCTGCAAAATTGCCAGCAGCAAGCGCAAAAGCGCCACATCCTGTGTTGGAAGTTCGCCCGCCAGCCGCTGATACTGGTGGCTGTTTAAGAGCACCTGCATCAGCGAACGCTCCACGACTGTGCAGTCCTCGGTCATCACACGTATCCACGGTTCATCCAGCAGATTGAATTCCATTTGTTCCATGCGTCTCCTCCTCTTCTGTTAATCCGTCTTGCGGGTCATATCGCAGCGTCTTACCGGCCAGCTTTGCCGTACCGTCCGCATCTATGATCAAAAACAGTTCACCTTCCAGCATTGGCGCCTGCAGCCACAGCGGCAGTGACTGGCGTGTTTGATCCTCAAGCGCTTCCAGCACTGCATCCACACAGTACCGCGCGCTGAAATGCGACGGCAGCCGCAGACGCTGCGCCGCGACCCAGCGTGCCTCATCGGCGCTCGGCTGGGTATCCGCACGCAGACACATCCCCTTTTGTTCCCCGGAGAGCAGCAGCATTCCGTCTTCCGACCGCTGCACGACCAGTACCTCAACGGCAGCTGTCCCGTCTCGAACTGCCGCCTGCGCCTGCAGATCTGTAAACTGATCAATATCGTCCATCATACCAACTAGTGAATCATAGACGTCACACTGTGCCAGCAGATAGACCTCCGCCTTGCGCTTTTGGCGCTTTTGCGCATATTGATAGGCCTCATATGCAGCGCCGGTCTCCTCATCCGACTCCGGCGGGAAGCGCATCGCATCATAAGTCCGCTGCACCAGAGGCGAAATGTCTTCCGGCAAACGAATGCACTCCGGCAGCAACCGCCGCGTACGCAGCAAGAGGTATTCGCCGTACACAGCCTTGCTCCCGGCGTCCAGATCTCCAAGCGCCCCCATGACCAGGCAGCGCGGCACTTCCAGCCCCCGCGGTCTGATACGGGTATGCCGATGCAGACGGCCGATGCGCTGCAGCAGCAGATCCATCGGGCACAGATCCGTGATCAGCAGATCAAAATCCAAATCCAGTGACTGCTCCAGCACCTGTGTGCCGATCACCAGCACGCCGCGCCGCATTTGCGCATCTGTGTTTTTGCCGACACGCCGCAAAATTTCCTGCTCATGCTCCAGCCGATCCGGCGCCAGAAAGCGGGAGTGATCCATCAAAATCACCGCATCCGGGTAAGCTTGCCGCAGCTCCTCGCGCAGCATCTGCGCTCGCTTGACCGTATTGACGATCAATCCGACGCAGCCGCTCTTGAGCGCCTCACCTGCCGCCGCAAGCGCCTGCTCCTGCTCCACACGCTGCACACAGACATCTCGGCTGCACCCCTGCGCAGAGACGGCAGCCATATGTACCGTCTTATTCTCCGTCCAGCTCAGCAGCGGATAGTCCTGACACGCGGCGATCGCCGTATCTACAGGCTTTTTCTCCCCGAGATAGGCGCGCAGCAATTCTGCCCTGCGCTGCCCCGGGAGTGTGGCCGACAGCAAAATAACCGGCACATGATAAGCGCCCAGCCAGTTCAGCACACGATCCAGATAGGTATTCATATACGCATCATAGGCATGGCACTCGTCCAGAATAACCACCTTGTCGGTCAGACCAAGCTGGCGCAGCATCACATGTTTTCGGTTCAGCGCAGCCATGAGCAGCTGATCCACCGTGCCGACCACCAGATTTGCCAGCAGCTTCGTCTTTCGGCCGCGGAAGAAGGCATGTGTCTGCAGCGGGTCGGCATCCGCTTCGCCCTGCTCGATCTGCACGTTCCCGGATTCCAGACACGCAAATTCCGCGTTCAGCTCTGCCTGACCGTGCGCCAGCTCCACTGCAACTCTGACCGCGTCCGGCTGATGCCGCGCCCACTGTGTCATACGGGTAAACATTGCATTGGACGTCGCCTGCGACGGGAGGAAAAACGCAGCGCCGCCCAAGCCAAAACGATTCATCAGAATTTCTGCCGCAGCCAGTGCCGCTTCCGTCTTGCCGTGTCCCATCGGCGCTTCAAGGATCATCACGCCCGGTGTTTTCACCGTCCCCGCAACTTGCTCCATCTGCTGCTGGACGGGATTTGCCGAAAAGCCGAAGCGCCGCTGAAAATAGTCCGCCGTGCTCCAGTCGGCAGAGACTTGCCACGGCCGCGGCAGATCCAGTTTCTGCAGCGCCCGATCGGCGCGGCGCGGGTCATACCGATCCGGCTGCGCGTCCATGGAGATAAGCGGGAAATAGGCCGTATTGCTGGCGATCCAGTCTGCCATGATCACTAAGCCGCTCAGCGCCATCTGCGCCGGTACCGAACACGCAGCATCGCGTGCCGGTACACCGCACCCAAGCTCATCCTCTGCCCAGCGGATAATATGCCGCTGGACAGAACCCCACAGCGTATCGCTGTCGCCGGAGCCGCTCCAGCCGAACGCGCTGGGCGCTTGCTCACAATAGCGGACAAGCATATCCGTTTCGGTTCTGCCGTGATGCGCACCGACGACGGCCGCAAGGTCATCCGTGAATCCTTCGCTGTGCAGGATCTCAGCGCCGGCTGCCGCATGCGGAACATTCACATCGAGCTGCTTTCCCTTTTGAAACCGGATCTCCAAGCCGGCAGCTTCCAAGCGTTGACGCAATTCCGGCTGCTCAGCCGTAATTTTGCGCTGGAAATTTGGGGTTGCTTTCCCGATATCGTGCAGCAGCGCCGCCCTAATCGCCAGACGGAAAAACTCCTCCCGTTGCAGGCCAAGGCTCACGCAATACTGCTCCGGCAGCCAGTGAGCCGTCAGATATTCCATGACTGCCGCCGTATCGCGCAGATGGATCAGAAGCGGCAGCCAAAGCTGCGCGTCATCCGGCGCGGTCTTGGCGACCAACGCACGCACGGCGCACGCAACGCGTTCCGCTTCATCCGCCGTATCATAACTGCGTTCGGTGCTAATACTGTTAACTGCCTCATAGGTCATGTTTCATCACATCTTTCTCGCCAAAGCAAAAAATGGTTGACTGTTCCAATTATACATCCGCATCATTTGCAACACAAGGTATTTCGGCATGCGCAGACAAATTCTCCGCATATACAGCGCGCTCCGCTCAGCCGGTTATTTATTGAGCTTCAATAGCTCGATCAAGACGCCAATAGGCAGGAGCACCAGAAACAGCAAAAAGTACATACCGCGCATCTCCTTTCCGGGTCAAATCATCCGCGCGCATAGCGGAACCGTTTTCTGTCTCTAATATACAGCATCACATGTCCAATAAAACGGTCACCGAAAGCAGAATCCAAGAAAAACAGCTTGCAGAAATTGCATATTGCCGCGCTGCATACTTCCGCATGCTCCGCAAAAAATAGGAGCGGGTCAAGAAACCCAAAACACGAAAAGGAGATGGAAAACGAAATGGCTACTTCCAACAGCAACAATCTGGTCAACCCCAATGCCCGCGAGGCGATGAACCGCTTCAAGATGGAGGCCGCCGCCGAAATGGGCGTGAACCTCAAGCAGGGCTACAACGGTGATCTGACGTCCCGTCAGGCCGGCAGCATCGGCGGTCAGATGGTCAAAAAGATGATCGCCGCCTACGAAAACGGCATGCAGTAAGCTGCTGATCATCCTGAGCAACAAAAAGCAGGGCCGCGGAATTTCCGCGACCCTGTTGCCGATGATCCACTGTGCAGCTGTTGCATGAACTCAATGCCATGCAGCCAGATATCGGGATCAGCCAAATGCATGGATGCAACGAACACAGTGACCACCATGGCACTCACCCTTGTCGTCAGCCATGTTGCGAACAGAAACGTCCGCTTCAATCTTCTTGACCTGAGGCTTTTCGTAACTCATAGCACATTCTCCTTTCTTAATTTTATATATCAGATGTGTGGAATGTAGTCTCACATATTGCATTTATTCCAGATTTTTGATAACAGCGTCAACACTCACACCCTGTATATAATGCGCATACCTTGCTTTTGCACTTTTGCAGAAATGTTCGTCTACGTATTCCAAGTCTCCGTGCACAAATTGCATCATTGCCGGACAAATATCGCAGAAGTCATAAGCTTTGCATTTGAGACACTTGTATTCCGGGGAGGCTTTCATTTTTGGGTATTGTCGGAAGCTGCCCCAAAGCTCTTCAAAATTGTCTCTTGTCAATCTGCGTCCAACGTGCCTAAAAGACATACACGGGCTCATGCTCCCGTCAAAATTAATGGCGCAGCTGGCTCTGCCGAGTTTGCATCTGAACAGCGGTCTTTCTTTTTGCAGATCAACCAACTCCACATCATAGTCTTCCCCAAATGTTCTTGGACGCTGCGCAAATTCCCCAAACTCGTACTTTAAGGAATCGGCCAGCGGAACGCTGAACTGCCGAACGCAATCGTCGTTGTCAATGGTCGGAAAAATTTCAAACCCGGTGCGGAAAGGGATTTCAAACTTTTCTGCGATCGCTTTGATCTGCGGCAGCTCGGAATAGTAGAGATTGAGCACAGGCGCCTTGGCAGACACCCTCACCCCCGCATCAAGCAACGCTTGAATGTTGTGCAGCACTTTGTCAAAAGCTCCGGACACTCCCGTAACTTTTTTGTATGTCTCTTCGCACGAACCATACAAGGATATGTCCACCAGCAATGGCGGATATTTTGCAAAGGTGCGGATGATCTCATCATTGATCAGCGCCCCATTCGTGTAAAGCTCAACAATAAATCCTTTTTTCTTGGCATAGAGATAGATATCCAGAAAGTCCTTTCTGGTAAATATGTCTCCACCCGTAAGCGTGAGAAAAAGAACTTCCTTTTCAAACAGGATGTCAATGATTTCAATGATCTCATCATAGCTGAGCTCATTGGAGCAGTGGTGATCGTGCAAATAACAATGCACACAGTTAAAGTTGCATTTGGGGGTTATTTCAAAAATCACAGAATAGAGCTGATGGTTTTGCTCCCAGACCGTTCGCTTATCCGTAGCAAAATCCAGCACCTGCATTTTAACTCTGTCACTAAAATACTCGTCCATGATCTTACACCTCCACAAACTGCCGGGCAATCAACGTGTCAATAAACTCGCTGATATCTTCGTAGAGCCTTTGATCATCAACATCATCTACGATTGCAGCTTTCATCAATGCTGCCAGCTCTTCTGCGCTTCGTTTCCCGTCGATATTGCTCCATATAAACATACCGGTCTCGTTGATCTCATATAGTGCGCATTTATCGCCGGAATAGTTATCGGAAATATCGATCAAAAAAGAGGACCCGTGAATTTTTCGCGCCACGATATTGGGGCTTTTCTTAATCGCCATGTTGTTTACTCCTCGTGAATTCTCAATGAGATACTTTCCTTAGGGAAAAATCCCCGCAGTGAGATTCAAAGCTGGAAATCTGCACTCGATGAATTTGTGCCGAGGCAACGCCGCAAAGCACTGCCCCGGCACGTATTCAGTGGTTTTCAAGGCAGAAACCGTCTCAGGCAATGATTTCGTCGAAGATGTCAAATACGCACTGATAGTACATCTGCTCTTCCTCAAGCTTCTGCTTACTCTTGCCAATATTGGCAATACCGGCGCCAATGATAGACCCCATCTTATAGCTCATAGACTTGCCCTTGCGGTCCTGCTTTGCAAATTCTGCACGCTCTGCTTTCGCCATCTGCTTGCTCTGACCAAAGTCGTTCACGGAAACGAATGCGTATGTGCCCTGGCGACCAACTCGAATGCAAAACTTGAAGTAATCGTTGCGGTGTTCGGGATGGTACAAAACAATGCAATCTTCAACCGTAGAATTGAACAGGCCGCCGGATTTCACCTGCTCGTCATAAAATGCAACAGGAATCCCCATGGTCTGCGCACATTCCTCAATAGCATCCTGCACGACCTGCAGAGTGATTCCATCGCCATCCTTATAGCGAACCGAAGGGCGGAAGTCTCCTAAAACATCAGCTTTGATCATGTTTTTCTCTCCTTTGTTAAGTTTTATATTCAGTATCGCCAGTGACGTTTACTGCGAGATGTTGTAGTTGCCGAAAATATTCTTGCGGCAACATTAGGTAAGTGCTGCGAAAATTCTGTGTCTATTGCCAGCGGAAATCTCGAAATTATTGTGGCAATGCTGATTTAGCGCACTTTGGAGACTTCAAATATCCCTGCACATCATTGGCCTCAGCTTTATTCAACAATTCTTGGCCTAATAGGGTGCGTCCTCCTCATAATTAAGCGCACTTGTGTAAAGATTTTTAACGCGGGTATTGAAGATCACTTGAATGATGATAGCCATGGCAATAATGCTTAGAACAAGAAGCGCGCAGGATACCCATATTGGCATGTACTCCGGCCCAAATGCAATTAACTTGCTCTCGATGAAGAAAATTATTTTATCAGCGAGCCGTAGTACCAGGAATGCGCAGATGCCGCACAGCACATATGCTTTAACATCGCTGCATGAAAAAGGCGCAAATGCTTTTTCCAATTTCCGAATGATCCACCATGATAGGAATGGCACGAAGCAGACAATAGCATCTCCCAAATCAAAAATCCATGTTGCCCACCCATTAGTCATAAGGAATCTAAACATTCTCACGAGGTAAGCAAGTGCAAGAATCATGTTTGGAAGCATCCAAAGGACACAAAAATTCTTGCTTCTTGTTTTAATAGCAACAACAAACGTTGCCATTTCCCATCCGCTTAAAATCGCTGAAATAATTGACGGCATATAATTCCACAATGTTTGTGGAATGAAATCGTAATCGTACATTGATGGAAACAGGATCCAAAGCAGTCGACTGCCCCACAGCTTCCAAAGCAGTGTGACAACTATAGGCGCCAGCAGCAATCCCCAGTTCTCCTTGATTTCTCGAACAGATGGATTTTGAATACGGACTTTTGGGACGGGCGTGGAAGAATCCGAGGTGTTCTCCCCATTTGCAATTGCTCCATTTGCCGCTCTCCCTTTTAGCCTTCTCCACTGGACAATACATCCAAGGACACCAAGGACCATAGTCCCAATCAGAATGAAGCCCGTCACTTCATCACCAAACATCAGCGCCAGAAGCACATCGGAAGCATCCTCATTATAAGCAATGCCGCAGCCACCTACCGATGCAATGAAAGCCCCCGAAAAGGCGGTTATGATTATAAAAGAATAGTCATAGATCTTAACCGTAATTATGCTTATGATCAATGCGATAATGGCCGCAATTGTAATCAGTGTTGCGCTCTCCACGCTATCTGCCATCAGCAGAAGGATCGCCACCAAAAAGAATGACGATAGAAAAGCGTTTATTACAGCACAGAGTTTATCGTTTATGACAGATATAATCGCGCACAAAACGGCGCACATGATTATGATCGTGGTTGTCTCATCATCCAAGCCCCACAATCCCACCGTCATGAAAATGACTGCAAAAGAGCAAATAGCGCCCCAAATCAAGCCCAAAGCCGCAGAACATACCTTGCGGATATAAATCCCGCCAAAGCAAATGACGAGCCCAACAACAAGAAGCAAGAAATTAAGTCCCATTTTCATCCTCCAATATGTTCTCCATTTTTTCTGCAACAAAGCATTCGTTTCTGCCCTGCGCAGTGCCCGGTGTCTTCAGAGCGTCGATGTCACTTTGCATCCACAGCCATATCAGCCTGCAACGGCACAAATACGCTCCATTTCTCAGAGGGCGATCATCGTCCGCTTCCTTTTCTCCACTGCGTTTTGGACATATATCACACAGCTCTCGCAACACGTTGCATTTTATCAGGTCATACGTACTGTTTCCGGAGTTCCTACATAACTCACCATTTTTTCGACAGAATCCGCATTGATTTGACATTGACGCCCTATGTTGTTGAGGGCACGTCATTTTAGACAAGCACATTTATGGGTGACACACGTATAAAGTTCAGAAAAAGCAGGGCCGCGGAATTTCCGCGGCCCTGTTTTATCTGAGCGATGATGTACATTTCATTTCCCGGGATAAGCGGCGAAAAACGCCTTGATCGCGTCCGCCGGTGCGGTGCATGAGCCCTGGATCATGGTGGGCTTGCCGCCGCCGCGGCCGCTGATGGCCGCGTTGATAGTCTTTGCCTCGGCGCGCAGATCCAGCGTGCGGCTGCCGATGATATAGCGATAGCCCTCCGCGTCGCTGCCGGTAAAGGCGGCGCAGACGCCGCCTGCGAGCAGCATACCGGCATTGACAAATTCGCGCATGGCGACCGGATCATCAAAGCGGTCGATGACGCAGATGCTGCCGGGCGTCTCATGCAGCAGCTGCAGGCGCTGCGCGTTGAGCCGGTGCTCGAGTTCTGCAGCCGCAGCCTTGAGCTGCGCGATCTCATCTTGCAAACGCTGCACAGCCGGAACAACGTCCGCCTGCCGCACGGACAGCTGCGCCGAGAGCGCCGCGATCTGTGCGCTCTTGGTACGATAATCGCTCTGCGCGTCCTCGCCGCACAGGATCGTCACACGGATGCCGCCGCGATGACGCATGACGGACGTGAACTTGATGGCGCCGATCTCGCCTGTGCAGGACACGTGCGGCGCGCAGCAGGCGCAGACATCATAGCCCTCGACAGTCACGATGCGCACATCCTCCGCGAGGTCAAGCTTGCTGCGGTAGGTCATCTGTGCAAGCCGCTCCGGCGACGGGTACTCCGTGCGGATCGGCACGTTGCGATACACGGCCTCGTTCGCAAGCCGCTCGATGTGCATGAGCTGGGGCCACGTGAGCTCGCCGTTATAATCCATTGTGATCGCGTCTTCTCCAAGGTGGAAGCCGACGTTGTCAAATCCGAATTCGCTGTGGATGAGGCCCGAGATGATATGCTCGCCGGAGTGTCCCTGCATACGCCGGAAGCGCTGCGGCCAGTCGATCTCTCCGCGCACCCGCGCACCGGGCGTAAGCGGTGCGTCGGTATAGTGCACGATCGCCTCCGGCGTGATCTGCACATCCAGCACGCGCGCACCGCCGAGCACGCCGGTATCCGCCGGCTGCCCGCCGCCCTCCGGGAAAAACAAGGTCTGGTCCAGCACCACGGCATAGCGCTCGCCGTCCGGGGCGCAGCGGAGCACCGCGGCGGTAAAATCGCGCCGATGGCTGTCCAGATCGTACAGTTTCTTGGTCATGGTCATATCCTCCATTTCGCGAAACAGTATACCAGCATTTTTCGTCGAACTCAACCCTTGCACATTTTGGTCGGATGTCGTATTCTTGTCACAACAACAGGAAAAGAGGATACTTATGAACCAGAAACTCAGAAACCTCGTCTACACCGCCATGCTCATGGCGCTGTGCTGCGTGGCAACGCTCGTCATCAAGATCCCGACCGTCACCGGCGGCTATCTCAATGCCGGCGACATCGTGGTCGTGCTCGCCGCTCTGCTGGCCGGTCCGCTCTACGGCGGCGTTGCTGCGGGCTTCGGCTCCGGCCTTGCAGACGTGATCTCCGGTTACATGAGCTATGCCCCCGGCACACTCGTCGTCAAAGGATGCGCCGCTGTGGTCGCGGCGCTGATCTTCCGCGCCTGCCGCAAGAAAAACTTCGGCTTTGCGCTGCTGAGCGCCATCTGCGGTGAGATCATCATGGTTCTCGGCTACTTCGTGTTTGAGGACTTCATCCTCGGCTACGGTCTGGCCGCCGCCGGCGAGATCCCGGGCAACGCCTGTCAGGCTGCCGTCGGCGTTGCGGGCGGTCTGGCGCTGTACTTTGCGCTGAGCAAGGTTCCGCAGCTGCGCGAATTCGCCGAATCCGTGTCGGCAAAGAAAGAAAAATAAGCTTTCAGGCGCAAAACAGCCGCTCCCGACTGGGAGCGGCTCAATTTATCAAAGAACCTCGTAGAGTTTCGCCGCCGGAGCGGCGAAAGAAAGTCCAATCATTTTCTTCGGCGACATGTGCGTCGAAGAAAATACTTCTCGGCCTGCAA
>OLQV01000986.1_pt1 | contig 22847 bp, 26 predicted proteins | sample 1672371 | NCBI WGS metagenome assembly OLQV01 (sample SAMEA3136676, study PRJEB25190) | human gut metagenome
CGTTCGCGATGAGCAAGCATTGCTTGCTCCCGCTCACTAACGCTCATTATATCATGATTCGCACCTTTGGTGCCGTTTTAATTTAATGCGCCCAGTTTCTGAAGTACTGCCTTTGTAATTCTGGCAATATCGTCTTCCGTAATCTCCGGACTGCCGCAAGCCGCTCCATTATTGGAATTACCGCAGGCTGCTCCGGCATTAGAACCACTGCCAAATACAGAACTCTGTCCACAGCTGCCTCCTGCATGACTGCCTGAACCAAAAGTACTCTGTGGTGCAGCAGATACGCCTGTCATCTGCTCCTGCTGTTTTCTCAGATCTTCCAGTTCACAAAGTCCCCATGCCACCCGGCGTCTGTTGATCAGATTCAGCGGGCTGACATTATCTGATGTGGCACTGCCGCCGACAGAACCGCAGCCCAGCGTTAATGCCGGCTGAAGACCGGTTGTTGCACCGACACCGCCAAGAGCTCCCGGTGTATTCACAAGCAGTCTGGACACCGGTTTCTGAAGGGCAAATTCACGGATAACATCTGCATCTTCACTGTGAATGGTCATTGTATGACCGGCACCTTCGTTATTTAAAATTTCAATGGAACGACGGCAGGCTTCTTCCCATCCGTCCTCCACATAAAACGCCAGAATCGGACAAAGTTTTTCTCTGGAATAAGGATTGTCCTTACCCACGGTTCTCTGTCTTGAAACCAGTACTCTTGTACCGTCAGGAATACAGATGCCCGCCATATCTGCCAGTGTCTGCGCACTCTTTCCGACAATCTTCGGATTCATGGTGCCATTAGCTCTGAGGATAAATTTGGACAATTTCTCAGATTCTTCCGGTGTCATAAAGTAACCGCCCTGACGGCTGACTTCATCCACCACCTTCTGCTCAATGCAACGCTCCGTAATAATACTCTGCTCTGATGCACAGATCGTACCATTATCAAATGTCTTGCTGTCCATAATACGCTTGACAGCCACAGGGATATTCGCTGACTTTTCAATAAAAGCAGGACCGTTGCCCGGGCCAACGCCAAGGGCCGGATTACCTGAACTGTAAGCTGCACGCACCATGGCTTCGCCGCCTGTTGCCAGAATAATACCGATATTTCTGTTCTTCAGGAGTGCATCTGTGGCTTCCATGGTCGGCAATGTGATGCACTGCACGATACCCTCCGGCGCACCGGCTTTTCTGGCTGCTTCACAAATGACCTTTGCAGTCTCAATAATACAATTCTTGGCATTCGGATGCGGACTGATAACAATGGCATTGCCCGCTTTGATTGAAATAATCGACTTGTACATCGTTGTGGATGTCGGATTCGTGGATGGGATCAATGCTGCCACAACTCCCATCGGTACGCCGACTTCCATCAGCCCATTCTGCCTGTCATCTTTGATGATACCCACAGTTTTCATGTCCTTGACACTATCCCATGTAATCGCCGAACCAAGCAGATTTTTCAATACCTTATCCTGCCATATACCAAATCCGGTTTCCTCCACGGCCATCTTCGCCAGACGCTCCGACTGAGCCGCACAGGCATCAGCAATCGCCTTTGCAATCCCATCCACCTGCTGCTGTGACATCTTTGCCAGCTCTTTCTGAGCTACAACTGCCTTCGCAACAAGCCATCTCACTTTCTGAATCGATTGGAGGTCCTTATCAAAATCCACTCTGTTTCACCTTCTTTTCCAAAAGTCTCTTAATCTATGTTTTCAACAGGATGCTCTGCAATCCTGCATATGGTTTCACGAAATGCTTCACAGGCCGCCCGACACGCTGCCTGATCACCTGTCAGCAGTCCTCCGGCAAAGTTGGTCTCTGTAGGCGGCCCATAGAACAGGTTCATTTCCACATCTGCCGCTTTCAACGCCGCATCCAGTCCCGTCACCGCTTCCAACGGCGGTGCGATCAGATAAGCCATCGCCGTTCCTTCCGGCACACCGGCCATCTCCGACAGATAACTGCCGGTCCTTGATATGCACTGGGCAAAATAAACAATACTGTCATCATTATTGGCACTGTAAAAACAGGCATCATTTTCTATGTAACTGACGGCTGCCGCCAGCCCGCTTTTCACATCCTCCGGATTCTCACCGGACAGAATACCGATAAACTCACCGGCAAGAGCCGTACTGGCATTGGATGAACCGGCGTACATGCTCCTTGCATAGGCCACCGACACGTCTGCCTTCTTGGTCGCTTCATCAAGAGCCGCATAGGAAACATCATCACAGTCCGTTGTGATCAGGCCAAGACTTCTATGCCCTTCCTGCACCTGCATCGCCTTCAGCAGAAATCTGTCAGCATTGGGAATCAGCCTGATACTCAGCACCTTTGTCCTGATCGGATCATTTTTCATATGTATTCCCCCTGCCTAATTCTGTAACTCAACACCGCTGGCCTTCTTATCCAGAATCTTCTGAATAAGATCCGTCAGATAAGCACCGGCCTCTACAGCCGTGATACCGTCTTTATGGATATTGGAAACAACGGTTCTGCGTGCCTCCGGCATACCGATCTTCGCATTGTAGGCCAGATACGCACTCATACTCTCCGCCGTTCCAAGTCCCGGACGCTCACCCACGAAAATGCAGACTACCTTTGCCCCCACAAGCTCTGCAATCTCATCCTCCACAGCCACACGACCATAACGGACAAAAAATGGTGTTCCAACTCTCAATCCTGCAGCAGAAAGACCATCCATTAGCACCGGCAGCACATTTTCAATGTTGGCATTAATAGCGGTGGAACTTAGGCCATCTGCCACAATCAGCTGCACATCCGGTCCTTCGATACACTGGTCTTTGACTTTCTGAACCCCATCTTCACTGAGTCTTCGTCCCAGATCCGGCCGGGTCAGGAATTCATTCTTGTCCTGACAGCGGGTCTGGACACTGAAAAGTTTCAGATTGTCAATAACATCCTGATGCACATCCAGCATAACCGCATCCCTTGCTCTGGCATGATCTGCCCTGAGAGTCAGCAACGTCTGGGTCTTCAGCCTTGGTCCAGCACAGCCAACACCGATGCGGGCTGTTGTCAGACGCATCATCCTTTCCAACGCCTCCGGGTCCTGAGGCTGATCGATCAGTGGACGTTTCTTCACTTCACGGGAAGTAATATCTTCCTCGATATCCACATCATGAACTGGCTCTTCTGGATGATATCCACCGGCATTCGATGTTTGTCCACCAGATGATGTTTGTCTATCACCGGAAGCAACATTTTTCACCAGCTGTTCAATCTGTCCCAAATTCACTGATTGCATGCTGTTCTGATTATTTCCTGAAGCAGAGCGATTCTGTCCGCTCCCGGCCGCTTTCTCAGCCACAACCTGTGAAACAACTTCACGGATAATCCGTTCAATCAACGCTTCATCTATATTCATCAGATACCGCCTCCCCTCTTTGTAAATAAAGTCGGGTCGCCGGCATATTTTGTCAGCTTGCCATTTTCACTAATACCCATCTTTTCCAGCCACTGGTCAAATTCTTTAATCGGACGAAGCCCTAGAATCTCACGAATAGTAGACACATCGTGGTAGGCATTCGTCTGATAATTCAGCATGACATCATCGCTGGTAGGCACACCGAGAATATAATTAACCCCGGCCGATGCCAGCAACATGGACAAATTCTCAATATCATTCTGGTCAGCCTGCATATGATTGGTGTAACAGCAGTCACATCCCATCGGAATACCTGTCAGTTTTCCCATAAAATGGTCTTCCAGTCCGGCACGGATCACCTGACGGCTGTCATAAAGATATTCCGGCCCGATAAAACCAACGACAGTATTAACCATAAAGGGATGATACGCTCTGGCAAAGCCATAGCATCTGGCCTCCATCGTTACCTGATCGGCGCCATAATGGGCATCTGATGACAATTCTGAGCCCTGTCCTGTCTCAAAATACATTACATCCGGCCCTTCTCCGGTACCTTTTTCCTTCAGAAGTGCCATGGCTTCTTCCACCGTCTCAGCACTAAAACCAAAAGCTCTGTTGCCTTTTTCACTTCCGGCAATAGACTGGAAGATCATATCCGCCGGAGCACCGTTTTTGACGGCTTCAATCTGAGTTGTAATATGTCCCAGCACACAGATTTGTGTCGGAATCTCAAAACGGTTCTTCACTTCATCAAAACGCTTCAGCACCTCTGAAAGACTGGAAACCGTATCATTGACCGGATTCAGACCAATCAGTGCATCCCCGCAGCCGTAACTGAGGCCTTCAAATAATGATGCCGTGATACCCTCCACATTGTCCGTGGAATGATTTGGCTGAAGTCGTGTCGCCAATGTACCCCGAAGACCGATAGTGGTATTGCAGTGAGCCGGCACACGCACCTTGCTGGCCCCATACACCAGATCCATATTGGTCATCAGCTTGCAGACCGCCGCCACCATCTCACTGGTAAGACCTTTGCTCAACAGATGAATGTCGTCTTCCGTAGTCTCATGGCTGAGGATATATTCTCTCAGCTCAGCCACCGTCCAGTTTTTGATGCGCTGATAAACTGTCTCATCAATTCCATCCTGATTAATCCTGGTTACTTCGTCCTCTTCATAGGGAACAACCGGATGATTGCGCAAATCTGATAAAAGCAGCTGACTGAGCACTTCCTTCGCCGCAATTCTCTCCAAATCCGAGGATGCCGCTACACCGGCCAGCACATCGCCGGATTTCAGCTCATTGGCCTTTGCCAGAACCTCTTTCAGGGAACGAAAAATAAATGCCTGCCCCGAAAGCACTGTTGCCAATTTCACTCCATCACCCTCTTTCTTTTATCCAAAAATTAATGTTTTCACTACCACAGGAATGACCATGCCGTTCATCATCGGCTTTCCCATATCCACATATTCACCGTCTTCCACATGAATACTGTCAATGGCCACCACCTGACGCTTCAAATCCGGCTGCTGCCGGATCATCTGCCCCATGGCCTTGGCAATATCACTCTCTATCACCAGAAGAATCGGTTCCCCGGGCGGCTGCACCCTGTCCATAATCTGCCGAATCGATGCTGCGGCCCGCTTCATTTCCATATATCCCGGGTTTCTCTTGCCGGGCATCGCCAAAATAAAGTGTTCCTCATCATTCTGTCCCAATGCCCACTGAATCCGCCGGATAACAGGTTCTGTCTCACCGGCAAAGCAGGCTTCCTGCAATTCTTCATCCAGCTTGATCACCGGAATATTTTTCAATGGAAAAATATCATCGGAATAAGTAATGGTACTTCCTGAAATCGTCGTTGTATATGTCCCGGCACCCACAACCGTGGCACGAATGGTCTCTCCTGGCTCCATTTTTTGAAAATCCGTAAATAAACGACTTTCCCGAATGGCTCTGCCCAGCAGAACGCCGATATCACCATAAGCCCATGTATCCGCAGACTCATGGTAAATCAGATCCGCCACACCGCCGGAAAAGAATACCGCCTGTACTTTCTCCGGAACCGGAAAATCACTGCTTCCCGGGGTTTTAATTTGCCTTAAAATTGCATCAATATCTTTGGTGCCAACTCCCAGATACGCATTCAGCGCCGCTGCCATCTGCCGCGTCACTGCCGTCAATTTCAACTCATCGCATCTGTCTCCTACAGAAACGGACACGCCTGCCGCCTGCGCCATCACCGCTGCCGCCGGACTGACTTTCGTAATGATGCCCTGTGGGTTCATGCAGATTAACCGGCCGCCGATATCCAGACAACCTCTGGCCAGGGTCTCTCCATCCTCGAAGAGAACCACGTTGGTGGTGCCGCCGCCGATATCCAGATTGGCTACCCGGCAATGATGGTCCATACTGTACTGCCAGGCTCCGCTGCCTTTTCCTGCAATCAGGGATTCCATATCCGGCCCTGCTGCCGAAACAACAAAATCTCCGGCAAAATCCGACAGACTTTTCAGCACCGCATCGGAATTCTCCTTCCTTGCAGACTCGCCGGTGATGATCACTGCACCGCTGTCCGTATCCTCCGGCCTGTAACCGGCCTTACGGAATTCGGCAGCCACAATGTCCCGAAGGGCATCCGTATCGATCAGCACATCTGTCTTCAAAGGGGTCATATAGACTTCACTCTTATAGACCACTTCTTTGTCCACAATAGCCACTCTGGGAACTGAAAAATATCCCCCCGCATTGTCCATCTGCAGTTTGCTGAAAACCACCTGGGTAGTGGAAGTACCTACATCGATACCAACACTCAGAATTGCTGTTTTATCAGCCATTGTTTCTGATCTTGTTCACAAGGTCCGGATAGTTGCCAATGACGGAATCTACACCGACTCTGAACATCTCCCTGATATCTTCTTCTTCATTCACTGTCCATGTATTGATCTCCAGTCCGTGAGATTTCACCTCAGCCACATTCTCCGGCGTCATGTTCTTGAAAAACGGATGGAAGCATTCCACACCTGTTGAAGCCACGTAAGCTCCCGCATTGATCAGCCAGGATTCCTCCAGCATACCGCATTTGATAGCCGGGTCAATGGCTTTCATACGAAGGACTGAATAATGATTGAAGGAAGAAATAATAATGCGGTCCACCATATCGAATTCTCTGAGCATGTCATAGACTTTCTGCTCAATACCCGTATACTCAAAGACACCGGTTTTCAACTCAATATTCGTGATAATATCCGTATCCTTCACCAGCTCCAGATACTCTCTCAGTGTCGGCACTTTCTGTGGTCCATACTCCTTGAAAATATAAGAAGCATCCAACTGGGCCAGCTCTTCATAAGTCTTATCCTTGATATAGCCCTTGCCATTCGTTGTACGATCTACCAGTTCATCATGCATGACAACCAGAACGCCGTCCTTAGTCAAATGGACATCATTCTCAATACCGTCCACTCCTTCTTCAATGGCTTTGCTGAAAGCCAGAAGTGTATTCTCAGGGTACTTACCGCTGAAACCGCGGTGCGCAAAATTCTTAGTCATATTTATCATCTCCTGCTTTCCATTTTACCATATTTCAGCACTGAATGCAGTTATCTGCGCGATAAATTGCTTACACTTACATAAATACGGCTGCCGTGAAAACATTCTCCACAGTCCAACATAAAAAGCGCAGCGAAACAGGCAGCCCCTATCGGCCGTCTATCCCGCTGCTCTTCTTCTCCCACGCGCTGTCTATGTAATTGTATTGCTGCATTCTTCTCCTCCATCTGCAGCCGTCTGGTATTCTCACAGCTGCAATGCCAAAATCTGTTTTGAGTGCTTTGCAATAAGGATTTCAAATTCAATTCTAAAGGAAAATACAGTCATCCTGCTTCAATGTCAGATAAACATCTGTACCATTCGGAATGATAGTTGCTTTCTTAAACAGAACATCCACATCAATCTGATGGTCACCGCACATAACGGCATAACGCAGAACATTGCCATGAGGCAGACTGACAACAACATGTCCCTTGATTGTCGCGCAGCCTTCTCTCTCAACAGGTTTTGTGCTGATATCAATGACTTCCGGACGGAATGCTACGTCTGTACCTTCACCGTCAACGCCTGTCATCTTCTTGAATGCATCAACCGGCACCATGTTGTAATGGCCAATGAATGTTGCTGCAAACTTGGAAACAGGTTCTGTATACATCTCTGTCGGTGTAGCGGACTGTTCAATCTTGCCGTTGTACATCAGATGGATCACATCGGACATAACCATGGCTTCATCCTGGTCATGGGTAACAAAGATAGCTGTCATATTCAGTTCCTGCTGAATACGTCTGATCTCAACCTGCAGGGAATGTCTCAAAAGGGCATCAATGGCTGATAACGGTTCATCCAGAAGGAGTACCTTCGGGTTCGTCACCATAGCTCTTGCAAGGGCTGCTCTCTGCTGCTGACCGCCGGACAGCTCTGATGGATAATGATGCAGATGATCCGATAAGCCCACGATATCTACCATCTCTTTGACACGTTTATCAATCTCTGCATTCGGCACTTTCTTCATCTTCAGACCAAATGCCACATTCTGTGCGACATCCATATTCGGGAATAAGCTGTACTGCTGGAAAACCATACCGATATCTCTGTCCTTCGGATTAACATCGGTGATATCCCTGTCATCCAGATAAACCTTACCGGATGTCACTGTCTCAAGACCGGACAGACATCGAAGCAATGTACTCTTACCACATCCGGACGGGCCAAGCAGCGTCACCAGCTGTCCCTTTTCAACCTCAAGATTGATATCTTTTAATACGGTATTACTGCCAAAACTCTTGACAATATTTTCAAAACGAATATATGACATGTTTCCTCACTCCTTTATTTTCTGTGTGTTTTTCCCTTTGCTTCACGGCTCTTCATAAACAGAACGATGGCTGTGATCACAAATGTAACAAACATGATAACAACGAATACGGCACTGGCCTTTGTACTGTCGCTCTTCATTGTCTGATACAGGAAAATCTGCATGTTCGGCGCAGATGTTCCGGCAAGATTTCGAATCAGTACATAATCACCGAAGATAATGCCGACTGCCAGAAGTGACGATACAATAATCGCTGAAAGAATATTCGGTACGACAACTCTGAAAAATGCATAGATCTTGGATGCACCAAGCATCTCCGCTGCCTCGATCAGTGTCGGCATATTCACCGCACGCATACCGTTTCGGATACCCTGATAGATATATGGCAGAATCACGATACAATACGCACCCATCAGCATGACCAGACGGTTGCTCAGAATCGAACTGGAACCGACATACAGAGACAGGATACTGACTGAAAGGATAACACCCTGAATCGTATAAGGGATCATACAGATGATCTGTACATATTTCTCAAGTTTCGGAAAATAAATCGCCGTTACAAATAATGCCAGAAGGACGATCACGATCGTCACAATAATCGGAATAATACTCATTGCGATAGATCGTCCAACAGATGCAAGGAAATTGCTGTCCATAAACAGGTCCACATAGTTGTGAAGGGTAAATCCTTCAGGAATAACCCCTGTCCACTTATGGAATACAGAATAAATAATAGAGATTACAAGAGGTATCAGCAGATAGATCATGACAAGCAGCATAATCGCTACAGATCCTGCGCTTTTCTTTTTCATTTTCTATTGCCTCCCTTCTGGAATCTTCTGCTCAGGCCGTTGGTGATCAGAATCATGATAACCATGATCGCCATCATCACAACAGATAAGGCACCGCCCAGACCTGCACGAATCTTGACTTCACCTGTGAAGCATCCCGCGATCTGAACTGGCAGAAGTGCGATATTGTCCATCATCAATGCGTAAATCGTTGCGTATGCTGCCAGAGCATTAGCAAACAAAACGCTGAACGTACCGAGGATACTCGGCATCAGTACCGGGATACCGACTTTTCTCCAGAAGATTCCCGGTGTACCTCCCAGCAGTGTACAGGCCTCCTTCCACTGTTTCTGCACACCGTCAAAGGCCGGGATCAGAAGAAGTGTGGAAAGCGGAATCTGGAAATAAATATAGATCAGGCTCATGCCGTTCATCGTGTACAGATTGTATGTGGATAAAGCATTGATGCCCAATTCCTTGCCGATATTGACCACCAGTCCGGCATTGCCCAAAAGAATCATATAAGCGAAAGCCAGCGGAATACCTGCAAAGTTGGATACCATATTCAGAACTGTCATAAAAACATGATTCAGTTTGCCCTGATGCTGATGTGCCGCACGGGCACCCAGGAAAGCAATGATAATACCGGCAACAGCAGATGTCAGAGAAATCTTGATACTGTTGATGATCGCCTTCTGGTAAAGCAGCTTCGAGAAAACAGACTGATAATTCTCAAGTGTGAAACCTGTTCCACCATCCGGCTGAAAACTCTTCACGATCACTGTGATCAAAGGTACAATTTCATAGAGCATAGCCACAATCAGGAATGGAACCAGGGCAAGTAAATAAATGTATGTCTTTTTCTTCATTAAATTCAACCCCTGTCTGATGCTGTTCTTCTGATTCATCGGGTGCATCAGACCCTGTTATTCAATTCAAGTCGGGCGCGCGCGAGACTTAAATAGAATCGAAAAACGGGGGTGCAGGCTTTGCACCCCCTGAAATTCATTCAGTTCAAGCCGAATATCCATATGTCATCTTCGACTGAAATTATCTGTTCTGCATTACTGTACCAGTAATGGCGCAACCTCTTCTTCCCAACGTGTCTTAGCTGTTTCACATGCTGCTGAATAAGCATCTGCATCGCTGATCAGAACTGCATTGGCAATATCATCCTTGGAGATAACCTGATCCTTGTATTCGTCTGCGATTGTGAAGTCTTCTCTTGTAGGGATTGCACCTGCCAGAGCAAGGTATGTCTGACCTTCATCACTAAACATTGTCTCTCTTGTCAGAGCTGCTGCATTTGGATGAGGTGCATATTTGTTGATAACGGAAGCGTAACCATTCTGTAAGCATCCATCAGAAGGAACAACGGCCTGCATCTTGTACTGGCTGATATTCTTGCTGTAAGGGATACCTGTGAAGCTCCATACAACACCAACAGAAATTTCACCGGATTCGAAGTTCGCCTGAGTGATATCAAGTGTATTGATTCTGCCTTCCTTCGCCAGTTCTGTCCAGAACTCGAAAGCAGGATCCAGATTGTTCATATCGCCGCCGAATGCATATGCGGAAGCGATGAAAGCAGCCTGAGCATTACCACCTGTCAGAGGTCCAAGGGCAACTTTGTAGTCGCCGTCTTTGATATCCTGCCATGATGTCGGCACTTTATCAACCTGATCTGTGTTAACAAGGAATGTTGTTACACCTGTGTAAGCAACCATCCACTTACCATCTTCGCCCTTTGCCCAATCAGGAACACTATCCCAATAGGAGGTCTTGTAACCCTGAACAAGATCTTCAGATACAGCCTGTCCTGCGAATCCGTAACCAACATCACCGATATCCTTGGTTCCCTTTTCGCCTTCTGTCGCAAACATCTGAAGTTCCTCAGAAGAACTCATATCTGTATCGTTGTGGGAAATGCCGTATGTATCAGACATTGTCTTCCACAGGGATGCCCAGTCTGCCCATTCATCAGGCATACCAACAGATACGACTTCACCTTCTGCCTTGGCTGCTTCTGTCAGTTCATCAACGGTCTTGCTGTTGAGATCACCTGCTGCAGAAGTATCGCCGCCGGCTGCTTCTGTTGCTGCTTCCGTTGAAGCTGCTGAATCAGCTGCCTTTGTCTCAGCTGCGCCGCCTGAACTGCCGCAGGCTGCTGTTGCCATCACAACGCCCATAATGACTGCTGTCAGGCCCATAAGCTTTTTAGATCTTTTCATTCTTTAACTCCTCCTTTTTGAGATATATCCACCTGCGTTCTCCCCCGCGGATGAATATAAAGAATAAATTGTGCACTTTTAACAAATAGCATCGTTAAAAGCATTATGTTTTAACAAAATGATACCATGAGTTTGTCATTCTGTAAACATCAAACTAGTAAATTTCCTGTAAAGAATGTGTAAAATTCAAGATAATTTCAAAAAATTGATAAAACTTTGACCAACTTGTCAATTCAAACCGGCTTCAGTAAAATTAAATCTCCTCTACATATTCTATTCCCGGAATTTCCCTGAGAAGATCGATCACAATCCCGTGTTTCGTCTTCTCCGGTACTTCCAATACCAGTGTCGCATTCACAAGCTCTTCCTTATTCTTCTTGGATTTGTTCAATTCCATCTGCACAATCTTGTAGTTATTCTGTTTCAGAACACTGATAAATGGCGCAATTGAACGTCTTGATTCAAATTCAATATAAATATCAAGAACCCTTGAATGCTCATAGGCAATCTCATCGACCCTTCCCATAAACCGATAGATCACCAGTACCAGGATCGTCGTGATCGCTGCACCACTATAAAAGCCGATGCCGATACTAAGCCCGATGCCTGCACAAGTCCACAACCCTGCTGCAGTTGTTAATCCTTTGACATGATTATCTCTTGTGACCATGATCGTTCCAACCCCAAGAAAACCAACACCGCTGATAACCTGAGCCGCCAGTCTTGCAATATCTGATATGGCACCGAAGTCCACATAGATATACTGACCCGTCATCATGACCAGTGCCGAGCCAAGGCAGACAAGAGCATGAGTCTTGAAACCCGCTCCCCGACGCTTGACACTTCTGGTCAGACCGATGGCACCTCCACATACGACCGCCAAAATCAATCTGACGGTAATCGTCACGATGTTCCATTCATCCAGATAGGAACCTATCACCTCTAACCCTTTCATTTACTTCACCCGTTTCTTCCTGTAGATTCACCCTGCCCTTTCCTGATTGTCTGGCAGCTGTTCGGATCCGCCTGACAAAATGTCCGGTATTGACATCCATAAGGTCCTGTTCCAAACAGCAATCTATTATGTCGCCATGATAGCACGGTTCCAAAGGAAAATCAAATGAATTTTCAAAAAAATTCATAAATATTTCCACAATTATTCAATAATATTCCAGTTATAACCAAATATCCTTTCTTTTTCCATTTATATTCGTTTAATTATCTGCCATCTTTTTCCAAAAATGGACTAGAAAAAGTACAAAATTTGCGTTTTTCCTGAAATTGCAGTATACTAGTTTCAATTAATAAAATACGGGAGGTACCTCATGCAGTCACATGAAGCTTACTTAAAACGCGCAATTGAATTATCCGTCAAATCAAGAGAATCCGGCAATACACCTTTTGCGGCTCTCCTTGTTGATAAAGACGGGAATATTATTATGGAACAGATGAATAATGAGATAACAGAGCATAAATGTACCGGTCATGCAGAGACACAGCTGGTAGAACGTGCATCCCACGCTTACAGCAAAGAATTTCTCTGGGACTGCACACTTTACACAACGGCAGAACCTTGTGCCATGTGTTCCGGTGCCATTTACTGGGGCAACATCGGCCATGTTGTGTATGCTATGACAGAGAAGGATCTGCTCTCCCTGACAGGTGCCGATCCTCAGAACCCGACCTTCGATCTGCCTTGCCGCGACGTCTTCGCCAAAGGTCAGAAGGCCATCGAAGTCACAGGGCCTTTCCCTGAACTGGCACCTGCCGCTGCCAAAGTTCACGAAGGTTACTGGAATAAATAAGCATCCTGCTGCACCGCACTCTCTTTGATCCCGGAAAGCGGTTTGGCATGCAGCATGTGAATAAATAGAGGAAGAGATATGAATACGAATAGCAGAAATTTGACTTTATTGACAGATTTATATGAATTGACCATGATGCAGGGCTACTTTAAAACTCACTCCAAAGAACATGTTGTCTTTGATGTTTTTTATCGCCAGAATCCGTGCGGCGGTGCCTATGCCATTGCCTGCGGTCTTGACCAGGCTATTGATTACATCAAAGACCTGCATTTTGAACAGGAAGATATTGATTATCTGAGAAGCACCGGATTTTTCCAGGAAGATTTCCTTGATTATCTGAAAAACTTTCGGTTTACAGGTGATATCTATGCCATTCCCGAAGGAACAATCATTTTCCCGAAGGAACCGCTGGTCAAAGTCATCGCGCCAATCATGGAAGCCCAGCTTGTTGAGACCGCTCTGCTGAACATCATCAATCACCAGAGCCTGATCGCCACCAAGGCCGCCCGTGTCGTTCAGGAAGCTGGCGGCGGCGTCATGGAGTTCGGTCTTCGCCGTGCCCAGGGTCCGGATGCCGGTATCTACGGTGCAAGAGCCGCCGTGATCGCCGGATGCATCGGCACCAGCAACGTCCTGGCCGGACAGATGTTTGATATTCCGGTCAAAGGCACCCATGCCCACAGCTGGATCATGAGCTTTCCATCCGAACTGGAAGCATTCCGGACGTATGCAGAACTCTTCCCGGACAACTGCCTGTTGCTGGTGGACACCTATGACACACTGAACTCCGGTGTCAAACACGCCATCCAGGTCTTTAGGGAAATGCGTGAAAAGGGTATCCACTCCAAGCTCTTCGGTATCCGTCTTGACAGCGGTGACCTGGCTTATCTCACCAAAAAAGCCCGTATCATGCTGGATGAAGCCGGATTCCCGGATGCTATCATCTCCGCATCCAGCGATCTGGACGAATACCTGATCAATAGTCTGATGAATCAGGGGGCCAAGATCACTTCATGGGGTGTCGGCACAAACCTGATCACCTCCAAAGACTGCCCATCCTTCGGCGGTGTTTACAAACTGGCCTGCATTATCGATGAAAACGGCACAGAAATACCGAAGATCAAAGTCTCCGAGAATGTTGAGAAAGTCACAAATCCGGGCAACAAGAAAATTCTTCGTATCTATGACAAAGCCAGCGGAAAGATCAAAGCCGATCTGATCACCCTGGAAGATGAGGTCTTCACAGAAGATCAGCCGCTGACTCTGTTCGATCCGCTGGCCACATGGAAGCGTACCCGACTGGAAGCCGGCACTTATACGATTCGTGAACTGCTTGTTCCGATATTCAAAAACGGTCAGTGTGTCTATGAATCTCCGTCTGTTATGGACATTCAGGCTTACTGCACACAGGAAAAGGCCACTCTCTGGGATGAATCCAAACGACTCATCAATCCCCAGGAAGTCTATGTGGACCTTTCCCGCAAGCTGTACGACCTGAAGAACCGGTTGTTAGACGACGCTCACACTATCAAAGATTAGCCGCAGAATTTGTTTGCGCATACACTTTTGCCAAACCGCCTGTATCGGACAGGAGATAGCTCTTGTCCGATGGTACTAACGACAGATATCGAAGATAAATTCCGCAACCTGATCCATAGCATCATAAGCAGTTTTAAAGGGTGACATCTGGAAAACATGCCACATTCCCTTGTACTCTTCAAGACGTACTGGGACATGGTATTTTTCCAGATTTTTTTTGAGCAATAATGAATCTGACAAAAGCAGTTCGTTGCTCCCCACCTGGATATAAGTTGGCGGGAAACCCGTGAAATTGCCGAAAAGCGGGGAAATCAACGGATTCTTCAAATCCTGTCCTGAAGCATAGGCCGCAATGGCATTGTCCAGATATTCCCGGTTCAGGATCGGGTCCACGTCCACCTTTGTCTCATAAGACTTGCCGCTGCCTGTCAGGTCTGTCCACGGTGAAAAAAGAATCAGTCCCCTTGGCAAAATTCGTTTCTGCTCTTTCAGCTTCAGGACAAGGGACAGGGCCAGATTGCCTCCGGCAGAATCTCCGGCTACAATGACATCCCTGGCACCATAACCCAGATGCATCAGATAATCCCACACTGCCATGGCATCCTCCGTGGCTGAGGGATAAGGATGTTCCGGCGCCAGCCGATAGTCAAAGCTCAGCACATCCATGGAAGTGGTACTCGACAATTTGTTGGTAATGCTTCTGGCATAATGAAAACTGCCTGTATTGTAACCGCCGCCATGACAATAGAAAATCACAAACTTCCGCATATGGCTGCGCTTCACACTGACCCATTCCGACGGAATCTCCCCCACCTGAAAAGGCTCATAATTCAACTCTCTATGCTTCAACAGGGCGCTGATATTCTCCTGGGACGCCCGGACTCTCTCAAGGTCATCACTCTCCACAAGGGTATGCATTCTTTTAATGGCTTTCATCAGTCCCTGATTGGATTTTTCACTTATCGCCATTCACTTTCTCCTTCCCGCTCTATATGCGAAACATTTAATTCCTGTACATCTATACGTATTTGCTCTTGCTATTGATGATGAGTAACATTATAATAAAAATTATGAAAACAATCAATAAATCTGAGAATCATTCCGAAAAAAAACAGCATAAAACATGGTATAAACTGGATTTATCCGCCAATGTCTACCCGACCCTTCAGCGCCGGAACTTCTCCAATGTGTTCCGTCTGTCGGTTGTTTTAAAGGAGGAAATAGACCCTGACACACTGCAGAGGGCTGTGGATCTGACATTGCCGAGATTTCCGGCCTTCAAAGTTGCCCTTCATAAGGGTATTTTCTGGCGGTATCTGGAACCCAATGACCATCCCGGTCCCTTTGTGATGCCGGATATCATTAATCCCTGCATGCCAATGTTGTTTAAATCTAACAACAGATATTTAATCCGAATTTACTATTACAGATGCCGGATTTCGCTGGAAGTCTTTCACTCTCTTTCCGACGGCAGCGGTGCCCTGAAACTGCTGAAAACCATCACAGCCGTTTATCTCCGTCTGAAAGGGCATGAGATTTCCAACACCTGCGGCGTTCTGGATATCAACGAACCGCCTCGGCCGGAGGAAATGGAGGATGCCTATATCAAATATGCTTCCTCCAGAGTCAAACGCCCCCGCAGTCAGGGCAAAGCCTACCGCATCCGCGGCCACAGGGAGCCCTTTTACACACTGAATATCATCCATGGCCTGCTGTCTGTACAGGAAGTCCTGCAGAAAGCCCGCAGTTATCATGTGACCCTGACGGAATATTTGAATGCGGTACTTCTGTATGCTTTATTAGAAAAACAGAAAGCGGACCATGTTTTCAGGGAACATCCCGTGGCACTGGCGCTTCCCGTGAATCTGCGCAATATTTTTCCATCAGACACATTGCGGAATTTTATTGCCATGGTTTACCCTTCTGTGGACCCGCGCATGGGGGACTATACCTTTGAGGAAATCATCACCCATGTCCACAACTACATGCGTTTTTACATTAATGACAAGTTTCTAAATGCCGACATTACCACCAACGCCTCTACCCAGCAGAGCCCGCTGATCCGTATTGTGCCGCTTTTTGTCAAAGATATCGTTGTGAAACAGTTTTATATCCGTGTGCAGGACAAACAGTCCACCGCCGGTCTGACGAATCTGGGTGTCATTGATGTGCCGAAAGAAATGCGTGAATTTGTCGATTATTTTGACGTATTGATGGGGCAGCCTTTCTCCCTGAGAACCAATTGCGCTGTAGGAAGTTTCGGCGATACCCTGAGCATCAACTTTACAAGTACTATTATCGAAACCGACGTGGAACGCTTTTTCTTTAGGAAATTAGTCCAAGAAGGCCTGCATGTCAAAATTGAAACCAACCGTGATATGAACAGGAGTGAATTTTAATGTCATATTGTGTCAACTGCGGTGTGGAACTGGACAAAACCTGCTCCGTCTGCCCGCTGTGTAATACCAAGGTTATCAATCCCAACCAACCGGTGGATACCGTTTCACCAAAGCCCTATCCTGTGGACAAAGGCTATGTGGATTCAGGCATCCGCAAGGAAACCGCCATTCTCATGGCCGTCTGTCTGGCCACAACAGCAGTTGTCTGCGGACTTTTGAACCTTTTTTTTATCACATTTTCCCACTGGTCCTTCTATGTCATCGGCACCTGTATCGTCCTGTGGATTTTCTGCCTGCCGATTTTCTTTCCGACCAAGGCTGTCTTTCGAATCACGTTGCTTCTGGACGGTCTGGGCATCGCCATGTACTTCGGCATCATTGCCTGGCTCCATCCCGGCAACGGCTGGTACACAGCTATCGCCCTGCCCCTGATTATTCTGGGCACACTGGCAGTTTTCTTCTTCGCCATCAGTATGGGCCATCCGAGAAGCTCTATACTTTCCCAGGCTGTCATCCTCGTGGCAGAAATCGGCATTTACTCTGTCTGTGTAGAACTGCTGACGCGCCGTTATTACGCCGTGCCAATGGCTCTTTCCTGGTCCGCCATTGTCCTCACCTGCGCTATTATCATCGACGTGACACTGGTGACTATCCTGCTGCGAAGCCGGTTGAGGGAGGAAGTCCGGAGAAGGATGCATATATAAAAATACGCACATACAATTACGCGTTCAAAAACGCAAAAAAACAATCGTAAATTTTTACGATTGTTTTTTGATTCATAACGGTTCATTCTTCCATTTTCATCAATATGATTCAGAACAAATCGTCTGTTTTTATCATCCAACTGAGAGGCAATGCTGTCGAAAATCGCTTTTATTTTTATCTTATCCGAACCCTCTGCATATTTGGCTATGTCCTGCCTGTATAATTCCAGAATGTTTCTCTGAACCTGAATAACTTTTCCAATATCATGGGTATTAACATAAGTCTGGACAACATCCGGCATACCGCCAACTACAATATAGGCCGCAAATAGTTTTAACAGTGTTTCGTGCATTACCTGCGGAACTTTCTCGTGCTTTTCATAACAGGACTGCAAAGCTGCAAATGTCGTCTCCTGTACGCCATTCGCTCCAAGGAACTCCCTGAAATTCATAGGATACATATAAACAATTTCTTCAAACCCCACTGCATAGGACGGAACTTCTTTATACTTGACGCCCAGCAAAGAGTCTGATTCTATATAATCGAACCTTCCATCCTCCACAAGGAACTTAATGGCACACCGGGCATTCGGGCACTCCTGTATTTCATCCAGAAAAATCAAAGTCTTTCCGGGTTCCAGTTTCTGCATCTTAAAAGTTGTCAGATTCTCGATAATTGTATCTGCATCCAATTTGCCATCAAATATCTGACCGGCCCCCTTATCCAATATAAAATTTACCTCAACAAAATACTCGTATTCTTTCCGGGCAAATTCTCGGATAATCGTCGTTTTGCCAATCTGTCTCGCACCAATCACACATAACGCTTTCTTTTTATTCTCATTTTTCCACGAATATAAACGCTCTGATATCTCTCTTTTAAGCATCAAATCACCCCTAATACAAGTATTGTAACATTTTTCCTGCTTTATTCAGCGATGTTTGTAACATTTTTCTTAGATTTTAGAGGGTGTTTTGCAACATTTTTCTTTCAGAAGCATAAACCTTGGCGGAGCTCCTTTTTCCTGTTCTCCTTGATAATATCCGATTCCGTTTCCACAATATATAATACAAATTTCTCCTTCGTTGGCCCTCTCTGCTGCTTGCTCCAACAGCATTTCCCCTATATAATCTTCACCAATAAAATAAACATTTTCCGCACCACTTAGCTTATGAAGATAATTTTTCATCGCTTCTTTGAATGACTTAATTCCCACTCAATTCTTTCCTGCTTACTTTTTATGATATAGTTTTGAACAATTTCTTTTTCTGTTTCAACTACATATTCCATAAAATATGCATCCCCTTCACTCTCAGTAACAAATGCTCCTTCAGAATTTCACCTTTGGCATCCTCACACTCTCCGGCAGCCAGCTTTTCACCAATGCATACGTCTCTTCTGTACATTCACATCCTACCGTTCCTGAAAATATAAAATCACTCAGACTATTGCTCCGGCAAACCGCTTCTTATTTCTTTCACGACTTTCTTCCCCCTGGCATGACCAAATCTTTTTGAGGCAGCAGCCAATTCTGCTGACTCTTAATTATATAAACCTTTCTGTCCCTTCTACCCGCATAAATACTGCTTTTGTGTCAGACAATGTAATACACATTACAAATTTCGTACAGAATATAAAACGTATCTCTATTGTGCTCCTTTTTTCCAAGCACTAATACTCTGTTTTTTTCTTCTCCTGTATCTTTCATCCTGACAACCGCAAAAACTTTTCTTCCCCGCCGAAACACGCTCTCTATCCGGCATTTTCCTACTTGTTTGGGATAAGGTTCATCCTCTGGCCCCAACAAGTATTTTAAATTATACCTGTTCAATAATTTATATCTGGCAATAAAACTTTTTCTTTTCAATATACCTGCACTCAAAAGACTTAATCCTACATAAAGTGTGATATAAGCTCCGCCAAGCCAATATGTCATCTGTATATCTATAAAAAGCATTACAAAAGCCGATATAGAATAGATGATAAATCCATATACTTTGATTGTTTCACAGTAATACATTTCTTTAGGTATACCTTTATAAGATAACTTATTTAGTTTCTTATATAAAAATCTAAACTTTTTCGGCTTTACACAATCCTGAACGGGATAGTCTTCTATTGCTTCCAGATAAATGTGTTCATTTCCCTTTTCATATGACATTTGAAATAATATAAGAGACATAACCCACAATAAAACCGATATGCAGCCTTTTGACATTAGAAAAAATATTGCTGCAATTTCTAAAACAAATAATATATTCTGCATACTTCATCCTTTACCATTACACTTACAGTATCTTACATGTCCTTTAATATTCAAGAGACAGTTTTAGGCTCATTCCCTTCCGCTGTCTCTTTCATTATACCATCTCATTCCTCTATCCTGAACAGGTTAAAACCCTTTTCAAGTCACTTTCTCGGCATAATCAAGGCATATCCACCCCTGCCCTGATTTCAGTTTTCCCCATCGGCTTCTCTCTCCGGCTGCATTGACAATTCCCGTTGCTTCTTCTGTAATGGTAAATACCCCCTTGCCTGTAAATCCCACAGCCTTTGAATAAATTGTAGGTGCCTGCCGGATGTTCAGATCGTCAACAGAAACTCTTACCATATATGCTGTCTTTTTATTTAATATCGTACTATCTGTCGAAGTATTTTGATCTGTCTGATGACTGTCATTATTCCGGTTATTCTGACCGCTCTGCCCACTTTGATTTGCTGGCTGGCTTTTATTCCCAATACCAAAATACTCTGCTATTGCAGCTGCCTTGGCCTCCGCTATAGCCTTTAAATTCTCCTGTTTCGACAGGAAAAGACATTCCTTGGGATTATCATGAAAACCATGCTCAACTATATAATCATAACGAACCGGGCCATTTTTCGCCTGTCCCTGTGAAGCTGCTCCAGATACTGCCCCGCGGATAACCCCATACCAGTCTGCGCCGTTGCTCTGGGTCTTTGTCACGACTCCCCTGTTATAAGTAATACCTGTGGATGGCTTCATGACTTTGACAATGGCATCGATCATTTTCTCTGCCAGTTTTTCTGATCCCGGAAGATGTGCCGAACGAACCACCGTCACACCGCAGGCTTTTCCATTGAATGCATCCGTATGGTTGCTCTCAAACAAAACATTGGCATATCCGTTCCCCTTTTTCACTGCCATCTGTCCGCGTTCATAAAGCCCCGGGTCCTGATTCCGTTCTCTTGTCAGGATAGCATCAATCCCTCTCTTTTCCAGGGCTGCCTTTTCATAAAGGCTCAAATCATAAACAGCCTTGCTTTCATAATAACCTTTCACTGCTCCGGCATTATAGGTATTCCCCGTATGTCCCGGGTCAATAACGACTAACAGCTTTTTATTGTCTGACATTCTCTCCACCTCCTGCCTTCATTTTATTCAGCACACTATTATTAGTATTCGCTTCATTGGTGTTCGCCTCGCCTGCTTCATATATCTTATCACTTATACCATTGTCCATTGGCAGCTCTGATGTCATATTGGCAAGAAAATCTCTCAGCCAGCTTTCGACCTTCTTCGGCACCGGCAGGCCGCACAGATTGTCAGCATTAAAAATTCACAAAAAAGGTACTCCATGGTCGACAAAAGCTACAGTATGTACGCGGCGTTATTTTTTCCATTTTCTTACCTTCCTACGAGAAAAGAACACACCTTTCTTATACGGTGCCGGACAATATTTCGATCCATTACCAAGCATATAACGATAGTTTTCATATCTTTTTATCGCCAGTTCATCCCACGTGTAGAACCTCTGGAATTTTAAAAATTTCGCCACACAGCCCTGTTTGCTCATGATTAATATTCTGCCCAGAGCAGACCAATCCATCCACATTTCCTCCTAAAGTGAACACAAAATCAATTAGAAAATGAATCAACATCAAACGGTAATTCATATGTCTGACCCTCAAGATATATTTTATAATCATTCGTAATATCATACATATATCCATAATACGCCTGATCATACGCCTCTATGTCCTTATAATGCCCGACTTTCTCGCTCGTTTGAACAAAACTTGTTCCAAGATTATCTTTAATATCAACAATATCATCTGCGCATTCAGTCATTTTCACGCCTGACAAATAATAATCTTTTGTTCCTTTAACATATTCTACTATAAGACTTGTACCTGTTATATTTTTTGCCTTTACATCATGATTGCCAGGGAATTTGTATCCATCTGGTACTTTCTTGAAGTATTCTGTCTCATAACGGATATTGCCGTGCTTCTCCTTTTTTTCTATTACCAAACACGACTCCTCTCCCTCTATAATCTTATCTACTTTTATTTTAGACATTGGCCATACTTCATACGCTAATGCCTGTTCCGGACTTTTAAATGTGATAAATAAATTTTCCACAGGAAAAGCACCTACATAGGGTACGATTACCAAAAACATAATGGTTCCAAAAATTCTTATTAACGTAATTTTTCTGGTTCTCTTAATCTTGTTCTGCCGTATTTTTATACTCATTCCCATCATCACAATAAAAATGATGATTTCAATAATCATTCTAATGGCAATCATATGTATTCTCTCCTCGTACTCTGTCTCAATAGATACCCCGCCCGGAAAGCGGGGCATCTGGAACCAATGCAACTAAAACTTAACCTTTGGCATCCTTACACTCTCCGGCAGCCAGCTTTTCACCAGTGCATATGTCTCTTCTGTACATTCACATCCTACCGTTCCGGAAAATATAAAATCATTCAGACATTTCTTCTTTTTCTTAAAAGACATGACAAAATCTACACCGGCCTCATTTTTTCTCGTTGTTCCAAATTCCACTTCATAGTACTCATCCCAGTTGAAATGAACTGTCCATATTTTAAAGTTAAAAAAAGTAATTGTAACTCCCGTTTCATCTATAACATATGCCTTCGAAACTTTTATAAAGAAATTCAACATAATTAAATAAATTGCTCCCATACAAATAATGGTTTCACAAACTCCTGTTCCCTCTCTACATAACACCCAACCACAAAAAACTATAATTATTAATAGACCTATAGAAACTCCTAAAAAACCCTTATTGGCATCCTTTTCAGGTAAACCGCCTCTTATCTCTTTCATGACTTTCTCCCC
>OLQV01000990.1_pt1 | contig 22813 bp, 18 predicted proteins | sample 1672371 | NCBI WGS metagenome assembly OLQV01 (sample SAMEA3136676, study PRJEB25190) | human gut metagenome
CGGCGTAACCTGCGCCGGTTTGCATATCGGACATTTCGCTACACACCCTTTCTTCGATCTTCTGTTCTATGGTCTCGCGCAGCTGGTCGTTCATGAGCTGGAGCAGCGGCCGCTGCAGCCCCGTGATCGGGATCGTCAGCACGATGCCGCCGCCGCGTTTGTGCAGCGGAATGCGCTGCTGCAGCGCATCGAGCAGGTCGCGCACGAGAAACTTCGGCAGCAGCCCGATCGTGAGCAGGCGGCTGCTGCCGCTCAGCCCGAAGATGTCGAGCATTTCCGACGGCGCCGTGCCGTGCCCCTGACACTGGTAGTAGATCGGGATGCGGAAATTCTGAAACGTCTGCTCGAGCTTGCGGCGGTATTCATGGTTCGTGATGATGAGCACCATGCGCGGTGCGAGTCTGTTTTCGGAATGTATCATATCTCTTCGTCCTCCAGGTCGATGACACCGTCATCGGGCAGCAGGTCAGCTTTGTTCTCCGCCACGGCTTTGGCTCTGTGTACGTAAATGACGCCCATGATCTGAATGGCGACCGGCGGCGCGAGCGCGACGAGCGCCACCACGCCGAAGGCGTCCGTGACGACGTTGCCGCCGAGCGCGGTGCACGCGCCCATAGCCAGCGGCAGCAGGAAGGTGGAGGTCATGGGCCCGCTCGCCACGCCGCCGGAGTCGAAGGCGATGCCCACGAACACGGACGGCACATAGCGCGCGAGGATGAGCGCGAGCGCGTAGCCCGGCACGAGGATCCAGTAGATGCTGATGCCGGTCAGCACACGCACCATTGACAGCATCACCGCGCAGGCCACGCCGATGGACAGCGCCGTGTTCATCATTCCCTGCGACACCGTGCCGCCGGTGACATCTTCGACCTGCTTGTTGAGCACCTGCACGGCGGGCTCCGCCTTGACGATGTAGTAGCCGATGAGCGCGCCGATCGGTATGAGCACCCAGCGGTACGTGCTGTCCGCCAGACCCGAGCCGAGCAGGTTGCCCACGGGTGTAAAGCCGATGTTCACGCCGGTCAGAAACAGGATCAGACCGATGACCGTGTACAGGAAGCCGACGCCCGTGCGCAGCAGCTGCCGCCGCCGGTAGTAGTGCGTCAGCAGCTGGAACAGTACGCACACCGCCACGATCGGCAGGATGCTCAGCAGCACTTCCTTCGCATAGTCCGGCAAGCCGACGGCGAACTGCCGCGCCACGTCGCGCGTCGTGACGACCGGCGCGATCTCCACGGCGGAATAGATCGCATCGCTCGGATGGTAGAAGATGCCGAGCAGCAGCACCATCAGGATCGGCCCGACGCTGCACAGCGCGACCAGACCGAAGCTGTCGTCATCGTGCCCCTGCGCGGTGCGCAGCGCCGACACGCCGACGCCCAGCGCCATGATAAACGGCACAGTGATCGGCCCCGTCGTGACGCCGCCGGCGTCAAACGCGACGGCGAGAAAATCCTTCGGGGAAAACAGCGTCAGCGCAAACAGCAGCGCGTACGCGATCAGCAGACACTTTGCCAGCGACGCGCGATAGAAGATGCGCAGCACGGCCAGCGCCAGAAAGACGCCTACGCCGACGGCGACTGTCCAGATCAGGACGTTGTTGGGGATGGATGCGACCTGATTTGCCAGCACCTGCAGGTCCGGCTCCGCGATGGTGATGATCGTACCGAGTGCGAACGACACGAGCACGACCAGAATGACCTTTTCATGCTTTGCCAGCGTCTTGCCGACACCCTCGCCGAGCGGGGTCATGGACATTTCGGCGCCGAGCTGGAAAAACCCCATGCCGAAGATCAGCAGCACGGCGCCGGTCAGAAACAGCGCCAGCGTGCCGATCTCCATCGGGACGAGCGTGATGCTCAGCACCAGCACGATCAGCGTGATCGGCAGGACGCTGGAGAGAGATTCCTTTACTTTTTCTTTCAGTTTTTCATTCATACGGTTGCGGTGGTCCTCCTTTCGCGGGGTGATTCAGGATCGCTGCACGACCGCATTGCAGTCCGTCAGGTGCGGTTGAGAATGGCCATGAACTCCTCGCCGGTGATGGTCTCCTTCTCGTAGAGATACTTGGCCAGCTCGTCGAGCTTGGCGCGGTTTTCGGTGAGGATGCCGACGGCTTTGGCGTGCTCCTTTTTCACGAGCGCGACGACCTGATGGTCGATCTGCGTCTGCGTTTCGGCCGAGCAGGCGAGGGAGGCGTCGCCGCCGAGGTACTGGTTCGTGACCGTCTCAAGCGCGACCATGTCAAACTCCTCGCTCATGCCGTAGCGTGTGATCATGCCGCGGGCGAGCTTCGTCGCCTGCTCGATGTCGTTGGAAGCGCCCGTGGAGACGATGCCGAAGCGCACCTCCTCGGCGGCGCGGCCGCCGGTGAGCGTGGCGATCTTGTTTTCCAGCTCCTCTTTCGTCATGAGGTAGTGGTTGCCTTCCTCGACCTGCATCGTGTAGCCGAGCGCGCCGGACGTGCGCGGGATGATGGTGATCTTCTGCACGGGGGCGGAGTGCGTCTGCAATGCGGCAACGAGCGCGTGGCCGATCTCGTGATAGGCGACCGTCCACTTCTCCTTGTCGGTGAGGATGGCGTTTTTCTTCTGATAGCCCGCGATGACGACCTCAATGCTCTCCTCAAGGTCGGACTGCGTGGCAAAGCGCCGACCGTCGCGCACGGCGCGCAGCGCGGCCTCGTTGACGATGTTTGCAAGCTCTGCGCCGGATGCGCCGGAGGCCATGCGTGCGATCTGGCCAAAGTCCACGTCCTCGGCGACCTTGATCTTGCGGGCGTGCACCTTGAGGATCTCCTCGCGGCCCTTGAGGTCGGGCAACTCCACGGGCACGCGCCGGTCAAAGCGGCCGGGGCGTGTCAGCGCGGGGTCGAGCGATTCCGGGCGGTTCGTGGCGGCGAGGATGATGACGCCGTTGTTGCCCTCGAAGCCGTCCATTTCCGTCAGCAGCTGGTTGAGCGTCTGCTCGCGCTCATCGTTGCCGCCGAGCTGCCCGTCGCGCTTTTTGCCGATGGCGTCGATCTCGTCGATGAACACGATGCAGGGGGCTTTCTCCTTGGCCTGCCGGAACAGGTCGCGCACCTTCGATGCGCCCATGCCGACGAACATCTCCACGAATTCCGAGCCGGAGATGGAGAAAAACGGCACGTTTGCCTCGCCCGCAACGGCCTTGGCCAGCATCGTCTTGCCGGTTCCCGGAGGGCCGACGAGCAGGATGCCCTTGGGCATGGACGCGCCGATCTCCTGATACTTCGACGGGTCGTGCAGGTAGTCGACGATCTCGGTCAAGTTCTCCTTGGCCTCGTCCTCACCGGCGACGTCGGAAAACTTGATGCCCTCGGCGGACTTGACATAGACCTTTGCGTTCGAGCCGCCGAGCCCGAACATCATGGAGTTCGGCCCGCCGGCCTTGTTCGTCATGCGCTTGAGCATGAACTGGCCGAGGGCGACAAAACCCACGATCGGCAGCAGCCACGTCAGCAGAAACGACAGAAACGGCGACATCTGCTCGACGATCTCGCTCGAGAACTCCGCGCCGGAGTCCTTCAGGCGGTAGATGAGGTCGGGATCGTCCATCAGGCCGGTCTTGTAGATCTGGGTGTCGTCTTTGTTCGTGAAGAGGATCTGGTTGTCCTGCACTTCCACGCGGCCGATCTCCTTGTTCTCCGTCATGGTCATGAACGTGCCGTAGTCGACCTCCTTGACCTGCCGCTGGCTCAGCCACGGCACGGCGAGGAAGTTGATGAGCAGCAGCACGAGCAGCGCCATGGCGTAGTAATACAGCATCGGCTTTTTCGGGCTTTTTACTTCATTCATGCGTATGCTTCCTTTATTCAAAATATATGTGTACTGCGTGTGCATTTTCCGGACTCGTGTAACGTAACTTTAGTTTACCACAACCGGAAACGCCTGTCCAGTGAATAAACTGTGTACAGCGTGTACAAAAAATACCTGATCCGCCGGTAAAGAGACAAGGAAACCGGAATCTGTGCAGCAAATGTTACGGAAGAATACACCTTGCACCTGTATGATAGTTTTATAACAAAAAGTGTTCCGAACCGACGGGAGGGATCACGCGATGGAGATGCTTCTTTACCAGAGCACGCAGTTTCGCGACGTAAAAAAGATCTTGGACCGCGCGCACGGCTTTGCGGGCCTTTTGACGGCCGGCGGCATCGAGGCGTCGCGGCTGGACGTGCCCTTCGTCTGCGATCAGAAGGTGCTCTCGCGTTATGACGATGCGTGCGGCGATGTCCGCCGGATCCTTGCCATGCAGCTCGGGCTCGAGCTGCCGAAGGGCTTTTCTATTCCGTTGGAGGCTGAGGATCTGGCGGTCTTTTTCTCGCAGCAGTGCTCGCTGCGCCAGATGCAGGACTACCTCGCGCAAAAGCGCCGGCAAACGCAGGCGGATATTGCCGTCTGGCTGCGCGAACGCCCGTGGGACACGCATCCGGTCACGGCGGCACAGGCTGCGGCGCAGAATTTTGTCTTTGACGCCGCGACCGGCCGCATCGGTACGGACGGGTGCTTCAACGCCGGCACAGTGCTCGAGCTGCCGTCGTCGGTCGACGGGGTGCGCGTGCGCACGCTCGCTGCCTATGCCATGGTGTCGTACACATATTTAAATACGCTCGTCATTCCGGACAGTGTCGAGACGATCGAGCCATATGCGTTTTATGATAAGGTGCACCTGCGTCGGGTCAATCTTCCGCAGGGGCTCACCGTCATCCCGGAGGGCGTGTTCTCGCGTTGCATCGGCCTGACGGGCATCGTCATCCCGGACAGCGTCCGCGAGATCCACGACGAGGCGTTTTACCAGTGCAGCAATCTGGACACGGTCGTCATCCCCGACGGCGTGGAGCGCATCGGCCGCTGCGCGTTTTTGAATGTGCGGCGCGTCATTTACCACGGCAGCGCAAAGGGCTTTCCGTGGGGCGCCGTGCGCGGCAACTGAGAAAGGCGGAATGAGATATGCATACGCTGCAATATGAGACCGCCGTCTGCGGCGGCAGCAATCTGAAAGCACCAATGAAACTCGACTTCCTGCGCTCGCTCTGTGCGCAGGAGCGCCATGCGTGGCCGGAGGTCGTGCTCTGCCGGGTCGAGGGCGAGCCGCTGCCCGTGTGCTGCCTGAGCGAGGCGGCAGCGGGCGACCTGTTCTCGCGTGTGGGCATCGTGTCCGCACCGTCGGAGGCGCTCACGGCGCTGCTGCGCACTGCGCCGGTGCGGGCGCGGATCACGGCGCTGTGCGATTCTGCGGGCGAGCCGTGCGACAGCGATGCACCGGATGCGTGGGGCTTTCTCGCCGAATATCGCTGCGGCGACGCACTCAGCGCGGCGGTGCGCGCGGCGATCGACGGGGCAGCTGCGCGCGGATGTGCGAGCGCGGAGGCACTGACCGCACGCGCCGAGTACCTGCTCGAGCAGGCTGTGCCGGAGGCGATCATCCTGCGCGTGTTCGCCGAGATGTTCTCTCTGCCGGAGTACCCCGAGATGGTGCCCGATCCGCCGGTGCGCTATGTGCAGGCCGACAGCTTCGGGGCGCTCACGCGCGCGCTGGCCTACCGCCTGTCGGGGCTGCATCTGCGGCTGGTCGGCAGCAAGGGCTGCGGCAAAAACACGCTCATCCAGACGGTGGACTGGCTGCTCAATGTGCCGCAGTACCGGATGCAGGGCAATGCCGAGCTCGACAAGCTCGACCTGCTCGGCGGGCCGACGATCGAAAACGGCACCATGCGCTATCGCCTGAGCGATATGCTGCGCTATCTGGCCGCGGGCGCGGATGTCGTGCTCGACGAAGGCAACACCATCAAGCCCGAGTGCGCCGACGTGCTCCACTCGCTGACCGATGCCGCGCGCCAGATCCAGGTGCCCGGCTACGGCCTTGTGCAGATGCACCCGCATTCCGCGTTCACGATCACGATGAACGAGGACTACGCCGGTACAAACTTTATGAACGAGGCGACGATCGATCGCTTCACGCCCATCCACATCGCAGAGCCGGAGACCATTGTGGACGTGCTGCGCCGCGTCGTGCCCGAGGCGAGCGGCGCGAGTCTGAACATCTGCGACTGTGTCTACTGTGCCATCCGCGACCGCATCCGCAGCGCCGGCGGCCTTGAGCCGGACGCGATGACGATCCGCGGCTTTATCGATGCCCTGCGCGCAGAGCCGCTGCTCGGTCTGCGCTGGGGTTTGCTGGACAACGTGGCCTCCAAGCCGCAGGACGCCTACACCCGCCTGCAGCTGACGGAGCTCATCGAGAGCATGGTGCCGCAGGATGGACGGATTTGACGCTGCGCTGGCGCGCTACCGGGCGTTTCTGGCGAGCGAGCCCATCGCGCCGCTGCTCCGGCGCAGCCTCGCGCTGCTCGTGCCGGACAACATCCGCATCGATACGGTCACGCCGGACGACAGCCTGCGCTGCACGACGGACGGTACGTCCGTCACCGTCGGCGGGGCTGCATATCTGCTGCGCACGGATTTTGACGCCCGCCACTGGACGGCTGCGCTGCGCGTACTGCTCGCGCGCGAGCTTCAGCACGACGGCAGCTCCGACCGCGACGTGTGCGCGGCGGTGCGCGCATTTTCCGGTGCGTATTTTCATGAGCACTATGCCCTCGCGCCGGAGCTCGGCGCGCTGCTCGGCCACCGTATTCTGAACATTCTGGAGCAGGCGCGCACGGACAACATCCTCTGCCGCCGCTTTCCCGGCTATCTGCCGCTGCTGCGCTTCGTTTGCTATGCGCAGCTGGACGCCGCCGCGCCCGGCAGCGCGCTTGAAGCGCTGCTTGACGAGCTGGAGGCGTTTGCCCTCACGGGCATCCCGTGCCGGATGCCGGCGCTGCAGTCCGTGTGTGCGCAGGTAGAGGCGGCGATCCTTGCGCCCTCTGCCGACGCGTGCGCGCAGCATTGCCGCCAAACGCTCACGACGCTCGCGCCGGAGCTTGCGCGCCTGTGCAGCACCGCGGACGACGCCGCCCGCGCGCGCATTGCATCGCAGTGCGTGGATTATGCCTTCAGCGAGGCCGAGCGCGCGGAAGCCCTCGGTGACGGCTGCGACAGCCGCCTCCGCCTGCGCAGCGAGGCGCAGGATGCGGCGCGCAGCGGCCCCTCCGCTGACGGAGAGGATACGGAGCTGGACAAGGGCGACAGCGCGGGCGGCGGCAGTGGGGATAATTCCGAGCGCTATGGCGACATGAGCGGCAGCCTCGCAAGTCAGGAGGTCAAATCGAGCGGCTCTGCCGGCACGAACGGCAGGGAGGATCGCGGGCGCTCGTCGAGCGTCGGCCGCAGCGGAAACCACGGGCAGAGCGGAGCAAGCGCCACCACGTCGGACAGCGTGTCCGCCGCACAGAAGGCCGCCTCCGGCGGGCCGGAGAGCCTGCGCGAGGTGCTCGGCACGGGCTGGAGCGCGCACCGCGGCTTTGCGCTCAGCACGGCTGAGCTGGACGCTATGCTCTCAAACGCCGCGCAGGAACTCACGCGCGAGAGAGAGATCGAGCGGCGGCTGAGCGTTGCCGCGCCGCACGCCGCGCGTCTGGACGCAGGCGAGCGGCAGGAGCTTGCCGCGCGCTATGCCGGCCTGACCTTCACAGAGACGTATATCACGCCGTCCGGCGGGCGGCTGCCGCCGGCGTTTTCCGAGCGCGCCAAGGCGCTGCATCACCGGCTCGACAAGCTCCTGCGCCAGCAGCGCGAGCGCAGCGCCGGTCAGCGCACCGGTGCGCTCTCGCAGCGCGAGCTGTGGAAGATCCCGCTCGACGCCAAGGACGTGTTCCGCCGCAAGGCGCCGCCGTCGCAGCGCGAGACGGCGTTTTACCTGCTCATCGACCGCAGCGGCAGCATGGGCTCCGGCGTCGGCGGCGGGCAGTCCAAGCTCTTCACGGCGCTGGCCACGGCCGCGATCCTGGAGGAGGCGCTCAAGGGCATCGCCTATACGAAGATCGTTGCCTTTGACGGCGGCACGAATGCCGTGCAGCACTGCGTCATCAAGGATTTTGACCAGAAAGAGATCGGCAGCCGCTGCATCGACGCCATGACGCGCCTCGCCGCCGGCAACGGCAACAAGGACGGCTATTCCATCCGCGCCGCCGCGCTCGATCTCGCCAAGCGCACCGAGCGCCGCAAGATCCTCGTGGTGCTCTCCGACGGCCTGCCGTCCGGATATTTCAGCGAGGCGGAGGCGATCGACGACGTGCGCACGGCCGTGCAGGCGGCGCGCCGCCGGGGACTGCTCGTGATCCCGATTATCTACACCGCGCGCACGGACGAGAACGTGGATGCCTACCGCCGGATGTATGAAAAGAGCATCCTCTTTGCCGATTCCGTGGGTATGCTCGGCGAGTTTGAGCGCCTGCTCATGAAGCTTGTGCGCTGAACGGCGGACGGCGCGGCACACACAGGAGAAGGAAATACCCCGACGATAGCAGATCGTCGGGGTGTTTGGCTGTCTGCGCCACATGAAAATGCAGACCAAACCGGTGAAGGAGTGTGAATGGGGGAAGGGGAATTGTGGATGAAAGGGTGCGTGCAGCGTATATGAAAGGCTCATGTGTGGGCGTGATTGGCTGATGCTCTGAGCGGTATGGGATTTGTCCTCACATGGAAGCGGCATACCTCACGGGATGGTGCTCCACAGGGCGGATGCCCTGTGGAGCGAGGGGGGAGACGGGAAGAAGAAAATGACTTAAATAAGATTCTTTTCCTTCAGGTCTGCGATCTTGGCGTCATCATAGCCGAGCAGCTCCTTGAGGATCGTGGTCGTGTCCTGACCGAGGCTCGGAGCGCCGCGCCAGACCTGACCCGGGGTGCCGGACATCTTGGGGACGATGCCGAATGCGGTGACTTCCTTGCCGAGCGTCTGATCCTCGTACTTGATGAAGTCGTTGCGCTTCTGATAATGCTCGTTTGCGAGGCAGTCCTTTGCGCCCATGACACGGCTGCACGGGACCTTGAACTGCGCCATTGCGTCCTCGATCTCCTGTGCGGTGCGGGCTGCGCACCATTCGATGGTCTTTGCGTCGAGCTCTCTGCCCTTCTCGGAGGCGACGGCTTCGATACCGGAAGAGCAATCCTTGTAGTTGAAGTACTCAAGGTCAAGATTCATTGCCTGAATGGCTCTCTTGTAGACGCCGGGGCCGAACGCGCCGAGCGCGACATCGTAGCCGTCCTTGGACTTGAACAGGCCGTAGGGCTGGAAGGCTGCGGACTTGTTGCCGGAGCGGGTGTTCTCGCGGCCGGCCATGGTGTAGGAGGTGTACAGGTCACAGCAGTAGCTCGCCTGAACCTCGAACTGCGCGATGTCAACGATCTGGCCGTCGCCGCCCTTGAGGACGTTAATGTATGCAGCCAGAACCGCAAACACGGCGGCGTATGCGGAGGTGAAGTCATTGAGCCAGGGCTTGCCGACGACGGGATCGCCGCCCTTTTCGCCGTTGAGGCCCATCCAGCCGGAGAACGCCTGACCGATCATGTCGTAGGATGCGCGGTCGCAGTACTCGGGCAGGCCGCCGAATCTCGGGTTGCCGTAGCCGCTGATGTGGGCGATGATGAGCTTGGGGTTCACCTCGAGCAGCTCCTCGTCACGGATGCCGAGCTTTTCGAGCCAAACCATGTTCTCCATGAACACGTCGGCTTCCTTAATCAGGCCGAAGAACAGCTCCTTGACCTCGGGATGCTTCAGGTTCAGCTCAAGGGAAAGCGAGAGCTTGTTGCGGCCGTCCTGCGCCCAGGAGGTGCTGACGGTCTTGCCGTCCTCTTTTGCAAAAGGAGCGAGGACACGGAGCGTGTCGCCGACGCCGGGGCGTTCGATGTGGATGACCTCTGCGCCGAAGTCGGCAAGCAGTGTGGCTGCGTAAGGCATTGCGATCAGGGAGCCGGAATCGATCACGCGCATGCCTGCAAAAGGACCGTACTGAGGGATGATCTGTTTACGTTCGCTCATTTGAATGATCTCCTTTTGTAATAATATTTTTTTAACAAAATAGTCTCATGATATGCTGCGGCCGCCGGGGGGCGCGGTGACCGCAGCGTGTGCCTGTTATGCCCTGCGGTTTTTGATCTCTGCGATGACGGCAGGCAGGACGGCCTTGAAGTCGGCCACTGCGCCGTAGTGGGAGATGTCAAAGATCGGAGAGGCTGCGTTGTGGTTGATGCTGACGATGCACTTGGCGTTCTGCATGCCGACCTGATACTGCACGGAGCCGGAGATGGCGACGTTGATGATCATGTTGGGCTTGACGGCGGTGCCGGACTGGCCGATCTGAGCATCGTGCGGCAGAAATCCGTTGTCGACCAGGGGTCGGGAGGCGGCAAGCTGACCGCCGAGGAGGTCTGCAAGCTCCTTGAGAAGCGCGAGCTCTGACTCGTCCTTTACGCCTCTGCCGCCGGCAACGAGAACGTCTGCGTGATCGATGGGTACGCCGGTAACGACCTTCGGCTCGACATTCAGCACCTCGTAGCACGCCTCCTTGTCGACCGTGACGTGCTCCGTGATGACCTCGCCCTTGCGGCTCTCGTCCGGCTCCAGGGGCGTGAAGATCTTCGGACGAACGGTCACCATCTGCGGCCGGCACTCGAGGATGACGATGTGCGCAAGGATGCTGCCGCCGTATGCGGGCGTGGTCTGATAAAACACGTCATCTTCATCGTAGCCGAGGTCGATGGCGTCGGCAGTGAGGCCGGTCTTGAGGGAGATCATCATGCGCGGCGCAAAATCGCGGCCGAGGCTGGTTGCCGGATACATGATGATCGAGGGCTTGTACTTCTCCGCAAGCTCGGTGAGCGCCTGCTGATAGGGCCTTGCGCTGTAGGATGCAAGGTTTTCGTGCTCTGCGACGATGACCTGATCGGCACCGCCGGCGATGAGACCGGCTGCCAGATGCGCGACCTTGCTGCCGAGAAGGACGGCAGTGATCGCTTCACCGTTATGTGCCTTGAGCTCCTGCGCCTTTGCGAGCAGCTCGTAGGTCACAGGATTGAGCGTTCCGTTTTGCTGTTCGGCAAATACCCATATGCCTTTGTAATCTTCCTTAGCCATTTGCCAAACCTCCTCAGACCAGGTGCTCTGTTTCGAGCATGTCAACGAATTTTGCTGCGATCTCTTCGGCGCTGCCCGTAAAGTAGGTGGTGTCGGTATTGCGCTTGGGCGGCTCGAACACGACCTTGGTAGACGACGGGGAGCCGGGGATGCCGGTCTGCGCCGTGTCTGCGCCGAGATCCTGTGCGTTCCAGACAGCACGGGGCTTTTTGAGCGCTTTCATAATGTTGATCGGCGTGGGATAACGGGGCGTGTTGATCTCCGCTGTTACCGTCACAAGTGCCGGGAGTTTTGCGCGCACCTTCTCGGTGCTGTCCTCGAGCACGCGGTCGCAGTAGACCCAGCCGTCTTTTACATCGATGCTCGATGCAAGGGTAACCTGCGGGATGCCGAGAAAGGCTGCGGTCGCCGGACCTGTCTGAGCGGTGTCGCCGTCAACGGCGTGGCGCCCGAACAGCAGCAGGTCGTAGTCGCCGATCTTTTCGGCGCCTTTGGCAAGGGTGTAAGCGGTGGCGAGGGTGTCTGCACCGCCGAAAGCACGGTCGGACAGCAGGTATGCCTCGTCGCAGCCGAGCGCAAGCGCCTTTTTGAGCACGTCCTCTGCCTGAGGAGGCCCCATGCTGATCGCAACGACCGTTGCGCCGTACTTTTCCTTGAGCTGGATGGCGGCCTCGACTGCGTTTGCGTCGAGGGGGTTGATCATGCTGGCAACGCCGTCGCGCTTCAGATTGCCGCGCTCGTCAAGCTTGACATCGTCCGTGTCGGGTACCTGTTTTACGAAGACAAGTATTTTCATCTCTATCTCTCCATTTGCTCTGTGCTGTGTACCGGTCATCCAAGGACGGAGCCGCTGATGACCATGCGCTGGATCTCACTCGTGCCCTCGCCGATCTCGAGCAGCTTCGCGTCGCGGTACAGACGCTCGACATGGAACTCTGCGCTGTAGCCGTTGCCGCCGAGCACCTGAATGCACTCATCGCAGATCTCCTTGCACCATTTGGAGCTCATGAGCTTGAGCATCGCCGCCTCTGCCGAATGACGCTGGCCATTTGCCTTCATTTCGGCAGTATCCCAGACCATCAGATCCATAGCACGGACCTTTGCTGCCATATCGGCAAATTTGAAGGAAATGCCCTGATATGCCTTGATGGGCTTGCCGAAGGTGGTGCGCTCGTTGGCGTATGCCTTGGCGATCTCCATCGCGTGCTGGGAGAGGCCGGAAGCAATGGAGCCGATGGAGATGCGGGCACCGTCGAGCGCCATCATGGCGACTTTGAAGCCCAGACCCTCTCTGCCGACGCGATCGCACTCCGGAATGCGGATGTTGTCAAAGCTCAGCTCGCAGGTGGCCGAGCCTCTCATGCCCATTTTGTGCTCGAACTTGCCGATGGTCAGACCTTCTGCATCCTTGGGGACGATGAAAACGGAAATGCCCTTTGCGCCTGCGTCGGGATCGGTCTTCGCCATGATAAGATAGTAGTCGGCAACACCGGAGTTCGTGATCCAGGCCTTGCCGCCGTTGAGGATATACGAGCCGTCGTCCTGCTTTGCGGCGATGGACTTGATGCCCGCTGCATCCGAGCCCGCGGAGGCCTCGGTCAGGCCGAAGGCGAAGACCTTGCCTGCGGCTGCGAGGGGAAGGTACTTCTGCTTCTGCTCGTCACTGCCGTGAACGAGGATCATGTCGGAGGCCAGCCAGTTTGCGTCGAGATAAAGCGCGATGCTCGCGCTGCCCTTTGCAAGCTCGTTGACAACGATCTGAGAGGTGATGGCGTCGCCGCCGCCGCCGCCGTACTGCTCGGGGATGTGGATGCCCATCAGACCGGTCTCGACAAGCTTGGAGTAGATCTGCTGGTAGATCTCCATGTTGAACGAGAAGGTTTCGTCCATTGCCTTGTCATAGGGGGCGACTTCGTTCTTGGTGAACTCCCGGACCATGTCTCTGATCATGATCTGCTCTTCTGTGAATTTGTACATTGTGCATTCCTCCGTTAAGAAAGTGTTCGTTTCTGCTTACTTCTGCGTGCTGCGTGTTGCACAACAGATTGTGACTGTTAACTACTTTTGCCCAATTCTGTATCACTACAGACTTGAACTGTTTTTTCAAAGCGGGTCTTGCTATTGGGCTTCTATGTGAACAATTTAACATCAAAAACACAGCTCGTCAACAGTTTTCGGCGAACTTACTTGATTTTTGGCGCTTGCAACAAAGTGTGTTTCACGACAACAACAGTATGCACCGGTTTTTGTATAACAGTTACACGGCTGGCGTCGCGTTTTCGCTTCCGGATACCGAAATTGTTATACAACACTTCGACAATCTTTTGTCATTCATCATTTTTCTTGTATTTCTTCCCCACGGAATGTATAATCAGTATCACTTGGTGATACAGTTTGCTTGGGGGGAGTACCATTTCCATTAAAAATGATATCGTTTTGTCGCGCATCGAGGCGACAGAACCGGGAACGAAAATTTCTGTAAGGGGCCTTGCCTCCGAACTCGATGTCAGTGAGGGGACGGTCTATAAGGCCATAAAGGAGGCCGAGCAGCGCGGCCTTGTCATCACAAAGCCGAAATCCGGCACGTTCCGCATAGAGTCTGACGTTGACTCGGACAGCTGCGCTGTGACGCTTTCCGAGCTCGTGTCGGCGCTCGGGGTAAGCTGTGCAGCGGGCAGAAAATCGCTCGGCTGTACCATTGACAATATCGTGATCTGCGACAGCGATGAGGCGCAGCTTCTGAGCCGCCTGGAATATGCGGATCCGAGCCGCACGCTGTGCATCGTCGGCAAACGCCCCGATTTCCAGACCCTGATCATACAGTCCCGTGCGCATATGCTGATCACCGGCGGCGGCCGCCCGAGCGATTATCACATCGTCAAGGCTGAAAAAAACGGCGTCTGCATCCTCACGGCGCTGCAGAACACCTATGCGATCATGAAGCTGTTTGACAGCCAGTTTTCCTCGGCAAGGCTCACGGACGAGGACGCACCTGTGTCCGAGTGGATGCAGGCGCCGAACTACCTCTACCGCAACGATTATGTCGCCGACTGGCAGCGGTACTATGACGAGCAGTTTCCCGGCATGAGATCCTTTCCCGTCGTCGATGAGGAGCTGCACCTGTGCGGCGGGATCGATATCCCGCGCACCTTTGCAGCCGGGCACACGCAGAAGCTCTCGACGCTCGTGTCGCAGGACGCCAGGCTCCTGACGGTCGATGCACAAAGCTCCGTGCGCGAAGCGGCAAGGAAGATGATGCTCTCCGGCAGCTCGTTTGCGGCGGTTCTGCGCGATGATAAGATGGAGGGCGTGTTCTATGCCTCGGATCTGATCCGCTATTTCATGTATCTGGGCACGGAGAGCATGTCTGACTATGCGTCGTTTCTGGTGCCGGCTCCGGAGTATTCCAACGAGGACCGCAGGGTGTATGAGCTGCGCGTCCCGGAGGCGGAGCTTGCGAATATGGACATTCTGCCGACTGCGTTGATGCTCGTCGCCGCCGATAAGCATCTTGTGCAGCAGGGCTGCCTTGACTGCGTTTTGAGCAGCAGCTCGTTTTTCTATCCTGAGCAGATAACGCAGGTCGGCGGGCTTATGCTCTGCACGGCACTCACATCAAATGGCAAGGCGGGCTTTTCGGTCGAAGCGGAGGTCTATACCGAAACGGCAACGTTTGCAAAGGCCATGCTCATTTTTACGGAACGATAAGGGAACAAAGCTATGTTTTTATTGACGAAGGAACAGCAAAAGCTCAGAGCCGAGCTCAGGGAGTTTGTCGACCACGAGGTGTGCCCAGTGGCCACAGAGCTGGATAACCGAGGCGGCTTTCCGCACGATTTATACGCACGCATTGGCAAAATGGGCTATCTGGATGCGGAGTTTGAATACATCGGCAGCGGCGCAAAATACGGCAGTCTTGAGGGCGCGATCATCATTGAGGAGCTGTCGCGTGGACTGGCCTCACTGGGGCTGATCGTAAGCCCGCACTATCAGTGCACGGAGCTGATCGCCTGCTGCGGCACGGAGACGCTGAAAAAAAAGGTCATCGAGCCGGCGCGCCGCGGCGAGCAGCTCTTTGCCTTTGCCATATCTGAGGAGCGCGGCGGATCCGATGCGCTGGGCGTGGACACCATTGCCGTAAAGGACGGCAACCGCTGGATACTGACTGGGAAAAAATGCTGGGTCACGAATGCCGGAGTCGCCGATGGCTATGTCGTCACGGCAAAAAGCCCGTCTGCCGAGCGCAGCCGCAGTATGAGCATGTTTTTCATTCCCAAAGACGCCCCGGGGCTGACGGTCGTTGAAAACCGCAGCATGATCGGGCTCAACAACTCGCCGATGGGACATATTATTCTCGACGAGTGCTCGATACCCGATTACTGTCTTGTCGGTGAGGAAAATGTGGGCTATCCACTGATAAAGCCGCTTCTGAACGAAGGCAGACTCGATATGGCCGCTGTGGCGGTCGGCATTTCGCAGGCGGCACTCGATGATTCCGTGAGCTTTGCCGGACGTGTCGGGCTGTACGGCCGCAGCCTGGCTTCCTATCAGGGCGTGTCGTTCCCGATCGCGGATATGTACACGAAAACGCTGATGGCAAGAAATTCGCTCTACACAGTCGCATCCATGATGGCCGACGGAATGCCGCACACGCGGGACGTTGCTGCGCTCAAGCTGTTTGCCACGGAAAGCGCATTTGCGACGTGCAAGGCCGCCTGCCAGATACATGGTGCGCACGGTCTGAGCGCGCAGTCTGGCGTTGACCGCCTTTTCCGCGATGCGCACATGCTGACCGTCGCCGAGGGCACGTCGGAGATCTGCCGGATCGTCATTTCCGGCGGCCTGACAAACCCGGGCAAAATGTAAAAAGGAAGCAGCGTTTTCCCTACCTCCTAATAAGAAAATATGGAGAAAGTCAGTAAAATCAATGTTTTCAGAGGCAGAGAACGCGGTACGAAGTCAAAAAATCTAATACCGACAGGCTCAAGGGGCGCTGATACGCAAAATATCAGCGCCCTTTTCCTGTTTTCCCACGCCGTAGGCATAAAACCCTACGGCGTTTTTTTATGCCCACTTTCTGTTGTCTGCTGAAAACTGTATCAAAAAGGGTGGAAAATCCGCTGTTCCTTCCCCTGTGTGCCACGAACCAAAAGGGGCATGGCTGTTTTCCCATGCGGAGGATATTGGAGGGATACAGACGGATCAAGGAACTGGGCAAGCAGCTCAAAAACCTGGGGATGCTGGTCATCCAGGACCAGGTGTGGAACCGCGTCACCGTCAACCGCAGCGTGGGCAAGGCCACAAGGTACTATGTGGACAAGTTCCACCTTCTGCTGCGCGGCGAGGTAGGTTCCTGGAGCGTGGAGATTTGGAAACGCTTTCGCAAATGGGGTGGTATCCCGACAGGTATCACCCAGAACATCAAGGACCTTCTGGTCTCTGCGGAGATCGAGAATATCTTTGAAAACAGCGATTTCATCTATCTTTTGAACCAGGCCAGCGGTGACAGAAAGACACTCTGTGAGCGCCTGAATATCTCCAACCAGCAGGCGGCGCACATCAGCAATTCCGGCCCCGGACAGGGGCTTATCTTTTTCGGCAACGTGATCCTGCCCTTCATGGACCACCTCCCGCAGGATAACGAGCTTTACAGCATTATGACCACAAAACCCGGCGAGGTTATGAAAGGAGAACCTGAACATGAGTAAAGAGAACATTTACATGATTACCGAGGAAACCTATGAGGCCACCGTAAACGAGCGCATCCTTCTGTACGGCTTCATCCGTCAGATGACCTTCCTGACAAAGCGTGCGGAGACAATGGAGGACTTCTTCCATCTGAAGGAGGCGGCCGCCATCTTCGGCAGCCAGGTGGAGGAACTGTTTGAGACCTGGGATATCCCCGGCCGCTATGTGGTCTATGGCGACCCCGGCGACCTGGACGGGATCAAGGAGCTGGAGTATCTGGACTACGGCGAGGACGACCCCAACGAGGATACCGGAGATGCGGAGGACGAGGAAAGGGTTTCCTTCTTTGAAGTGATGGAGAGCCTGATCGCAAAGAGCAAGGTGGTCACGGCGGATATGGAGGCGGTGCTTGCGGAGCTGGCCAGCGCCTTTGAGCCTTTCCGTCACAACGAAAACCATGAGTATGATTGCTTGTCCCCATTACCATTCCAAACGCTCCAAAAACTGCGGGGATAATGGTGCAAAACGGCAAAATAATCTCCTGTATCGGTTTTTCCAGCGGGAGCCTTTATGATTTCCCTTGCGGCTATGCCCTTGCCGATATGAAGGGAAAAAGGTTCGGTTTCGCACACTTCCTATAAATACAAAACGGGAGTACAGCTTATCGGTTCGTCCGATGGCTGTACTCCCGCTCTTTTTTATTTTTTGAACATATCGTCAATCTCTTTTTCTGAAATTTCCTCCCATTCAGGGATGCCAGGCAACTTAGGCTGTGGAGATGCAAAACTATGGGCAAGTTGTATAGGATTAGGATATCGTTCTACATTGTCGTAACTTACCGCATATTGGTCCACAATTCCCGCAAGCGGAGTAAATGAGTATTTTTGCTCACCATTAGCATCAATGACGCTTTGATACATCAACCCTGATGTTAGAAGGCCCTGCACAAAGGTGCTATACGGGAGATCCGCTTCATAGATATGTTCACCTAAAAAGGCTAAATCTTCCTCTAAGGTATGTGTAACTGCATGGCAAATTCGGAAATAGGTGGGTCTATCAATAAAGTCTGTAAGTAAGCATCGAGTAGCATTGATTAAGTATCGGATTTTTTGCTGAGTTTCAGCTCTGTCAATACTTTCTACCAAACGAAGGGAGTTATCTTCCTTTTCGCCATCTTCGGTAAGCGTAGCGCGCAATTTGGTACAATCATCTTCAGTCAGATAAACCCCGTTAAGAAACGCCTCCATTTTTGCCCAGAATAATTGCTCCCGAAGAAAAAAGGGAGACTTTGTGATGGCAATTATTATTTTTCCAATAGATATAGGATCACCGAAAACAGCATTGATTGTATCTTCAAGCATATTTGTTGAAGCCTCTTGTATTTCCCCGCGGGATATGAGGCCTTTAATTTGTTCAGTGAATTTCATTTTTCCACACCCCCATTATGCTTATAATTTTACCACATTATTTTCCTAATTTCATCTTGAATTTCAGGAAAGAAGGGATGGATATTCGTAGTAGCAGGCGTTGTGGAACTGTGTGTAAACTGCTTGATCCGGCGTTGCTGTGGGAAACCTGTTTGCAGACCTGTGGGAAAGATTCGTCCTTTTCCATAGGCTGTGAATGTGTTTTCCATCGGCATAAGCGGCAGTTTTCCACATTTCCATGACGCAATTTGCTATCCCCGTATGAGCCGGTATGCGGTCAGCGGCACATACCACACGGCCACGATCAGCCGCCATACCAGGACAAAACCGCCGATCACACCGCCGATAATAAAATTGAAAATAAACAGCGCGATACTTCCACCGAAGGAGCGGCCGCCCGGTATGATCCAGAGGCACATTCGATGGAGTCCGAAAGGCAGGCCGCAAAGTATCCATAGCCACACATGATTGGTGATTCCGTCTTTCGTACAGGCAGATTTGAAAATCCAGAACAGCAGTATTGCCACGGCTGCGGGGAGTATGCTTTTGATACAGAAATCTTTGAGTGCGTCGCCTCTTATCATAGTAACAGACCTCCTTCCGTTATTCCAGTTCATGCCGCCTCTGCTGTTCCTACGGCACGGACAGCAGGGCATCCACATTGTTCCTGATGGTCTCATACTCATGGGCCTGGCTGCGGGCGGTACGGTATTCGGCAAGCAGGGTATCCTTCTTTCCAGTGAGCGCGGCCAGTTCCGTTTTCATGCTCTCCGTGGATGGCAGCGGAACAGCGCCCATCCTCTTTAGCTCCCTGGCGGCGGCTTCGAATAAGGTGATCTCGCTTTCGTGTCCCCGTAAGAACTTCTCCTTGTCCCTGGATTGCCGGTACCGGTTATAGACCGGCTTTAATTGCCGGTAGGTGGCGGCGTGCTTCATTACAAGAGAAAGCTCCGCTGTTCTTGCCTCTATCTCCTTGATGGCGGCATGGGTAGTATCCCTTTTCTCCATGACGGCAGTCGATCTGCTTTCAAGGTCGGCATAGTTGTCTATCCCGTGTTCTTCCAGCCAGGCGAAGGTCTTTGCGGCCAGTTTCAGGTTTTGCAACTTCGCCCAATGCTGAAGCCCGCCTTGCTTGGATTGGAGATCGTAAAGCAGGCGGATACGGTCGTCACGCTGTTTCGGCCGCCTGGAAGGTCTGGAGCGTCTGGCGATCCGGGCGGTGATGGCGTCCTCTGTGTAGTCCACACCCAGGGTTTTCATACGGGTAAACCGTTCCTGATCCGAAGTGCGGCAGGATACATATTTACCCCGCTTTATCTCATACCCCTCTTGCTGCAGGCGGTGGAGCAAATCTTCAAAATCTGCGGAGGCAGGTATGAGCCGATCAATGGTCGCTTTCAGCTTCGCCTTGTAGCTGGTCCCAGCCTGTGTCGCCGTAAGCTATACCGTTTCTTTCTCGCCCTACAATGTTTTCTTATTAGGATCGCACATTGCCGCTGCTTCCTTTTCGATACGTCGGCAAACGCTGTGAGGTTTTTGCCCGGCAAAGACAATACCGGCGGCCGTGATCTCCTTCCGTATAAAACCGTTTTTGCCCGGTGTGCAAAAACGGCGGGTTTTGATATGGCATTGCTTGACAAGCCCTGCGCGGTGTGCTAAGATGCTTTCTCGTTAAAAGGGAGTAGTTGCGAATGCATGGTCAACAATCTCCCGGCAGCAGCCGGTGGTCATGCGCCTATGATGATAGGTAATGAGACTTTTAGCACATCATATACTATGATCGTGCGGGAAGTCTCATTTTTTTGCGCGCGGTCACAAAGGAGAATGCGTTATGAATCTCGATTTTACCGGCAGTACCCTCTTTCTTGTCCTGTTGCTGTTTGCGGTGGGGCTGATCTGCATCATCAAGGGCGGCGACCTGTTTGTCGATGCCGCCACATGGATCGCCGAGGCCTCCGGTATCCCCAAATTCATCATCGGCGCGACCGTTGTGAGCTTTGCCACAACGATGCCGGAGATGCTTGTGTCCATCTTTTCCGCGCTGGAGGGCAATGCGGACATCGCCATCGGCAACGCCGTCGGCTCGGTGACGGCCAATACCGGCCTGATCATGTGCCTGTCGCTGATCTGCATGGAGTGCACCATGCCGCGGCGGCAGTATGCGGTCAAGGCGGTGCTGCTGCTCGCGGCGATCGCGGTTCTGTTCGGCTTCACGCGCGACGGGCAGCTGTCGATCGTTGAGAGCGTGTGCATTCTCGTCATTTTTGTGTGCTTTATCGCCGAGAGCCTCGTCGCTGCGCGGCGTGAGCAGTCGCTTGAGGCCCCGGAGCAGGATGCCCGCCCCAAGACGGACGGCCGGACGGTCGCGCTCAATATCGGCAAGTTTGTGTTTGGTGCTGCGGCCATCGTGCTCGGTGCGCAGCTGCTGATCGACAACGGCACCGCGCTCGCGCAGATGCTCGGCGTGCCGGATGCCATCATCGGCGCGACCATGATCGCCATCGGCACGTCGCTGCCGGAGCTTGTCACGACCATCACGGCCATCCGCAAGAAGCAGTCCTCGCTGTCGGTGGGCAACATCATCGGCGCGAACATCATGGACCTCACGCTCATTATGCCGCTGTGCGCGCTCATCCTCGGAAAGCCGCTGCCGGTCGAGCGGCAGGGCATGCTGCTGGACATTCCGGCGTGCCTCGTCGTGAGCGCGGGCGCGCTCATCCCTGCGCTTGTGCAGGGCAAATTCAAGCGCTGGGTCGGCTTTTTCATCGGCGCGCTCTATATCGCGTATCTCGTCATCATGTTCACGTGCTTCGGCGCGTAAAAAACCGGCGCCGGTCTCTTTTCGGAGACCGGCGCCGCTGTTTGTTTTGGGAACGCCGCGCAGATGCGGCGGGGAATACAAGACGTGTTTTCCTGCTTCCGGGAAATACTTGAAATCGGCACGGCCGGAGGATATAATGCTTCTTGTAAATGTAAATGATAAAAAAGGACTTGAGGGCTATATATGGCGAGCATGTCAAGGTGCATTGTGTGTAAGAAGTGCAAATTTCCGGAACTGAAGTGTGAGATTTATGCAAATGGTATACCGCATGATGTTGTAAATGAAATCACCGACTGTAAACACTATGAGCGGAGACCTTTCACCAATCCATCAGGGGATGATCTGCCGATCGCAAAAGGCAGATGAATCAAGCACCATGCATCCACATGGTGCTTTTTTGCGCCGGCGGAAGGCGGACGGCAGCAAAAAACCCCGGGAGCTGAAGCTCCCGGGGTCTTGGTGCGAGTGGTGATACAGAACTTTTTGAAAAAGCCAGTAATATCAACGGTTTTCAAGGCGGACGAGTAGCAAATAACTTGTATATATCCCCTTTTCGGGCGACTGTTTTTCAGACAGCCGCCCTTTTTCTATACCCAAATTCAAGTGTTGTGATTAGGGTGGAAAATCTGCTGTTTCATTCGCTGTGGCTTGCGCTCTGAACAGGGCGCGGGTGTTTTCCCATGTGGGAGGCAGCGGAAGCGTGCAGACGGACAAACCGCCCAAAATCAACACTTTTCATTTTCACAGGAAGGAGGTGCGAAGATGGCTGTATTCCGTATCGAAAAGACCAGGGATTACACGGTCATGTCCAACTATCACCTGCGGGATATGTCGCTGTCTCTGAAAGCGAAGGGACTTCTATCCCTCATGCTGTCCCTGCCGGAGAATTGGGACTACACCATGAAGGGTCTTGCCTATATCTGCAAGGATGGCATTGACAGCATCAGCGGCGGTATCCGGGAGCTGGAGGCACACGGCTATCTCGTCCGAGCGCGTGTCCGCGGCGCAAACGGACAGCTCGGCTCTATCGAGTACACCATTTTGGAGCAGCCTAAAGCGCCATCACCTACACAGGAAAAACCTATACGGGAAAATCCCGTACAGGTAAATCCAATATTGGACACTCCAATTCAGGAGAACCCCGCCCAATTAAATAAAGAAGAATCAAGTAACTATCCATCAAAGACTGATCTATCAATTACGCAAGAATCAAGTCCTATCCTATCAAGTCCCCCAGCCCCCAGGGAGTGGCCCGGACAGGACGGGATGCGAAAGCGGGAAAGCTATCGGGCATTGATCTTGGAGAACATCGAGTATGACGTTCTCTCGCAGAACGTCCAGTTGGATAAAGACCGGCTGGACGAGCTGGTGGAGCTCATGGTGGATACCGTCTGCTCCAACCGGGAGATGATCCGCGTGGCCGGGGACGATTACCCGGCGGAGGTCGTCCGGTCTCGGTTCCTGAAGCTGAATGCCTCGCACATCGAGTATGTCCTTGACCGGATGCGGGAGAATACCACCTATGTCCGCAATATCAAGAAATATCTGTTGGCGGCGCTGTATAACGCCCCCGTTACGATGGACAGCTATTACACATCCCTTGTCAGCCATGACCTGTACGGCAGCGGAGATCGGAGGTGAACGCCTTGCAGGAAGAAATCACGCAGAAAACCCTTGCGCTTTGTGTGGAGGCCAGCAAAATGACCGCCCAGCTCTTGCAGCAGGCCATGAAGAAGGTGCTGGCGGATATGGAGAAGCACAAGAATGATCCACAGCTCCGGCACGGCAAGCAGACGCTCCGGCAGCTTATGAAGCACAACACCGGCGTTTCCAA
>OLQV01000992.1_pt1 | contig 22811 bp, 15 predicted proteins | sample 1672371 | NCBI WGS metagenome assembly OLQV01 (sample SAMEA3136676, study PRJEB25190) | human gut metagenome
GAGCGATGGCAACCGGTTGGATCAATCTGGGAGGAACCTGGTATTACCTGAACCCAGGCAATGGTGATATGGTGGGTGCCGGCTGGCATCTGATCAATAACAAATGGTATTACTTTGGCGGAAGTGGTGCTATGTACAGCAATCGCTGGATCGGTAACTATTATGTCGGTGGAAACGGTGAGATGCTGACGAACACCTGGGTTGGTTCTTACTGGGTTGGAGCAGATGGAAAATGGATTCCTAATTATGACCCGGATGTTAATGCCAACTGGGTGAAATCCGGAAATACCTGGTACTATCAGAGACCGGATGGAAGCAAACTGACAAATTCATGGAAGAGAATTAATGGAAGCTGGTATTACTTTGGCGCAGACGGTGCCATGACAACCGGATGGAAATATGTAGATGGTTATAAATTCTACTTTGGCACAGATGGAAAAATGGTACAGGATGTAGACAAGCTGATTGGGAAACAGTCCAGCTACAGAATTACCGTAAACAGAGTTAAGTGTCAGGTTACTGTATATGCGGCAAATGAAACCGGTAATTATTGTATTCCGGTAAAAACATTTACCTGCTCGGTAGGTAAAGCAGGAACACCAACACATGCAGGAACCTATGCAACCCTGAAGAAACAGAATCCAGTAGAGTTGATGGGACCGTCTTGGGGTAAATATGGAACACAGATTAATAATTATGGTGACTGGTTCCATTCGGTAGCCTGCAGTAATCCGGATCCAACTTATGCGCTGGCAGCTGGAAATTATAATATGTTAGGTCAGCCGGCATCCCATGGATGTGTACGTCTTTGTGTACGAGATGCAAAATGGATCTATGATAATTGTGGTCTGTACACAAGAGTTGATATTTCGGATACCGAGTACACACCGTTTGACAAAGCACCGACTATTAAGATTCCGGCAAGTCAGAACTGGGATCCTACGGATGCAGATGCAAAAAGATAAATACATCGAACAGATCAGAAGAAGTCTTCTGATCTGTTTTTCGTTATATTACATATCAATAATTGATCCAGTGAATCAATTTTGATTTACGCGAGCAACGAGCCAAAGTCCGTGCTTGCACGAGTCCTTAGCGACTGCCGCGATAACTTGTGAAATTCGCGTAGCGTGTTGCTTATAGTTTATAAGTATAAGTGACTTAATAAAGAAAGCAGGTGATCTGTTTCTTACGATTTGCTGAATATCTGCTTTTTAGGCTTGAAAAGCCCCTGTAATTGTACTAGAATAAGACAGGTATAAGGAAAAAGATCCCATTTGAGAGGAGAATGATAATGAAAAGGAGAGCAAGTCTTTTATTTGGACTGGGAGTTTTAGTTTCTTTATCGATGTCTGTTCCAACCTATGCGGCTACGGATAACACACAGAGTATTCCACAGACGCAGGAAGCACAGCAGAATGAAGAAGGAACAGAAATCAGTAGTTATAAAATATCTGAAAAAACAGCGGATGGTCAGTGGCAGTTGCAGGATCAGAATGGAAATGTCGTGACCGGACATAATGGTTTTTATATAATGGGCGAATATTGCTATTATGTAGATGCAAAAGGTTATATCTGTACTGGATTTGTGGATGCAGCAGCGGATGAAACAACAGGAAAAGTTAATGTCTATCTTGCATCTGGCAAACCCGCAGACAGTGTTGCGGCAGGTACATACTATGCATCAAAAGATGGAGATACACCGGAAAAAGGCCTGGGAAATATCCAGAAGAGCAGCTGGGTAAAAGACAATACTGTGTGGAGATATCTGGATGAAAATGGTCGGGCAGTGGATACAAAAGAAAAAGCTGGCTGGCAGAATATCCAGAAAACCTGGTATGCTCTGAAAACAGACGGTACGGTAGACGAGTCTGTGAATGGCTGGGCAAATGTCGGCGATATCTGGTTCAACAGCACAAAAGGTGTGGGAACAATTAAAACCGGCTGGCAGAATGTGGCAGATAAAACCTGGCTTTATCTGAAAGATGACGGTACTGCCGACAAAACAAAGAACGGTATGCAGAACATCAATGACAAAGTATATTTCCTGAAAGACGGTGTTGCACAGTCCGGAAAGCAGGCAGTCAATGGAAAAGAGTATATGTTTGATGCGGCAAAGGGAACTGCAACACAGGTGCTTGGTAATGGCTGGCAGAAGATTGATGGCAATTGGTACTGGTACGAAAACGAAGCACCGGCAAAAGGCTGGAGAGTAATCAATGGCAAATGGTACTATATGGAAACTAGTACCGGTGTTATGAAGACCGGATTTTTCCGTGATGCAAACGGCGGTCTGTACTACAGCGACGGAAGCGGAGCTATGGTAGGCAATCCGGGATGGAATGTGATCGGCGGTAAGTGGTACTGGATGAATTCCAATGGTTCTATTTACAGTGGCTGGCTGAGTCGTCCGAGCGGCTGGTATTATCTGAATGCCGATGGTTCTATGGCAACCGGTTGGGCAAAAGTAGGAAATACCTGGTATTATATGAATGGAAGCGGAGCGATGCAGACTGGTTGGCTAAACCGTGGAGGCACTTGGTATTATTTGACAGGAAGCGGAGCGATGGCAACCGGCTGGTATATGGTTGGAGGAACCTGGTATTACAGTAACTCTGATGGTGTTATGGTAACTGGCTGGGCAAAAGTAGGAAATACCTGGTATTATATGAATGGAAGCGGAGCGATGCAGACCGGTTGGGTTAAAACAGCCAGTGGTTGGTATTATCTGACAGGAAGTGGAGCAATGGCGACCGGTTGGTATGTAGTTGGTGGAAACTGGTACTACAGTAATTCTGACGGAACAATGCAGACTGGCTGGGTAAAAGTAGGAAACAACTGGTATTATATGGATGGAAGCGGAGCAATGGCAGCAAATCGCTGGATCGGCAACTATTATGTGACAGGAAGCGGAGCAATGGCAACCAATACATGGATCGGTTCTTATTGGGTAGGGGCTGATGGAAAATGGGTTCCTGGATATGGAAGCAGTGCTGGGACAACAGCAGGTACTGGTGGAGCCGGCTGGCAGCAGGTAGGAAATACTTGGTATTATGCAGACAGTAATGGAAACAGAGTTGCAAACAGATGGCTGAGAATCAAAGGCAGCTGGTATTATTTTGAATCGAACGGAGCAATGGCAACCGGTTGGAAACGTATCAATGGTTACAAGTATTATTTCAATGCTTCCGGAGCAATGGTACAGGATCTTGACAGCGTCATCGGACGTCAGTCTTCCTACTATATCACTGTAAACCGTGTAGCATGTCAGGTAATGGTATATGCAAAGAGTGAAACAGGAAAATACGATATTCCGGTAAAAACATTTACATGTTCTGTTGGACTGCCAGGCACACCAACACCGACAGGTACGTTTACAACACCTGCAAAATATCGTTGGCATACCCTGATGGGACCATCTTATGGTCAGTATTGTACAAGAATCGTAGGTGGTGTATTATTCCACTCTGTAGCTGGTTCTAACATGACCAGTCACAATCTGAGTGCCGGTAACTATAATATGCTTGGTCAGCCGGCATCTCATGGATGTGTGCGACTCTGCGTAAGAGATGCAAAATGGATCTATGATAATTGTGCACTTGGAACCACAGTAACAATTTCTGATACAGCAGCAATGCTGTTTGATAAACCGGCAACAATTAAGATTCCGGCAGGTCAGGATTGGGATCCAACAGACCCAAACGTATAATTATATAATAGAAAACTGTCCGTAGACTGAAATGTTTACGGACAGTTTTTTGCTTTACAGGAAATTGTGTTCCTGTAAAGCAAAAAACGTTCCGCGAGGATGCGCACTTCGGCGTATAAGGTAGATGTCGCAAGCGACCGCCGCAGGCGCGAGAATGTGCCAAGGCACATTCTTTGTTCTTGCGTTGCATATCAATAACTGGCCCGGTGGACCAATTTTGATTTTACGGAAAACATAAAACACCAGGTAACGAGAGATTACCTGGTGTACATGAAAATTCATATTTTATTTTTGAAAAGCAGATCATGTGGTCTGATACGCGGTGAAACAACAAAGGGGTATTAGTAATGTTCAAGAATTTCCCGGATTCGCTGTGGAAAATCAGCACTCATATTTTTTGATTTTACATAGGCGGCAAGAAAATCAAGAACTCCTGTTTCAGTATCACGGCTTTGAGAAATGCATTTAAGAATGCCTGCTGTTCTTTATAGGCTTCTTTTGAAATAGCAGCAACATATGCTTTACCGGTTCTTGTATAAGATTTCCCAATCGAATCAACTTTCAGATAACCTTTATTTTCAAGGAGAACCAGTGCGGGAGCTACCGTATTTCTTTTTAAAGCAGGCGATGCTTTTAAAATTTCCGAAATCAGACAAGGATGATCCATATTCCATATGGTATTCATAATCTGTTCTTCCCTGGGTGTCAATCCATACATATTTCTATCCTCCGTAAAATTACATATTCTATAGTAGTTTCGTAACTATTCAGTAGCCACTGTCCCACGAGGTGTTTTGACATGAATATGTCAAAATCCCGAGACATACAAGCCAAAATGCCATCACCGAAGGTGATTTTTTATGCATTTTGGCTCGTAACTGTGAAGGTACTGAACAGTTACGTAGTTTCATACAGAAAACCCCATCTCCAACACATCCTAGTATAAAGAAAGGGGTGAAAAAAATCAATAGAATTGTAGAAAAATCAAACAATTTATTGATTTTTTGACATGGGATCTTATAAATAATCCGAGGAACTGCTTTTTTGAAATGATAAAACAAAAACCGCCAGAATCAAATTCTGACGGTTAAGCGTGCGTTAGAGGATTCGAACCCCCGGCCTTTTGGTCCGTAGCCAAACGCTCTATCCAGCTGAGCTAAACGCACATTTTTGTTTGTGTTGTTCGGTTGTCCCTCACAACAAAGCCTATTATAAGGGAGAGTTAGTCAAATGTCAACACTTTTTTTGAAAAAAAATAAATTTTTTTAATTGTTAGAAAAACAGGCAAAATTATGGGATTGCTTGAAAAGAAAGAAGTGATGTGCTAATGTTAGTAAGAGAATACACAGGGAGGGTATACAAATGAGAGCAAGTGGTGTGTTGATGCCTGTTTCTTCTTTGCCGTCCAGATATGGGATCGGTTGCTTTTCGAAAGAGGCATATGAATTTGTGGACTGCCTGGAGCGTGCAGGCCAGTCAAAATGGCAGGTCCTTCCATTGGGACCTACCGGATATGGAGATTCTCCGTATCAGCCGTTTTCCACATTCGCAGGTAATCCGTACTTTATCGATCTGGATATGCTGGTGGAAGAAGGTCTCCTTTTTAAAGAAGAATGTGAACAGCTGCAGTGGGGAGGGGATCCGAGATTTGTAGATTATGAAAGAATCTACTTTTCAAAAAATGAGATTTTGAGAAAAGCGTACGGGCGTTTTGATGCAGATGATAAATTTTATGCTTTCTGTAAAAAAGAGCAGGAATGGCTGGAACCGTACTGTCTGTTCCGTGCTATCAAGGACAGCCAGAACGGTGCACTGTGGACAACCTGGCCGGAAGAACTGCGAAAAAGTGATTCCAAAGAAGTGCAGAATAAGAAAAAAGAGCTGGAAAAAGAGATGGAATACTACCAGTTTCTGGAATATGAGTTTGACTGTCAGTGGAACAAACTGAAAGCATATGCCAATAAGAAGGGAATCACCATTATCGGAGATCTTCCAATCTATGTGGCTATTGACAGTGCGGATGCATGGGCGAATCCGATGATGTTCCAGATGGACGAGAATGGTGTGCCAAGTGCTATTGCAGGCTGTCCCCCGGATGCATTTTCGGCGGACGGCCAGATGTGGGGCAATCCGTTGTATGACTGGGAAACACAGAAAAAAACCGGATACAAATGGTGGATTCAGCGTATGAAGAGAAGTCTTGTATTATACGATACCGTGCGCATCGATCATTTTCGTGGATTTGCAGAGTATTATGCGATTCCGGCGGACGCAGAAAATGCATTGGAAGGAGAATGGAAGGAAGGTCCTGGCATCGATCTGTTCCGGGCGATGGAAAAAGCACTGGGAGATATGGATGTGATCGCGGAAGATCTTGGAACTTTGGATGAGAAAGTTTTTGATCTGATGGACGAGACAGGATATCCGGGGATGAAAGTCCTGCAATTTGCTTTTGATTCCGGTAATACAAACTTTTATCTGCCGCATCGCTATAAGAAAAACTGCGTCGTATATACAGGAACTCACGACAACGATACGACAAAGGCATGGTATTATGGCATGAACGACTGGGCGAGAGAGTACTCCAAAGCATATCTGAATAATTATGACCGCCCGTGGGAGGACATCCCGTGGGATTTTATCCGGGCGGCAGAAGCCAGCGTTGCCGATCTGGCAGTGATTCCGATGTGGGATCTGTTGTGCTGTGGCAGCGAAGGAAGAATGAATCATCCATCCACACTGGGGGAAAACTGGAAATGGAGGATGCTTCCGGGCGAGTTCCGTGAGGATATCATCGGACGACTGCGCTGGCTGACAGATACTTTCCAGAGAATGCTTGTTCCTCCGAAAATCGAAGAAGAGCAGGAGGAAAACGAAGATGAAACAGATGCTTCAGTATCTGAAAGCGTATAAAAAAGAGTCGATTATTGCACCGCTGTTTAAAATGCTGGAAGCCAGTTTTGAATTGCTGGTTCCGATTGTTATGGCAAACATCATCGATGTCGGTATCCAGAATGGCGACAAGCCGTATATCTGGAGAATGTGCGCGCTGATGATCGCACTGGGCGTGCTGGGACTGGTGTGTTCCCTGACGGCGCAGTATTTTGCTGCAAAGGCGGCGATGGGATTTGGAACGGCACTGAGAAAGGCACTGTTTGGACACATCAACAGCCTGAGCTATAACGAACTGGATCAGATCGGAACGCCGACACTGATCACCCGTATGACCAGTGATATCAACCAGGCGCAGACCGGTGTCAATATGATGCTCCGTCTGTTCCTGCGTTCTCCGTTCATCGTCATCGGAGCAGTTGTGATGGCTTTTACTATCAGCGCAAAACTGACGATCATTTTCCTGATTGCAGTACCGTTAATCGGACTGGCAATTTATCTGATTATGCGTATCACTGTACCGATCTATAAAAAAGTACAGAGTATTTTGGATCAGATCGTGCTTCATACGAGAGAAAATTATGTAGGTGCCAGAGTGGTACGTGCATTTTCCAGGGAAAAAGAAGAGACGGAACAGTTTGATGAAATCAGCGGCAACCTGAAAAATACACAGCTGTATGCCGGTAAGATTTCTGCACTGATGAACCCGATCACCTATGTGATGGTCAATATCGCGATCCTGTGTATCCTGTGGTTTGGCGGCTGGCAGGTACAGATCGGCAGCGTATCCCAGGGACAGATTGTGGCGCTGGTCAATTATATGAATCAGATTCTGCTGGCGCTGGTTGCACTGGCGAACCTGATTGTTGCTGTAACAAGAGCACTGGCTTGTGCGATACGTATTAATGAAGTTTTCCGGGTAAACAGTTCTATGAAAGAGGGCGCTGAAGAAAAAAATACGCAGGAAAGCGGGAAACCGAGAGTCGTGTTTGACCATGTGACTTTTACTTATGGTGGGGCGCAGGAAGCTTCTCTGACAGATATCAGTTTTTCGGCAATGCCAGGAGAAACGGTTGGAATCATCGGCGGTACCGGATCCGGAAAGTCCACACTGGTTAATCTGATTCCACGGTTCTACGACGCTACAAAAGGTTCGGTTACTGTAGACGGTCAGGATGTGAAAGCTTATACTTTCCGGCATCTGCGTGAGAAGATTGGTGTGGTTCCACAGAAAGCAGTTCTGTTCCTGGGAACCATCCGAAGTAATCTTCAGTGGCGTAAAAAAGATGCGAAAGAGAGCGAACTGTGGAAAGCCCTGCAGATCGCGCAGGCGGAAGAAGTGGTGAAGAAGAAACAGAAAGGGCTGGATGAAAAAGTAGAAACCGGTGGAAGAAACTTTTCCGGAGGACAAAGACAGCGGCTGACCATTGCACGGGCACTGGTCGGGGAACCGGAGATTCTGATTCTTGACGACAGTGCTTCCGCATTGGACTTTGCAACGGATGCGGCTCTGCGAAGATCCATTAAAGAAAGTACCGGAAATGCAACGGTATTCCTGGTATCCCAGCGTGCGGCAACCGTCAAAAATGCAGATCAGATTCTGGTGCTGGATGACGGAAAACTTGTGGGGAAAGGAACTCATGAGGAATTATTGAAGAATTGTAACGTATATAAGGAGATCTGTATGTCACAGTTTTCCAGTCAGGAGGTAGCACAGTTATGAAAAACAAAAAGACCATAAACCGTGTCCTACAGCTGATTCGCCCGTACACGTATCTGGTGGTCAGTATTCTGGTACTGGCGGCAGTCACAGTAGCAGCTACCCTATATTCGCCCATCCTGATTGGTAAAGGTGTGGACTGTATGATAGAGAAGGGGCTGGTAAGCTTCCCGGATCTGAAACTGGTGCTGCTCCAGCTGGCAGTGGTGACTGCAATCTCTGCGATATCTCAGTGGGTGATGAGTCTTCTGACCAATAAAATGACATACAAGATCGTAGATGATATCCGCAGACGGGTATTTGCCCATATGGAAATTCTTCCGCTCCGTTATATGGACGCGCACCAGCCGGGTGATGCGATCAGCAGAATTTCCACAGATGTGGATCAGTTTTCCGACGGTCTTTTAATGGGATTTACCCAGCTGTTTTCCGGTGTGATGACGATTCTCGGAACACTGGGATTTATGATATCCATCGATGGAAGAATCACGCTGATCGTGGTATTGATCACGCCGTTATCTTTTTTCGTGGCAAACTTTATTGCAAAACGTACATTTACCATGTTCCGTCTGCAGTCTGAGACGAGAGCAGAGATGACTTCTCTGGTAGAAGAAATGGTGGGAAACCAGAAAGTGGTTAAAGCATTTGCCTATGAAAAAGAGGCGGAGGAACAGTTTGATGATATTAACCAGAGACTGCAGTCCTGCAGCCTGAAAGCGACCTTCTTCTCTTCCATTACTAATCCTTCCACCCGCTTTGTCAACGGACTGGTGTATACGGGCGTTGGTATTTTCGGTGCATTTTCCGCGATCCAGGGAAGAATTACCGTTGGTCAGCTGAGTAGTTTTCTGAATTATGCCAATCAGTATACCAAGCCGTTTAACGAGATCTCCGGCGTGGTGACAGAACTTCAGAACGCGCTGGCATGTGCGGGAAGAATCTTTCATTTTCTGGACGAAGAACCGGTACCGGAGAATGCGGCAGATGCTAAGACGCTGAATCAGGTGGAGGGCCGCGTGAGATTTGAGGATGTAAGCTTTTCGTACACCAGTGAGGTGCCACTGATCGAACATATGAATCTGGAAGTAAAACCGGGACAGCGGGTGGCAATTGTAGGTCCGACCGGATGTGGTAAGACGACAGTAATCAATCTGCTGATGCGTTTTTATGATGTAAATAAAGGAAAGATCACACTGGATGGAGTACCGATTCAGGATCTGACCTGGGAAAGTCTCCGTTCCAGTTACGGAATGGTGCTTCAGGAAACCTGGCTGAAAACGGGTACGATCCGGGATAATATCTCTTACGGAAAACCGGATGCCACAAGGGAGGAAGTGATCGAAGCAGCAAAACAGGCTCATGCCCACAGTTTTATCAAACGTCTTCCGAAAGGATATGACACGGTGATGGGTGAGGACGGCGGAAGCCTGTCCCAGGGACAGAAACAGCTGCTTTGTATCGCCAGACTGATGTTACTAAAACCGCCGGTACTGATTCTGGACGAGGCGACATCTTCCATCGATACGATGACAGAGATCCGTATCCAGAAAGCATTCCAGAAACTGATGGAGGGACGGACGAGTTTTGTGGTGGCACACCGGCTGTCTACCATTAAGGAATCGGATGTGATTCTGGTTATGAAGGACGGACATATTCTGGAGACCGGCAAGCATGAGGAACTGCTGGAGAAGAAAGGGTTCTATGCACAGCTGTATCAGAGTCAGTTTTGTAACGTGTAGATAGGATATGCAAAAAAGGGACGCGCCAGATCCCGGATGGAACATTCAGGCAAATAAGATGCAAAAAGTGACGCGGCAGGTTCCTGATGGAACATTCGTGCAACGTGGGCAGGGGAACTTTGAACTAATCCCTAACTTCGACTAAGACTCTCGCGAGAGCGCTCGAGCCTAAGTCTGCGTAAGGGCTGGATTTCAAAGCTTCCCCTAACCGCCCACAAAGTGTTGCACGAACGTTCCATCAGGAACCTGCAGCTGTTTGTTCGCAAAAGGGAGGACATCTGGGAAAATAGCTTTATAAGTCGTAACTGTTCAGTACCTTCACAGTTACGTGCCAAAATGCATTTAAAATCACCTTCGGTGATGGCATTTTGGCTTGTATGTCTCGGGATTTTGGCATATTCATGCCAAAACACCTCGCGGTACAGTGGCTACTGAATAGTTACTATAAGTCAACAAAATCATATCAGCCCGTTTTAGTTCCAGAAAACGTCAGCAGAGGGAACGGGCAGCAGGGGCGAGGGACACTTTGTGGGCGTTTAGGGCAAGCTTTGAGATCCAGCATTTACGCAGACTTTCGCGAGGGTCAGCTGACCCTCGTGAATATAGTCGGAGTTAATGCTTAGCTCAAAGTTGCCCTGCCCACGTCCCTCACCCCTGCTGCCCGCTCCCTCTGCGTCCGTCTTGAACATACTACCTCAACAACTTGAACATACTACCTCAACAAACTTTGACACATCCTCAGAAAAATGCTATAGTATAGACCAAATCTATTTCACCCAAAACCAACGAATCCAAAAATCAAAAAGGGGGCAAACCCATGTTTCATAAAGTCATCATCACCCTTCTGAAACCCTTATCCTTCCTCCCGGCTCTTCTGGTTATGTATATGATATTTTCTTTTTCGGCGCAGAACGGTACGGAGTCGGGTGATCTGAGTTTCAAAGTGAGTGTAAAACTGGTGGAAGTCGGATCAGAAGTGCTGGATATGAAACTGACGGACAGCGAGATTCAGATGTATGCGAACAAATACCATCATTATGTAAGAAAACTCGGCCATATGACCGAATACTGTGTCTTGGCGATCACGCTTTGTGTGCCGTTGTATGCGTACGGTGTGCGGGGCATCTGGCTGTATCTGCTGGCGGGATTGATCTGTGCCGGATTTGCGGCAACGGATGAATACCATCAGTCGTTTGTGGTCGGACGTGGGCCGTCGGTGCGGGATGTCTGCATCGATACGTTTGGAGCCATGATCGGCATCACAGGAACACAGATTGTCGGCTGGGCAGCCGTAAAGAGCACGAAAGAACTGGAAAGAGAGCGGAAACGCAAAAGAAAGCAGAAAAGAAAAAGGCAGAAACGCTGATCGGAAAAGAAGAACCGTGTTACTGGGAACGGAGTGAACAGTAAAACAGATGGGCGGAAGTGTCAGAATAAGATTGAATTAGGTGTATCGCTATATTATAATTAAATCAGTGATTTTGATCTGGCGAAGAGCCGGTTCGAAAAAGGAGGAAAGCAATGAGTTACGCAGATGATTTATTTATCCGCATGTGTCAGGATATTATAGATAACGGATTAAGTACGGAGGGAGAAAAAGTGCGTCCGGTGTGGGAAGATACCGGGGAGAGCGCTTACACGATCAAGAGGTTCGGTGTGGTCAACCGCTATGATCTTTCAAAAGAATTTCCGGCACTGACACTTCGGAGAACAGCACTGAAAAGTGCTTTTGATGAGATCCTGTGGATCTGGCAGAAAAAATCGAATAATATTCACGATCTGAACAGCCATATCTGGGATAGCTGGGCAGATGAAGACGGATCCATCGGAAAGGCTTACGGGTATCAGCTGGGAGTGAAGCACCAGTATAAAGAGGGCATGATGGATCAGGTCGACCGTGTACTGTATGATCTGAAAAACAATCCATACAGCAGAAGAATCATGACGAACATCTACGTGCATCAGGATCTGCACGAGATGAATCTGTATCCCTGTGCGTATTCGATGACATTTAACGTGACAAAAGAAAAAGACAGCGACAGACTGACACTGAACGGTGTGTTGAACCAGCGTTCTAATGATGTGCTGGCAGCGAATAACTGGAATGTCTGCCAGTATGCGCTGCTTCTGATGATGATCGCACAGGTATGCGATATGAAAGCGGGCGAATTGCTCCATGTGATTGCGGATGCTCATATATACGACCGCCATATCCCACTGGTAAAAGAGCTGATCAGCAGAGAAACTCATCCGGCACCAAAGGTATGGCTGAATCCGGAAGTCAAGGATTTCTATGCATTTACTGTGGATGATCTTCATGTGGAAGATTATGTGACAGGACCACAGATTAAAAATATTCCGATTGCTGTGTAAGAAGATGATTTTTAATGCATTTTGGCTCGCAACGGTGAAGGTAGTGAGCAGTTACAAGCAGACAATGAGCCGGGAAAACAGAAAAATAAAAACGTATCAGACAGGAGAATAATAATGAATCTTATTGTAGCAGCAGATAAAAACTGGGGCATCGGAAAAGACAACAAACTTCTGGTGAGCATCCCTTCCGATATGAAATTTTTCCGTCAGGAAACCATGGGAAAAGTAGTAGTTATGGGAAGAAAGACTCTTGAAAGCTTTCCTAACGGTCTGCCGTTAAAAAACAGAACCAACGTGGTACTGACCAGCGATAAAAATTATCAGGTGAAAGATGCAGTGATCGTACACAGCATCGATGAAGTTCTGGAAGAACTAAAGAAATATGATGATGATGAGATCTACGTCATCGGTGGAGGAAAAGTTTATGAAGAACTGCTTCCATACTGTGATGTGGCGCATGTGACCAAGATTGATTTCGCTTTTGAGGCGGATACTCATTTTCCGAATCTGGATGAGGATCCGGAGTGGGAAATCACTGCATCCAGCGATGAACAGACGTATTTTGATCTGGAATATACATTTGTAAAATACGAGAGAAAGTAATAAGAAAAAAGGTAACTGTGAGGGTACTGAAAAGTTGCGAAAAAAGAAAGCAACAGGAAAGACCGGGAGGACATTGGGTCAACATGGAAAAAAACGATTGGCAGGATCAGAAAAATAATAATGGAAGCGATTTTATGAAAGTTGTCCAGGATGCCATCAACAGCGGGGACTATCAGCAATTAAACGAGCAGGTGCGAAAGACAGTCAGTGCTTCCGTACAGGAAGTGTACAATATGGGTGGAAAACTGCAAAATGGTATTATGGAGGGGATGCGACAGGCAGGAAACGGACTGCAGGAAGGTCTGAAAGAGGGCATGAACAGTGCACAGCGGGAGTGGAGAGAGTCAGCAAATACAGGCTGGAAAAAAACAGAAGTGACATACCGTACGAATTACGGCAAAGATCATACACCGGCATATCAGGCGGGTGCCTGGAAGCGGACGCAGCAGGGGAAACAGCTGCCGGCCATCTATGCACCGAATCCGCCGGGAAAAATCACAGGAACGATTCTTGCTATCACAGGATACTCTCTGACCGGTGTATTTGCACTCAGTACTATTGTGACAGGAATCGTGACAGCCATTTATCCCGGTGTACCGTCAATCATTGCAACCGCCACCGTGGGAGGCATTACAGCGGCAAGTCTCGGAATGGGAATCACCGGAACTGTGATCCGTGGCAGAGTGAAGAGATTCCGCCAGTACGTACAGCAGATCGGAGACCGGGCATACTGCAATATCAAAGAACTGGCCGATAAGACCGGAAAGACAGAAACTAAGGTTCGTAAGGATCTGAAACTGATGATTGAGAAAAGAATGTTTCTGCAGGGGCATCTGGATCAGAAAGAAACCTGTCTGATCGTTACGGACGCGATGTATCAGCAGTATCTGGAGACGGAAAAACAGGCGAAAACCGTACAGATGCAACAACAGCAACAGAAAGAACAACGCTCCCGGATGCCGGAAGAGTGCAGAAAGATCCTGGAAGAAGGACAGGAATACATTACTTATATTCATAAGTGTAATGACGATCTTCCGGGAGAAGAAATTACCAGAAAACTGAGCCGTCTTGAAACCATCATCACTCGTATCTTTCAGGAAGTGGAAAAACAGCCGGAACTGGCTTCAGATCTGCGCAGATTTATGAATTATTATCTGCCAACCACAAGAAAACTGGTGGATGCTTATCGCGAGATTGAACTGGACAGCTTCAGGACAGAACAAAATGAAAAGACAAAAAAAGAGATTGAAGATACCCTGGATACGATCAATCAGGCATTCGAAAAACTGTTAAACAGTTTCTTTGAGGAACGTGCCATGGATATTTCTTCGGATATTTCCGTGCTGCATTCCATGCTTGCGCAGGAGGGACTGACTCAGGGAGCATTTGAGCAGAAAACGGGATATAAAGACCAAACATGAGGAGGAGAACGATATGAGTACACTGGATGAGATGGAGATGCCAACGCTGACCTTTGATCCGACTCCGGAACCGGAAGAAAAGGCACCGGTAGTTCCGGTACAGGAAGAAAAAGCAAAACTGGATGACAGCATGTTAAATGATAAAGAACGTCGGATGGTGGAGAGTTTCGCAAAACAGATCGACCTTCATAACACCAACGGCATTCTGCAGTACGGTGCGGGAACCCAGAAAAAAATGGCCGATTTTTCTGAGAAAGCACTGGAAAATGTAAAAACCAAAGATCTTGGATCTGTGGGAGATATGCTGACGAATGTGGTGACTGAACTGAAGAGCTTTGATGCGCAGGAAGAAGAAAAAGGATTTTTCTCTTTTCTGAAGAAGCCGGTGGACAAAATCACCAGTATGAAGACAAAGTATGACAAAGTAGAGACAAATGTGGAAAAAATCTGTACAGCCCTGGAAGATCATCAGACACAGCTGATGAAAGATGTGGCGATGCTGGATCGGATGTATGAGCAGAATCTGCTGTATTTTAAAGAGCTTTCCATGTATATTCTGGCAGGAAAGAAGAAACTGGAAGAAGTAAAAACGACCGAACTGACACAGCTGATGGCAAAAGCACAGGCAAGCGGACAACCGGAAGATGCACAGGCAGTCAAAGATCTGACAGGGCTGTGTGACCGGTTTGAAAAGAAGATCCATGATCTGGAGCTGACACGTATGATTTCGATTCAGACAGCACCCCAGATCCGTCTGGTACAGAACAGTGATACCATGATGGTGGAAAAGATCCAGACTACGGTAGTGAATACGATTCCGCTGTGGAAGAGTCAGATGGTACTGGCTCTTGGCGTGGAACATGCCTCTCAGGCAGCACAGGCGCAGCGTCAGGTTACGGATATGACCAACGATTTGCTCAGAAAGAATGCGGAAGTGCTGAAAGTGGCATCTGTGGAAGCAGCGAAAGAGTCTGAGCGTGGTATCGTAGATCTGGAAACCCTGCAGAATACCAACGCATCTCTGATCTCTACCCTGGACGAAGTGATGCAGATCCAGGCAGACGGCAGAATGAAACGACAGGCAGCAGAAGTGGAACTCCGGAAGATGGAAGATGAACTGAAGAATAAGCTGCTGGAGATTCGATAGTTGTAAAATAAGGGAAATCAGAAGAAAGTAAACAGTGACAAAGATGGAATCATATCAGATGCATAAAAAGGATGATTTGTGCAGAAGAGAAAAGAAAAAGGAAGGTGCAGCGATGTATCGGGAACATACAAAAACAATTAAAATCGGAAATCAGGTGATCGGTGGCGGACATCCGGTGCTGATTCAGTCGATGACGAATACCAAAACAGAAGATGTAGCGGCGACGGTTGCGCAGATTCTGACACTGGAAAAAGCGGGATGTCAGATCATCCGCTGTGCTGTGCCGACGATGGAGGCTGCAAGAGCACTGGGAGAGATCAAAAAGCAAATTCATATTCCTCTGGTAGCAGACATTCATTTTGATTATAAACTGGCAATCGCAGCGATGGAAAACGGTGCGGACAAGATACGTATTAATCCGGGAAATATCGGAAGTCGGGAACGCATCCAGGCTGTGGTTGATGTGGCGAAAGAACGCCAGATTCCGATCCGTGTCGGTGTAAACAGCGGTTCGCTGGAAAAAGAACTGGTGGAAAAGTACCACGGAGTGACGGCAGAAGGTCTGGTGGAGAGTGCTCTGGATAAAGTAAAGATCATCGAGGATATGGGATATGATCAACTGGTGATCAGTATCAAATCCTCGGATGTTCTGATGTGTGCAAAAGCCCATGAATTAATTGCTCAAAAAACGGATTATCCGCTCCATGTGGGAATCACTGAGGCGGGAACTCTGTTTTCCGGAAATATCAAGTCTGCAGTAGGACTTGGTATCATTCTCTACCAGGGCATCGGCGATACGATCCGTGTATCCCTGACCGGAGATCCGTCAGAAGAAGTCAAATCAGCCAAACGGATCCTGAAAACATTGGGACTTCGAAACGGCGGCATCGAAGTCGTATCCTGTCCGACCTGCGGAAGAACGCAGATAGATCTGATAGGTCTTGCCAATAAAGTAGAAGATATGGTACAGGATATTCCACTGGATATCAAAGTGGCTGTTATGGGTTGTGTGGTAAACGGACCGGGAGAAGCAAAAGAAGCAGACATCGGAATTGCCGGAGGTAAAGGTGTGGGACTGCTGATCAAAAAAGGAGAGATTATCAAAAAAGTACCGGAGGATCAGCTCTTAGAGACACTCCGGGATGAGTTACTTCACTGGAATGCGTAAGTGGTGAATAAGACATGATGACAGAAAAAGATTTTTTAGATGTGTTTCCCCAGTTGAAGGTGGATCCGGAACTGGAAAGCCTTCTTGGGGAAGTAAAAGTAATGAAAGTATCCATAAACCCGCAGAAGGACTGTCTGCGGGTTTATGTTCTGAGTAGACAGTGGATTCATAAAAAGCATATTTATCATCTGGAAGAGACAATTAAAGAACAGTTTTTTGCCAATGCACCTCTGCGGGTGAAAATCATCGAAAAATTCCAGCTTTCCAGTCAGTATACACCGGAAAATTTTCTGGATGTATATCGTCAGAGTATTCTGCTGGAATTAAAGCAGTACAGCGCACTGGAGTACAATATGTTCTATACAGCAGAGATTACGTTCAGTGATCCGGAGACGATGGAGCTGGTGATGACTGATTCGGTGGTCGCGAGAGACCGGGAATATGAACTGGTGCGGGTGCTGGAAAAAATCTTCTGCGAGCGGTGTGGTTTCAACCTAAAAGTACATCCGGCTTATCGGAAACCAGTGGAAAGTAAAGGCAGAAAGAACAGCGAATTGAGAATTCTGGAGGAAGCCAGACAGATTCTGCTGCATTCTAAAGTCGGGAATAAAAACAGTGACCGGGAAGCAGGGGAAGACCTGTCCGGTCAGGGCATGGAAGCACCATTTGATGAAGACCGGATGAGCGGGGCAGACGGAAAAGTACAGAGACCACAGGGGAAAAATCAACAGAATCAGGACACAGACGGTGGAAAACAGCCGGCAGCTGCACAGGAAAAAGGAAAAGAGGGGAACAAAGGCGGTTTCCGGGAGCGAAACGGTGGAAAAAATGGTGGCCGTGGGAATTTTCAGAAAGGTCGTTACGGCGATGGACCACGTCCTTTGAAACGGTCCGACAACCCGGATGTGATCTATGGAAGGGATTTTGATGACGATGCCATCACCATTGATTCTATTGCCGGAGAGATGGGAGAAATTACGATCCGCGGACAGGTAACTTCCGTGGAAGCCAGAGAAATCCGAAACGAAAAGACGATCTATATGTTCAATATCACAGACTTTACCGATACGATCACGGTTAAAATGTTCCTGCACAACGAACAGGTGCCGGAGATCAGCGGAGCGATCAAAAAAGGTGTTTTCCTGAAACTGAAAGGTGTGACTACGATCGACAAGTTTGACCATGAAATCACCATCGGTTCCCTGGCGGGTATAAAAAAAATCAGTGATTTTACCACCAGCCGGATGGATAACAGTCCGGAAAAGCGAGTAGAGCTGCACTGCCATACGAAAATGAGTGATATGGATGGGGTTACGGATGCAAGCGTTCTGGTAAAACGCGCCTACAAATGGGGCCATCCGGCAATCGCAATCACAGACCATGGAGTGGTACAGTCCTTCCCGGAAGCCAATCATGCCTATGACGATATCGTCAGCGATTACCGAAAACAGTACCAGAAAGATCACCCGGAAGCGACAAAGGATGAGATGAAACAGGTGTATCCGCCGTTTAAGGTAATTTATGGTGTGGAAGCCTATCTGGTGGATGATGTGAAAGGAATGGTTACCGGAAGCAGGGGACAAAGTCTGGATGATCCCTATGTGGTGTTTGATATCGAAACCACCGGTTTCAGTCCGGTGGCTAACCGGATCATCGAGATTGGTGCGGTTCGAGTGGAAGAGGGTTCCATCGTGGATCGCTTTTCCGTTTTTGTCAATCCGCAGGTGCCGATTCCATTTAAAATCGAACAGCTGACCGGCATCAATGACAGCATGGTTGTGGATGCAGAGACCATAGAAGAAGTTCTGCCAAAATTCCTGGAATTTTCCAAGGGTGCGGTCATGGTGGCACACAATGCCGGATTTGACATGAGTTTTATCATCGAAAACTGCAAACGCCTTGGAATCGAACAGGATTTTACTTATGTGGATACGGTAGGTCTTGCCCGGATGCTTTTGCCGGGACTGAACCGGTTCAAGCTGGATACAGTGGCGAAAGCACTGAATATTTCCCTGTTGAATCATCACCGGGCAGTGGACGATGCGGCCTGTACGGCGGAAATTTTTGTAAAATTCATTAAAATGTGTAAGGAACGAGACATCTTTGATCTGAATGTATTAAATGAGGCCGGAAAACTCTCCGAGCATACCATCAAAAAACTGCCGACCTATCATGCGATTATTCTGGCCACCAGCGAGATTGGCCGGGTCAATCTGTACCGTCTGGTGTCAAAATCACACTTGGAGTTTTACAATCGGCGGCCCAGGATCCCAAAGAGTGTGTATCTGCAGTATAACGAAGGACTGATGATCGGATCTGCCTGTGAGGCGGGAGAACTTTTCCAGGCGATTTTAAGGGATGAACCGGAATCAGAGATCGCCCGTCTGGTGGAATTCTATGATTATCTGGAGATCCAGCCAATCGGCAACAACATGTTTATGGTGCGGGATGAAAACCGGGATAATGTAACCTCCGAGGAAGATCTTCGGGATCTGAACCGACGGATCGTGAAACTGGGAGAACAGTTTAAAAAACCTGTGGTTGCCACCTGTGATGTACATTTTATTGATCCCGAGGATGAAGTCTACCGGAGAATCATCATGACCGGAAAGGGATTCAGCGATGCGGATGATCAGGCACCGCTGTATCTGCGGACCACAGAAGAGATGTTGAAGGAATTTGAATATCTGGGTGCGGAGAAAGCGGAAGAGGTTGTCATCACAAACCCGAATAAAATCGCGGATATGTGTGACCGGGTCTGCCCGATCCGTGACGGTAAATTTCCTCCGGTTATTGAAAACTCGGATCAGATGCTTCGTGATATTTGCTATAATGAGGCTCATGCGATCTATGGACCGGATCTTCCGGAGATCGTATCGGCACGGCTGGAGCGGGAACTGAACTCCATCATCTCCAATGGATATGCCGTAATGTACATCATTGCACAGAAACTGGTTTGGAAGTCCAACGAGGACGGGTATCTGGTAGGTTCCCGTGGATCCGTAGGATCATCCTTTGTTGCCACGATGGCGGGAATCACGGAAGTCAATCCGTTAAGTCCTCACTATCTGTGCGGAGAGTGCTATTATGTGGATTTTGATTCCGACGAAGTGAAAACATATTCCGGCCGTGCCGGTTGTGACATGCCGGATAAGATATGCCCGCGGTGTGGAAAACCATTGAAGAAAATGGGGTTTGATATTCCGTTTGAGACTTTCCTGGGATTCAAGGGAAACAAAGAGCCGGATATCGACCTGAACTTCTCCGGTGAGTATCAGAGTAAGGCACATAAATATACAGAAGTAATCTTTGGTGCGGGACAGACTTTCCGTGCCGGAACGATCGGTACGCTGGCGGATAAGACAGCGTTCGGTTATGTGAAAAATTATTACGAAGAGCGTGGTGTGCACAAGAGAAACTGCGAGATCGACCGGATCGTGCAGGGATGCACAGGTATCCGTCGTACCACCGGACAGCATCCGGGCGGTATCATCGTTCTTCCTTTTGGTGAAGATATCAACTCCTTCACTCCGGTACAGCATCCGGCAAATGATGTGAATACCGATATTATCACCACCCATTTTGATTACCATTCTATCGATGCGAACCTGCTGAAGCTGGATATTCTGGGACACGATGATCCGACCATGATCCGTATGCTGGAAGATATCACCCATTTTGATGCTCAGCAGGTGCCGTTGGATGATCAGAGTGTCATGTCCCTGTTCAAGAGTACGGAGGCACTGGGAATCACACCGGAAGATATTGGCGGCTGTCCACTGGGCTGTCTTGGGATTCCGGAGTTTGGTACGGATTTCGTTATCCAGATGCTTCTGGATACCAAACCGGAATCTTTTTCGGATCTGATCCGTATCTCCGGTCTGTCCCATGGTACGGATGTGTGGCTGGGTAATGCACAGACATTAATAGAGGAAGGAAAAGCGACCATTTCCACGGCCATCTGTACCCGTGATGATATCATGATCTACCTGATCAATAAGGGACTGGAGAGTGAGCTTTCGTTCACCATCATGGAGAGCGTCCGTAAAGGTAAGGGACTGAAACCGGAGTGGGAAGAGGAGATGAAAGCCCACGATGTGCCGGACTGGTACATCTGGTCATGTAAGAAGATCAAGTACATGTTTCCGAAGGCTCATGCGGCAGCCTATGTTATGATGGCGTACCGGATCGCGTATTATAAGATCTTCTATCCCCTGGCTTACTACGCGGCTTACTTCAGTATCCGTGCTTCTGCATTTTCCTATGAACTGATGTGTATGGGACGGGAACGGCTGGAGTATTATATGGCGGATTATAAGAAACGAAGTGATACGCTGACGAAAAAAGAGCAGGATACCGTAAAAGACATGAAAATCGTACAGGAGATGTATGCGAGAGGGTTCTCGTTTACGGAGGTGGATCTTTATAAGGCACAGGCGCACCGCTTCCAGGTTGTCGACGGTAAGTTGATGCCGGCGCTGGACAGCATCGAAGGACTGGGAGATAAAGCGGCTGATGCGGTGGTGCTTGCGGCGAGAGACGGCCAGTTTCTGTCAAAAGATGATTTCAGACAGCGGACGAAGGTCAGTAAGAGTGTGATTGATTTTATGGATGATCTGCATATCTTTGGGGATATACCGGAGTCGAATCAGATTTCGTTGTTTGATTTTCAATAAAAAATGTTGTACAGGTTGAAGATAACTTTCAGAAATAAAAGGAAGAATAGCAAAAATCGGAAAAATATGTACAAATATTAATAAAATCAATTGACTTACAAAAATATTTTATTATTATAATAATATAAAATAGAAAAGCACTTTTATATGGCATAGAAATATAGCTGTATGGGAGTGCTTTTATCGCATATACAGAGTGCAAAGTATCATCTTTTTATGAGAAAAATCTGTATGTAATAAATATTCCGTAGATAATATACTGCGAGGTGCCGAACAGTTACAAAGAAACAGTAAAAGGTGACAGAAAATGAGCGGACAAAAGAAAAAAGGATTTACTCTTGTAGAACTTGTGGTGGTATTGGTGAGCATGACGGTCATCCTTGGTATCGCAATTCCATCGGTTTTGCACTATATGAAAATGGCAGAATTCCGAAAAAATGAGGAGAATGCGAAGACGGTGTATCTGGCTGCAGAGTCGAAGCTGACTTATTATCGCAGTTCCGGACAGTGGGAAGAGTTCAAAAAAGAAGTGATGAGCCAAGGAAAAGAAGCACCGTTTACAGATAGTAAACGGAAGGGAAAAATCTATGGAATCACGCTGGATAAAGAACATGACGGGGCATCGGCGTCAAATAATGCAGTTCTGGGTCTTCTCGACGGATATACCTATGACAAAAGCATGCTGGATGCAACAACAAGTACAAGTATTCTGCGTCTGGCAAAAGTAGCAGAAAGTCTGAAAGAACAGCAGACCATCTATGCAAGCATCCAGGCACTCTCTTATTATCAGCGGGGAAGTCAGTCCACAAATGAGTATCGTTCCAGTGAAAAAGTAACTTCCAATAGTTCCAATACATTGTACGGAGATGATTCGACAGAGAATAAAATCAAAGTGGCGTATTTTCGGCATCGGTCCAACATCCGTTATGAAGAGGAAGATACGAAAAAAGAGATTACACTGACAGGAAAAGGGAAAAATACAAAAATCAGCAATCTGTCACTGGGAGAGAACTCTGTTGTAAAAGACAACAGTGCAGATACACTGGAGATAGATGCGGCAAACTATCTTGGACTTTTTGGCGAAAAAGAAGTGGAGACCACTGAGCGGGAGCGTATCCTGATCGGGGCAGATATCCGCAGGGTAAAACGTGGTATGGGATGCCAGAAGTGCAATAATACAGGGTATCGTGGACGAATTGCTATCCATGAGATCCTAGAGCGTGTCTGAAAAATCATTTCCGCAATCAGCAAGCCCCACTTTGCGGTATATTTTACCCTCATTCGGTTGCCGTAGCTCGCTACGCCGCTCTCATTCGGATAAAATCTCCCACAAACTGAGACTCGCAGCTCACGAAAAGCCTTT